>OGLM01004062.1_pt1 | contig 11172 bp, 10 predicted proteins | sample 1572531 | NCBI WGS metagenome assembly OGLM01 (sample SAMEA2581909, study PRJEB24529) | metagenome | biome: Human gut stool | place: China | collected 2011 | reverse complement strand
GACCGGCGGCTGCCGCTCGATGTGATCCGCGAGAAGTTCCGCAAACTGACCGCAAAGCCGCGCATGGACCCGATGTTCGTGCTCATGGTCGTGGGGCTGGCCAACGCTTCGTTCTGCAAACTCTTCAACGGCGACTGGGTGGCCGTGGGGATCGTCTTCACCTCCACGCTGGCGGGCTTTTCGGCCCGGCAGCAGTTGACCAAAGCCGGCGTGAACCACTTCATCATCTTCATTCTCTCGGCCTTCGTCGCGTCGCTGTGCGCTTCGTCGGCGCTGCGCTTCGACTGCACGGCCGAGACGGCCATCGCCACGAGCGTGCTGTTCCTCGTTCCGGGCGTGCCGCTCATCAACGGCGTGATCGACATCGTCGAGGGGCACGTGCTGATCGGTTGCAGCCGTCTGATCGGCGCCCTGCTGCTGATCCTCTGCATCGCCGTGGGGCTGTCCGTCACGTTGTTAATGGTTAAGGGAAGCCTGCTATGATCGCTGCGGATATTTTCGTCGACGGGTTTTTCGCGGCTGTCGCGGCGATCGGGTTCGGGGCCATCTCCGACCCGCCCCTGCGGGCCTTCCCGTCGATCGCCCTGCTGGCCGCCGCAGGCCACGCCCTGCGTTTTGGCCTGATGACCTGCGCGGGACTCGACATTACCACGGCGACGCTCTGCGCCTCGCTGCTCATCGGACTGGGAAGCCTCTGGCTCGGCGGCCGGATCTACTGCCCGACCACCGTCCTCTCGATTCCGGCGCTGCTGCCGATGGTGCCGGGCATCTACGCCTACAAGACGGTCTTCGCCCTGATCATGCTCATGCAGCACACCGCCGAGAGCGATGCGGCGCGGCAGTATATGGATGCGTTCCTACTCAACGCGACGGTCACCGTCAGCGTCGTCTTCATGCTGGCCGTCGGTTCGACGGTGCCGATCTTACTCTTCCGCCGCCGCGCCTTCTCGCTCACGCGGCGCCGCAAACCCCGTAAAGCCTGATTGCATGGAGATTTTCTGGAATACCATCGCACGTTACAATGCCGCCACGTGGCCGTGGCAGATCGCGATCGTGGCAGCGGCGGCAGTGCTCACCGTCCTGCTCTACCTCCGCCCGACGCAGAATGTCAAACGGGCCATGAAACTCTTTCTGGCGGGTCTCAACGCCTGGATCGCCGTGGTTTACTATCTGGTCTGGTGCGGCCAGCGCAGCCACAGCGACGTGCTGGCCCTCTTCTGGGGGATCATGGCCGTGATCTGGCTCTACGACCTCTATGCCGATTTCACGCGCTTCGAGCGCACGAGCCGCCCCAACGGCTTCGCCCTGTTGCTCTACCTCATGCCGCTGGCCTATCCGCTCTTTTCGCTGGCTCGGGGGCTGTCGTTCCCGATGATGACCATGCCCGTGATGCCCTGTTCGGTGGCGGTCTTCACCATCGGTCTGATGCTGGCCTTCACGCACCGTATCAACATCTTCCTCGTGCTGTTCCTCTGCCACTGGGCGCTGATCGGGCTGGCGAAGGTCTACTTCTTCGGTATTCCCGAAGACTTCCTGCTGGCCGCTTCGACCGTGCCGGCGCTCTACCTCTTTTTCCGCGAATACATCGCCAAGAACCGCGAACTGCGCACCAAGCCCGACGCGCGGATGCTCAACGGGCTGTTGATCCTGCTCTGCATCGTCATCGGCCTTTTCTTCACCGCCACGCTGCTGCACCAGATCCGGCTCTACGTCTGACCGGACGACCGCCCCGCTTCTTCGGGAATCGATAGGCGGGATCGCGAAAAATTCGTAACTTTGTCGCCCGACAAGTACGAAACAGATGGAATCACCGATATTGCAGGGGCTCAACCCCGCCCAGCGCGCCGCCGTCGAGGCCTACGACTCCGCGTCGCTCATCATCGCCGGAGCCGGTTCGGGCAAGACGCGCGTGCTCACCTCGCGCATCGCCTATATGATCCAAAAAGGAATCAAACCCAAAAATATTTTGGCAACGACATTTACGAATAAAGCAGCGCAGGAGATGCGTGAGCGTATTGTCAAAATGATTCCAGAACATTTGACCGAGGGTCAAGCTCGCCATATTTGGATGGGTACCTTCCACTCGATCTTCGCCCGCATCCTGCGCACCGACGCCGAGCGGATCGGCTTTCCGACGAACTTTACGATCTACGATGCGTCCGATGCCAGGAACCTCATCAAGACGATCGTCAAGGAGCTGAACCTCGCCGACGACAAGTACAAGCCCAACACGATCGCCTCGCGCATCTCGCAGGCCAAGAACGCGCTGGTCACCCCGGGCGCCTATCTGGCTAATTCGGCGCACGCCACCGAAGACCGGCGGGCGCAGATTCCCGAGTTCGGCAACATCTACAACCTCTACTGCCAGCGCTGCAAGCACAACGGCGCGATGGATTTCGACGACCTGCTGTTACAGACCAACATCCTGCTGCGCGACTGTCCCGACGTGTTGGAGCGTTATCAGGAGCAGTTCAAATATATTCTGGTCGACGAATATCAGGATACCAACTACGCGCAGTACATCATCGTCCGCCGCCTGTCGCAGCATCACGGCAAGGTCTGCGTCGTGGGCGACGACGCACAGTCGATCTACTCGTTCCGCGGCGCCAAGATCGAAAACATCCTCTCCTTCCAGCGCGACTATCCCGAAGCGAAAGTCTTCAAGCTGGAACAGAACTACCGTTCGACGCGCACGATCGTCGAGGCGGCCAACTCGGTGATCGTCCACAATTCGCGCCGCATGGAAAAGAGGTGCTTCTCGGAGGGCGACGAGGGCGAGAAGATCCGTGTGCTGAAAGCCTACACCGACCGCGAGGAGGCCGAGCTGGTCGTACAGGATCTGCGCGACAAGGTGCGCGCCACGGGCGATGCGTGGAACGAAGCGGCGATCCTCTACCGCACCAACAACCAGTCGCAGGCGCTCGAAGAGTCGCTGCGTCGTCGCGGCATTCCCTACCGCATCTACAAGGGGGCGTCGTTCTACGACCGCAAGGAGATCAAGGATATGCTGGCCTATATCCGGCTGGTGGTCAACCCGCGCGACGACGAGGCCTTCCGGCGCATCGTCAACTATCCGGCGCGCGGCATCGGCGACACCACCGTGCTGCGTATCGCCCAACTGGCGGCCGAGCGGGGCGTGTCGATGTGGGAGGCGGTCGACGCGCTGGTGGCCGAGCCTGTGAGCGATCCCGTGCAGCGCACGATCGTGCGCAAGGTCGCCGAGTTCGTGGCGCTCATCCGCTCGCTCTCGCTCGAACGTGCGCAGAAGGGACTCTACGACTTCGGTATGGAGGTGGCGTCGCGTTCGGGCATTCTGGCGCTCTTCCGCCGTGAGAACAGCCCCGAGGCTACTTCGGCGCTCGACAACATCGAGGAGCTGCTCAACTCGATGCAGCTCTTCAAGGAGCAGCGCGACGCCGAGATCCGCGGCGGCGAGGAGCTCGGGGAGGCTACCGTCGAGGAGTGGTTGCAGAGCGTGACGCTTACCACCGACATGGACAAGAAGGAGGACGCGGGCGACGACGACAAGGTGACGCTCATGACCGTCCATTCGGCCAAGGGGTTGGAGTTCAAATACGTCTACATCGTCGGGATGGAGGAGAACCTCTTCCCGTCGCAGCGGGCCGCCGAGTCGCCCGAGGGTTTCGAAGAGGAGCGGCGCCTGTTCTACGTGGCCCTCACGCGCGCCAAATGCAGTGCGGTGCTCTCCTATGCCGAGATGCGTTTCAAGTGGGGCAACATGGAGTTTTCGCGTCCGAGCTGTTTCCTGCGGTGCGGTCGGGGCCGGCCAGACGCCCGTGCGCGAAGAGGCCGCAGCCGGCGGCCGCACGGCGCTCGAAGAGCTGCGCCGGCGTTTCGACGTGCGTTATCAGCAACGGGCGGGCGGCAGCGGCAACCCCTCCTTCGGCGGTGCGAAATCTTCGTTCGGCGGACGGGGCGGAGCCTATTCCGGCGGTTCGCGGCCGGAGAGCGGCGCCCCTTCGTTCGGCGGGCAGGGCGGGACGGATTCCGCCTTCCGGCGTCCTGCGCTGCAACGCCCCGTTGTGCCGGAGAATTTGCGGCGGCTGGGCGGCGGAGCGGCACCCGCCGCAGGGAACGCCGCGGCGTCGGGCTATGCCGTCGGCGAGCGGGTCGAGCATCCCAAGTTCGGGTGCGGGGAGATCGTGCGTATCGAAACGCTGGCGGCCGATCATAAGCTGGTCGTCGTCTTCGAGGAGTACGGCGAGAAGACCCTGCTTGCGAAATTCGCCAAATTGACGAAACGATGATACCGGTTTTCGATCCTGCCGCGCCTGCGGCGTCGGGGTGCGTCGCGACCCCCCCCCTCGTATCGGTCTGCATGACCGCCTACAACCACGCGCCCTACATCGGCCGGGCGATCGAAGGGGTGCTGTCGCAGCGGACGACGTTCGCCGTGGAGCTGGTGTTGAGCGACGATTGCAGTACGGACGGCACGGGTGCGATCTGCCGCGACTACGCCGCGCGTTATCCCGACCGCATCCGGTTGTTGACGGGGGATGTCAACGTGGGGATGCGCGCCAACTACCGGCGCACGATCGAAGCGTGTCGGGGCCGTTACGTGGCGATGTGCGACGGCGACGACTGGTGGTGCGACCCGCTCAAACTGCAACGGCAGGTCGAAGCGTTGGAGGCCGATCCCGCCTGCGGCATCTGCTATACGCGGGTGCGCTGTTATGCGCAGGAGGAGGGGCGTTACGTCGAGAACTACCCGATGGGGGCGGGTGCGACGACCTTCGAGGAGCTGTTGTTGAACAATACGATTCCCAATTGTGCGGCCGTCGTGCGGCGCGACCTGCTCGCGGGTTACTATGCCGATCCCGAACTGCGGCCGCTCGAACGGCCGTGGCCGCTGGAAGACTACCCGATGTGGCTCTGGATGGCGCCGCGCTGCACGATCCGGTTTCTGGACTGCGAGACGGCGGTTTTCCGCGTACTGTCCGACAGCGGCAGTCACCAGTCGTCGCTGGAGCGCCGGATCGTCTATTTCGATGCGATTTTCGACATCAAGTGCTGGTTCGACGCCCGCTACGGCGGCGGCCGTCAGCGGCGGCGGATCGCCAGGATGCGCATGGAATATATCCTCACGCTGATGAGGGATGCGGGCGGCGGTGCCTGTCTGCGCCGCTGGTGGCGCGACGTCCGTCGGGAACCCTCCCTGCTGTTCGTGTGGAGAGGGGGCGGAAAGCTGGTATGGAGTGCGCTCCGCCGCTCTGCCCGACATGAATTTTTGAATGGGAACAGATGATGAATGCCGAACCTCTCGTATCGGTCTGCATGACCGCCTACAACCATGCGCCCTACATCGGCCGGGCGATCGAAGGGGTGCTGTCGCAGCGGACGACGTTCGCCGTGGAGCTGGTGTTGAGCGACGATTGCAGTACGGACGGCACGGGTGCGATCTGCCGCGACTACGCCGCGCGTTATCCCGACCGCATCCGGTTGTTGACGGGGGATGTCAACGTGGGGATGCGCGCCAACTACCGGCGCACGATCGAAGCGTGTCGGGGCCGTTACGTGGCGATGTGCGACGGCGACGACTGGTGGTGCGACCCGCTCAAACTGCAACGGCAGGTCGAGGCGTTGGAGGCCGATCCCGCCTGCGGGTTGAGCTATACCCGCTCCGAGCGGCGGTTCGAGGCGACGGGCGAGCGGCGGCGCTATCCTGCCGGAGAGCTCTTTTGCGATTTCGACCGGCTGCTGTTCGACAATACGGTCGAGAACTGCACGGCCGTCGCGCGGCGGGAGCTGATCCTGCGCTACTACGCGGAGGTGCGGCCGGAAGAGCATCCCGAATGGCTGACCGACGATGCGCCGATGTGGATCTGGTTCGCGGCGTGCAGCCGCATCCGGGCATCGGAGGAGGTGACGGCCGTCCACCGCATGTTGCCCGAAAGCGTCAGCCAGAGTCGGGCTTACCGTGCGCGCATCGCCTTCTGCGATTCGCTGTGCGACATCTCGCTCTGGTTCGACGCCCGTTACGGCACGGGGCGCCACCTGCGGGCGCTGCGTCGGCGTCGGATGCGCGTGGCACTGTGGGTGTTGTCGCGCGACGGTACGACGGCGGAGTATCTTTCGCGCTGGTGGCGCGACGTGCGGCGCACGCCGCTGCTCGTGTTCGATGCGGCGGGATACGGACTGTTGGTGAAGAAATGGCTGCGACGGCAGCCGAAACGATAAAGCTATGACATTGAAGGAACGTTATGCGGGCGTGATCGGCTGGTTCGAGGCCAACATGCCCGTAGCCGAGAGCGAGTTGCAGTACAAGGATCCCTACCAGTTGCTGGTGGCCGTCATTCTTTCGGCGCAGTGTACCGACAAGCGGGTCAACATGACTACGCCGGCGCTTTTCGAAGCCTATCCTACGCCCGAGGCGATGGCGCAGGCTACGGTCGAAGAGATCTACGCCTACATCAAAAGCATCTCCTATCCCAACAACAAGGCCAGGAACCTGGCCGCCATGGCGCGGATGCTCTGCACGGAGTTCGGCGGCGTGGTGCCGTCGGATCTCGACGCCTTGCAGCGGTTGCCCGGCGTGGGGCGCAAGACGGCCAACGTCGTAGGGGCGGTCATCTGGGGCAAGGAGGTGATGCCCGTCGATACCCACGTCTTCCGCGTGTCGGCCCGCATCGGGCTTACGCGCGGCGCCAAAACCCCGCTCCAGACCGAGTTGCAGCTCGAAAAGAACATCCCGTCGCATCTGCTGCCCGTGGCGCATCACTGGTTGATTCTCCACGGCCGTTACGTCTGCACGGCGCGGGCTCCGAAGTGCGACGCCTGCGGGATCGCGCCGTGGTGCAAGAGCCGTGAGAAGCAGAAAATGGCGGATAAGTAGGAAATTTCCGAACCTTTTGTTACCTTTGACTTCGTCTTAGATACTCCCGTTCGACAATGCTCAAATAAATTTGACATTGTACTCACTTATTCGTATCTTTGAAGCGATGAAGATCGACAGTGCAAAAATCGAAGCGCTCCGCGAACTGCTCGCCGCACCTCGCCGCAAGATCGTGCTGGTCGCACATACCAACCCCGACGGCGATGCGATCGGGGCCTCGACGGCATGGCGCGATGTGCTCGCGGCGATGGGGCATGAGGTGACGATGATCGTCCCCAACAAATACCCCTATTTTCTCGACTGGATGCCCGACATCCGCGAAGTGGTGATCTTCCGCTTCGCGCCCGAACGCGCGCTCGAAGCCATTCGCGGGGCGGATATCGTCTTCTGCCTCGATTTCAACTCCCTGTCGCGCCTCGAAGCGCTCAGCGACGCGCTGGCCGAGAATACGGCGGCGCGGCGCGTGCTGATCGATCATCACCTTTCGCCCGACGGAGGCTTCGACCTGCAATTCTCCTATCCGCAGTCGTCGAGCACCTGCTTCCTGCTCTACTGCATCATCGAGCAGCTCTGCGGAACGGAGGTCATCACCCGCAAGATGGCCGAAGCGCTCTATGTGGGCATGATGACCGATACCGGCAACTTCTCCTTCTCGTTCCTCACGCCGGCGCTCTACCGCGCCCTGGCCGTCCTGGTCGAGAAAGGGATCGACGTGGCCGGTATTCACAACAGCGTCTACAACGGTTATACGGAGGACCGCGCCCGTCTGTTCGGCTATGCGATCCACCGCAAGATGAACATCATCCAGGAGGGGACGGCGGCCTACATGTCGCTTACGGAGGCCGAGATGCGCCGCTACCGTTTCCAGCAGGGCGACAGCGAGGGATTCGTCAATTATCCGCTGACGATCAAGAAGATGAAGATGTCGGCCATGTTCCTCGGCCACCACAAGTTCATCCGTGTGTCGCTGCGCTCGCGCGGCGATGTGGACGTCAACCTCTTTGCCCGCAAATATTTCGACGGCGGCGGACACAAGAATGCCGCCGGGGGCAAATCCTATGTCTCGATGGACGAGACGATCGCTCATTATATCCGTTCGGTCGAGGAGTTCGCCTGCGAGGGCGGCCTCGATACCCCCCCCCTTCGGTAGTCCGGTGCGGTATCGGCTTCCGCGGGGAAAGTGCATCTGAACCTAAAAACCTAAAACCGTTATAAATGAGCCGATATTTGCTATTTTTTGGTTGCGTCCTTCTGGGCGTGCTTCCCTGCAAGTCGCAGGATGTAATCGTTTTGCATAAGGAGAACAAGCTTACGGGGCGTGTGCTGTGGGAGAAAAGTAAGGGTGACAGCCTGTTCTACCGCAGTGCGGTGTCGTCGGGCGACTCGCTGCTGCTGTTCGTTCCGCGCCGTCGGGTTGAATATGTCCTGAGCGACGGCGATCGCCGGATGCTTTACCGCGGCAAAACCCGCGGCTGGCAGCCGTGGCGGGGCCGTACGTTCAACGAGGTACCGCAGCATCGGATGCTCTATGCCGCGTCGTGGAGCACGATTCTCGACGGCTGGTCGATCGATGCGTCGGCGATGCGGATGATGAATCGCAATAACCGTATCGGTGTGGGGGCGTTTGTCCGGTATTTTTCGACGAATCCGTCCCGTGACGACTATGTCAGAATTTCTACATACGATCATCGAGCGGTTGCTTTCGGGCCTCAAACTGAAATCCGAGGGTATAGCCGGCGGTTGAAAACTTTTTTCTATGTCGATTTTGGATTGGGAGGATGTTATCACCATTTCAAATGGGGCGATGGCTATGATGCCAAGTTGGAATGGCTGGAAACGTATGTCAAGCGGGAAGAGCTCGAAAACCAGTATCCTACCTCGCGTTGGGCCTATCAATTCAACTATCGTTTGGGTGCTTACGTTCGGTTGACGCGCGGATTGTATGCCGATGTGGCTTTTACCGGAATAGGACATATCTTCACGCGAATTCCCCAGAAATACATATCCAGCGACCAGTTTCCCTTCGGGTTTAGCGTCGGTCTGCGCTTCGGACGGGAACGCAGGTGAGGCGCATGGGCGGTAAGAAAGCTGCTGCAACCTTTTCGGTTGCAGCAGCTTCGGCTTTGATCGGTGCGGTCAATCGGGCGGGTCGGCTCGATGACAGGGACTTATCTCCCTGCGGAGAGCGTGTCGGCCGTGCCGGAAACCGCTGCCGTATCCGCAGGAATTCCGGCGGCAGTCGTATCCTCAGGGGCGTTCACGAGGCTGTCGGACGTCGAATCGGGGGCCGCAACGGAGGTCGCGGCGGGTGCCGCGGCCGATCGGCCGGCCCGTCCGATAAACGAAGAATAGGTGCCGGAACCCAGGATGGCGAAGACAACCACGGCGAGAACGGCTGCCGCGGCCAGCAGTCCGACGATGCGCTTAATCATGCGGCGCCTCCTCCGCAGGCTCTTCTTCGGCAGGCTGTTCCTCCGCCGGTTCTCCCTCGGCGACGGCCTCTGCGGCCTTTACCGTCGGAATCGTGGGATGTTCCAATTCTCCGATCGCGCGCACGATCACCTCGTCTTCGGGATAGATGCTCAGGAAATAGCCGCTGTCTTCGAGCGAGGTGTTCCGGCCGATGTAGGCTTTGAGCTGCGCCTCCATCAGCTGCCGCGAGCGAGCGATGTCGCCGTAGCGCGGGGCGACGCCCTTGCGGGCGGCGTAGCGGATGAAGTCGTCGACGAGTCCCCGGTCGGCGTCGAGCAGTGCCCGCAGGTCGGCTGTCGTCCGGACGGCGTTGAGCGCCTTGCGGTGGGCGTCGGCGTATTCGATCGTATAACGGTAGAGAATGTTGCGTCCCGATACTTCGAGGTAATATTTGGTCAGGTCGGTCGTGTCGAGCGGTACGAAGATGTCGGGCATGATGCCGCCGCCGCCGTAGACCACCTTGCCGCCCGGCGTTGTGCGGCGCAGCGCGTCGTCGAAACGGATCGAATCGGCCGAGAAGAACTCGTTGTGCTGGTAGCGGTTCCAGATGTCGGCGTCGTAGCTCTCGGCGTCGCCCGAGGTGTAGGGTTTCTGGATCGAGCGCCCCGTGGGGGTGTAGTAGCGGGCGACGGTCAGCCGCAGCGCCGAACCGTCGGCGTAGGGAATCTGCTGTTGGACGAGCCCCTTGCCGAACGAACGGCGGCCGATGATCGTTCCGCGGTCGTTGTCCTGCAACGCTCCGGCGAGGATTTCGCTCGACGAGGCGCTTCCCTCGTCGACGAGCACCGCCAGGTCGAGGTCGGCGGCACTGCCCGTGCCGTCGCTGTATTGTTCGATGCGCTGGTGGTTGCGGTCTTCGGTATAGACGATCAGTTTGTCGGCGGGCAGGAACTCGTTGGCGATGGCGATCGCCTGGTCGAGGAACCCGCCCGAATTGCCCCGCAGGTCGAGGATCAGTTTGCGCATTCCCTGCGTGCGGAGCGTCGAGAGCGCTTCGAGCAGTTCGGTGTGCGAGGTGCGGGCGAACTGGTCCAGTTTGACGAAGGCGATGTCGCCGGTGAGCATCAGTGCCGCCGTGAGGCTGCGGATCGGGATCTTGTCGCGCACGACCGTCACCTCCACCAGTTCGTCGATGCCGCGCCGTTCGAGGCCCAGCCGCACCTCCGAGCCGCGTTTGCCGCGCAGCCGGCGCATGATCTCGCGCTGGGCGATCTGTTGTCCGGCCACCAGCGAATCGTTGATGCGCACGATGCGGTCGCCCGCCACGACGCCCGCCTTGTCGCTCGGCCCCGACGGAATGACGTTCAGCACGATCACCGTGTCGGTGGCCATGTTGAATACCACGCCGATGCCGTCGAATTCGCCGTCGAGCGGTTCGTTGATTTCGGCCATCTCCGAGGCGGGGATGTAGACCGAGTGGGGGTCGAGTTCCGAAACGATGACGGGCAGCGCCCGTTCGACGAGCGAATCGATGGCCACCGAGTCGACGTACTGCGTCTCGATGAGCGATAGCGTCTGCGATACCTTGTTCTGAGGCAGCGCCAGCGAGCGCAGGATGCCCTTGATGTCAGATTCGGCCGACGACCTCCCCAGAAATTGTCCGAGGAAGATGCCCAGGGCGACTGCCGCTGCCACGACGAGCGGAAGCAAAACGGTGGAACGGGAGTTTTTGTACATGATGCGCGGCGCTTATTTCTTGGGTTTGGGTTTGTTCTGGAACGTGTAGCTCAGTCCGACGCTCAGAATGGCCTGGGTCTGTACCGCATAACTTTGGGCGCGGTTGTAGTAGAGCTGAAAATAGATGCTCGTGGTGAGGTATTTCGTCGCCTTGATGTCGAGCGTGTTTT
>OGLM01004060.1_pt1 | contig 11174 bp, 9 predicted proteins | sample 1572531 | NCBI WGS metagenome assembly OGLM01 (sample SAMEA2581909, study PRJEB24529) | metagenome | biome: Human gut stool | place: China | collected 2011 | reverse complement strand
TAAAAAAACGAGATAAATTGTATTAAATAACTGATTTCCTATGCTTCCGCGTCTCGAAAATTTAAACATTGATGCATCTGCACCGGCAAAGCCCTTGATTATTACATATCCCGCAAAGGCTGCAAGAAGCATGAAAAAGAATACTGCTATGCAATAAAATATTATTGTCATAAATCTATCAGCCGTTTTTGCACGTTTTATTCTATTCATTTTACATACCTCCCTTTATAGCTTTTTTTGTATGTTTACCTGATGTTTCCGGCTTTTTACGCGAAAAATAATGTATCAGGAAGATAAACAGAAGTGAAATCAAAAACAGAAGCAGAGCAAGTGTCCAGAGTGCTGTCTTTGTTTCACCACCCTCCATGGCATTACCCATCTGTGCAGTAATTTCTGTTGTAAGTGATTTTGTCGTAGAAAATATACTTGTAGGAAGTGCTGTTGTCTGTCCTATTACCATCGCAACTGCTAATGCCTCACCAAATGCTCTTGCAAGACCAAGTATTATGCCTGAGAATATTCCAGAAGCTGAAGCTGGAAGCACTATTTTATATATTGTCTGCCAGCGTGTTGAGCCCATTCCATAAGCACCCATTCTGTAATCTTTAGGAACTGACCTGATTGCATCTGCTGACACACTTGTTATAGTAGGGAATATCATTATTGCAAGCACAATACCTGCTGCTAATATTGAATGTCCTACCTGTCTGTGAAACATATCTCTTATAAACGGCACAAGCACGGTGAGTCCGACCCAGCCATATACCACTGAAGGAATTCCTGCAAATATCTGGATTACAGGGCGGTAAAATTTCTCACCAAATTTAGGCGAAATCTCTGTCATAAATATAGCCGAACCAAGTGCAAATGGTGTTGCAATAAGCAGTGCAAGACCACAAGTGCTTAATGAACCTACTATAAATATAAGTGTACGTACTGAACCCCCCCCTTCCATATTGTCTAGAGGCGCCCAGACAGGTGAAAACAGAAACTCAACGATTGAATGATGGAATTTTAAGAATGTTCCTGAACCCTTGTATACAAGAAATCCACCTATCCCAAGAGTAAGCACTATAACGAAAAAGCCACATAGGGTGACGATTGTACGCCATAGGTACTCTTTGGTAAACATACCTCTTTTAATATTCATACTTTCTCCATTCTTAACATATAAAATTTCGCTGTTATATATTCAACGGCGGGGGGATTAATAATAACGGACGTTGTGCGGAGTGTTATATTACCGCTGGGCACGCTTGCGCTACTTGAAACCGTAGCGGTACTAAGCGGCTAAAGGACAGCCGCTAAGTGCCGACGGTTTCAACAGTACCCAGCTTGCAATATAACACTCCACACAACTGGATTGCGATTAACCCGCGTTGAATTATTTATCAGCTTTATGTATCTTCTTTACTCTTTGTTATTTATTCTTCGTTATTTGCTCTTTGTTATTTCTTTTTTACATTTTCATTTTATATGTTATTAATTTCTATGCGTTTAGGCGGGCAGGATACTGCTCGCCTAAATGCTATATTTTTTATGACTATCAATTTTTCTAACATTTATTTTTTATCTTGATTTAATTGTAATCTTATAATTTTTTGATTGATTTTCTTTCAATCTTTTAATTTGGGTTGCTGGTGATTTGTAAGATTTTGTCTTACTTTTTAATTAAGTGGGTTTTAACAACTATTTTTTAGTGTTCTTTTACTGTCATCTTTGATGATACGCCGTAGCCTAATGATTCCATTTTCTTGCCGTATTCATCTGATGTGATGTAGTCGAGGAACTTCTGGGATACTTCATCTGCGTTGCCCTTTGTGTACATATGCTCGTATGTCCATACTGGGTATTTGCCAGCATATGTATTCTCAAGTGTTGGTTCAACACCATCAATTGATACTGTATCAACGCCTGGGTTGCTTACAAGGTAAGATAAAGCTACATATCCGATAGCACCCTTTGTTGTCTTAACATTCTGTAAAAGTACACCTGAATCATCTGTTTCCATTGACTTGTTAGAAGCTTCGCTTGCACCGTCTAATGCATATTTCTTAAATGTTGCTCTTGTACCAGAAGATTCTGGACGAGTGATAAGTACTATTGCTTCATCAGCACCACCAACTTCTTTCCAGTTAGTAATCTTTCCTGTAAAAATATCTGTAAGCTGTGCCTTTGTAAGGTTCTTAACACCACCTGCTGTTACGTCCTTGTTTACGATAGGTGCCATTGTTACTACACATACCTTATGGTCTACAAGTTCTGCTGCCTTAGCTGCATCAAGCTTTTCTGCTGCCTCTACATCAGAGTTACCAATGTTAACTGTTCCCTCTGATACCTGCTTAAGTCCTTCACCAGAACCACCTGCATCGATTGTTATGTTAACATCTGGATATTTTTCATTAAAAAGGTCTGCCGCATCATCAACAAGTGGCTTTAATGCTGATGAACCTGCTGCTGTTATGCTTCCGCTAAGTTTAGAGTCTGCATCTGCACTGTTGCTTCCACAGCCAACAAGTGCTGTTACCATACATACTGTACTAAGAATTACAGCCGCGCTTTTCTTAAAATTCATCTTTCTCATAAATTTTTTCCTCACTTTTCTTTTTAAAGGTCTATGTCTTATCGACAGATAAAAGAATAGCAGTGGTATGTAAAATGCAATACCACTGCTACAAGAAATCTATGTAAAGTCTTTGTTAAATTATAATTTTACTTAACGCAGCCAATAAGCTCGTTAATATCTGCTACTCCATTTTTAGCACAATAATCTCTTATTCCGTCCACAACCTTAATTGTTGTAAGAGGGTCATTAAAATTAGCTGTACCAACTGATACCATCGTTGCACCTGCCATAATAAACTCAAGTGCATCATCTGCATTTGCAATTCCGCCCATTCCAATAATAGGAAGTGCTACAGCATTGGCAACCTGATATACCATTCTTACTGCAACAGGCTTTATAGCTGGACCTGAAAGACCGCCTGTCTTATTGGCAACAGCAAATGTTCTTCTATTAATATCAATCTTCATTCCTGTTAATGTATTAATAAGGGATACCGCATCAGCACCACCTGCCTCAACAGCTTTAGCCATCTCTGTAATATCTGTCACATTAGGGCTTAACTTCATAATTACAGGCTGCTTGGCAACCTTTTTTACCGCCTTTGTAATACGCTCTGCTGAAGCTGGAACCTGTCCGAAAGCAATACCACCCTCTTTTACATTAGGGCAGGATATGTTAATCTCAAGCATATCAACTGGCTGTTCGCCTAACTTTTCCACAGCATCAACGTAATCTTCTTCTGTCTTTCCACACACATTTACTATTATCTTAGTATCATACTGCTTAAGAAATGGAATATCTCTCTTTACAAATGTATCAAGCCCCGGATTTTGAAGTCCGATTGCATTAATCATTCCACCGTAAGTCTCTGCTATTCTAGGTGTTGGATTGCCCGGCCAAGGTACATTTGCCACACCCTTAGTTGTGACCGCACCTAATTTATTAAGGTCTACATACTCACAATATTCCATACCTGAACCAAATGTTCCTGAGGCAACAGTAACAGGATTATTAAATTCAACTCCCGCAATATTTACTTTCATATTAACGTCTGCCGGATTAATTGGATTTACTCTATTAGCCATTATAACTCTACCTCCTTAACATTGAATACAGGGCCTTCTTTACATACTCTCTTATTCTTAACCTTTGAATGGTCATCAATATCTGTTGACTGACATACGCAGGCAAGGCACGCTCCTATTCCGCAAGCCATTTTTTCCTCTAAGGATACGAAACAGGCGATATTATTGCTTACCGCATATTCCTTTATTGCTCTTAACATTGGTGTAGGGCCGCAGGCAAATATTACATCTGCTGTTAAGTTATTCTCTCTTACTGCATCTAATACATTACCTTTAGTTCCAGCACTTCCGTCCTCTGTTGCAACATATACATCAGCAAACTGCTCAAATTCATCTTTTAAAAACATCTGTGAGTTTCTGTAACCAAGTACAGCCTGCTTCTTACATTCAAGCTGTTTAGCAAGTTCAAGCATTGGAGGAACACCAATTCCACCACCAAAAAGAATTGCCTTTAACTCTGTGTCCGCACAATCATTTCCTGTGACATTCTTTACATATTCCATAATAGACTTAATATCATATCCATTGCCAAGAGGTCCTTGAATATTAACATATTCCCCCTCCTTCATCTTAGAGAACTCCTCTGTCCCCTTTCCAGCAACCCTGTATACAATCCTTAAATTATCTTTATCTATTCTGCATATGCTTATTGGTCTTGGAAGAAGTCTTGCTCCATCGTTAGAATATACCGATATGAACTGTCCCGGTACAGCCTCTCCTGCCATCTTATCTGTCTTTAACCACATTTCATATATGCCTTCGGCTAAACACGAAGTCTTAATTATTAATGCATTTTCTCTGTATGACATATGTATTCTCCATTCTTAATTATTTCAAATCCTTGTATACAACATTTCCATTGCATATAGTATATTTTATTTTACCATAAAGCTTCTGTCCGATAAATGGTGAATTACTAGCTTTCGATACGAAATTCTCTGTAACCTCCCACTCCTCATCTGGATTAAATATAACCAAATCAGCTATCTTTCCAGCCTCAATACAGCCTTTGTCCATTTTGTAAAGCTTTGCTGGATTAACTGTCATCTTAGTGAGCAGTTCCTCAAGTGTTAAATAGCCTTTCTTTACAAGATTAGTAATTCCAAGTGCAAGTGATGTTTCAAGCCCTATCATTCCGCTCGGTGCTGCCTTGAACTCCTTAGCTTTCTCATCCTTGCTATGTGGTGCGTGATCTGTTGCAATTATGTCTATTGTTCCGTCCTTAAGGCCTTCAATTACAGCAAGCCTGTCAGCTTCTGTTCTTATTGGTGGATTAACTCTTGCAAGTGTGCCTTTCTCAAGCACAATGTCTTCTGTAAGCGAAAAATGCTGTGGAGTAGACTCTGCATGTACATCTGCTCCCAGCTTCTTAGCTGTCCTTACAAGCTCTACTGATACCGCTGAGCTTATGTGCTGTATACATATTGTTGCCTTGGTTTCAAGTGCAAGCATACAATCCCGTGCTACCATCATATACTCTGAGCAGGCTGGTGCTCCACCTATATTAAGCTTGTCTGATACAACGCCTTTATTAATTCCCTGTTGTTCTATATATGCAGGATTTTCCTCGTGAAAACTTAACGGCATATCCAGCTCTTTAGCTTTCTGCATAGCTTCCTTTACAAGCATTTCACTCTTAAGTGGAATACCATCATCTGTAAATACAAGTGCCCCGCCATTCTTAAGTTCCGTAAAGTCAGTAAGTTCTTCTCCCTTAAAGCCTTTAGATACTGCCGCAGCTGAATATACATTTATCGGCGTAGTTCTTCCCTTATCTATTACATACTGCAGCGTTTCTTTATTATCTACTATAGGATTAGTATTAGCCATACAAAGAACTGTTGTAAAACCTCCTGCCGCAGCTGCCGCAGCTCCTGTATTAATATCTTCTTTATAAGTAAAACCTGGATCCCTGAAATGAACGTGTGTATCTATAAGACCAGGTGCTACCACAAGACCTTCTGCATCAATTACTTCATCTACAGCTATGTCGGATACAGGCACATCAAATGCTTTTACCTGTATTATACCGCTTATTATTCCATTTTCCACAAGAATATCTGCCTTATATGACATATGTCTTGCTGGATCTATTATATGTCCATTCTTAATTAAAGTTCTCAATATTATCTCCATTCTTTATAAAAGCGGCATTACCAGTCTGTTGCTGAGTGGTACTGCCGCTTATTATAATAATTATTTACTTTCCAAGTGCTCCATTAATATCTGCAATCATATCAAGAGCTGCCTGTCTTGAAGCTTCACCGAAATTCTTAGCTCCAAACTTAGCATACTCATCTTTAGTATATGCAGCTATAATTCCTCTTGAACTATTAACTATCGCGCCAAGTCCGTCTGGGTTAAAGAAAGCTGTAAGGTCTTCAGCCTTGCCACCCTGTGCCCCATAACCAGGAACAAGGATATAAGCCTTTGGCATAACCTTTCTTAATACCTTACCCATCTCTGGATATGTAGCACCAACTACCGCACCTACATTACTATAAGTATCGCCCATACACTGGCTTCCCCATTCATTAACCTTAGCACCTACATGCTCATATAATGGCTTGCCGTCTATAAGCTGATCCTGAAATTCTCCACTTGAAGGATTAGAAGTCTTTACAAGGATAAATATACCTTTGTCTTCTTCATTGCATACCTTAATAAATGGATTAATTCCGTCAGAACCAAGATATGGATTAACTGTTGCAAAATCTTCATCAAATGGTGTTAAAAGCTTAGAACCAACTTTAACCTTTCCAAGATGTGCTACTGCATAAGCCTCAGATGTTGAACCTATATCGCCTCTCTTAACATCACCGATTACAACCATATCCTTCTCGTGACAATAATCAACAGTCTTCTTAAACACCTTAAGTCCTTCAATACCGAACTGCTCATACATAGCAATCTGTGGCTTAACTGCTGGAACTATATCATATATATTATCAATGATAGACTTATTGAACTGCCATATAGCTTCTGCTGCTCCTTCCAAAGTTTCTCCATACTGCTCAAAAGCTTCCTTTTGAACATGCTCTGGAATATACTTCATCATAGGATCTAAGCCTACAACTACAGGTGCATTTGTCTTAACGATTTTGTCAACTAATTTGTTAATCATCTATATTCTCCTTACATATCAATTAATCTATCTTATATTACAACTTTGGAACATCTTTATCAATAATAACTTCTGTTCCGTTGATATTAGAATATACAATCTTACCACCAGCTATTGTATACTTAATCTCACCACTTACCTTCTTGCCGTTAAATGGAGTGTTCTTGCCTCTTGAAGCAAATGTCTTACTGTCTATAACATACTCTGCATCCGGATCAATTATAGTAATATCAGCAGTCTTGCCAACAAGAAGTGTTCCCTTGTCTATACCGATAATCTTAGCAGGTGTATAACTCATCTTATCTGCCATCTCAAGAGGTGTAATAACATTTTTCTTAACAAGATCTGTCATTATAATAGCAACAGCTGTTTCAAGACCTGATATTCCAAATGGTGCTTCTACAAAACCTCTGTCTTTCTCTGTAAGATGATGTGGTGCGTGGTCTGTTGCAATTATGTCTATTGTTCCGTCCTTAAGGCCCTTAATAAGCATATCTTTATCCTTATTAGTTCTTAATGGTGGATTAACCTTGTAGTTAGCATCATCTTCATTAATATCATCTTCTGTAAGTGTTAAATGGTGTGGCGTTACCTCTGCTGTAACATCAAGACCTTCTTTCTTGGCTGCCGCTATCATTCTTACGCTGTCCTCTGTTGAAACATGGCATATATGAAGCTTGGCACCCGTATTCTTAGCAAGGAGTAAATCTCTTGCCACCATAATATCTTCTACAGAATTCATAATTCCGTAAAATCCAAGTTCTCTTGCTTTATTGCCGGCATTCATAACTCCCCTTGCTGCAAGATCCTTATCTTCACAATGTGCAAATACCGGTATTCCTACTTCTGCCGCAAGCCTCATAGCCTGTCTTGCTACTCTAGCATTCATAACAGACTTCCCATCCTCGCTTACTGCTACAGCTCCTTCCTCATAAAGCCTCTCATAATCAGTTATATACTCTCCGTCCTGACCTGCTGTCATAGCTGCTATAGGAAGAATATTAATATCTGTTACTTCTTCCGACTTATTCTTTATGTATTCAACCATCTCAACGCTGTCAATTGCAGGCTTAGTATTAGGCATTGGACACACTGTTGTAAATCCACCTCTTGCCGCAGCTCTTGCACCAGTTCTTATTGTTTCCTTATGTTCAAAGCCTGGTTCTCTGAAATGTACATGTAAATCCACAAGTCCTGGCATAACCATACAGCCCTTAGCATCAATAACTGTATCTGCTGCCTTGTCAATATCCTTTGCCACTTCTGCTATAACCCCATCTTCAACAAGAATATCCCTAATGTCATCAGTGTTACTTGCAGGGTCAATAACTCTTCCGTTCTTAATCAACATTCTCATATATTAATCCTCCCCTTAAAATTTAATCTTTCAAACTCGTAAGCAGGTTCAGGTTTACCATAATAGTATCCCTGTATGAAGTCAACACCCAGCTCTCTTAATATATCTAACTGGCTCTTATCCTCAACACCTTCTACAACTATCTTAGTTCCTATAGTAGCAGACAATTCAACTATAAGCTTAATGAATGCCTGTGCATACTCATCTTCCGTTATATCATCAATAAATGTCTTGTCAACTTTAATAATATCAAAAGGAAGCTGTTTAATGTAGTTAAGTGATGAATATCCTGTACCGAAATCATCAAGCGCTATCTTTGGTCCTAATTGCCTTATGCCATTAATTATATTAAGAACCCTGTCCATATCATTAATAGCAAAGCTCTCTGTAATCTCCAACACGATATTCACAGGATTAACTCCTGTCCTCTTAAGCACTTTAGCTACTGTATCTACTATATCTTTCTGAAGAAGCTGGACAACCGACAGATTAACATTGATATGGAAATCCGGCATACCATGTTCATTCCAGTATCTGCACTGTCTGCAAGCTTCCTCAAGAACATAATCACCAATTGAAGTTATAAGTCCAAGATATTCAGCAAGCGGAATAAAATCACCCGGACCCATAAATCCAAGCGACTTACTGTCCCATCTTACCAGTGCTTCGCACGATGCACATTCCTCTGTGTTAATATCAACTACAGGCTGGTAGAATACAACGAATTCATCAATTCCTGTCGCAACAGCCTGCCGCATATTATTTTCAATATCAAGGCGTCTTACAGAATTCTGTTTGTTGCACACATCATAAAAAGAATATCCATTCTTACCATTCTTCTTAGACTCATACATTGCTATATCAGCCATTCTGATAATCTCGTGTACATCTTTGCTGTCATCTGGAAATACCGCAATACCCATACTCATAGTACAGAAATATTCTGTCTCCATAAGATACCACGGTTTGTTAAATATCTCTTTAACCTTATTGGCAATTCTCTCTAATTCAAGGAACATATCAGGCATTACTATGGCAACAAATTCGTCACCACCCATTCTGTAACATCTGCCTCTAAGACCTACTATACTCTGAAGTCCTGCCGCAATCTGCTGTAAAAGAATATCTCCATACTGGTGTCCAAGACCATCATTAATGTGCTTGAAATCATCAAGGTCGATAAACAAAACCGCCCCCTTAACACCATCTCTTACAGCTTCGTTAATTATAGTCTTTAAGTCTGACTCACACTTCATACGATTATAAAGACCGGTAAGGAAATCGTTATGTGCCTGAAATTCAATCTTCTGCTGATTCTTTTTCTTCTGTGTTATATCAGAAGCTGTACATACAATTACCTCACTTGCATCTATCCATATAAGCTTGGTAAATCTTACTTCAAACCACAGACCTGACTCAGCATTATACTTCTCCACAGGTCTTATGTATTGTCTTGTATAATCAGAAAAATCATAATATCCATCAATATTATTGCCCTCAGCATTATTAATATATTCTTCAAGTGTCTTCTCTACATCTTCTTCTGTCGGTACAAGAATATCCTGCATACATTCTTTTATTGTATCTTTAATCTCCTTCGACTCAGCCGCCACCTTATTCTCAAACAGAATATTGCCTGTAGCAGTATCACATACAATAATACCTGAACCTATGTTATTAAGAATATCCTTTAAGACTTCATATGATGAAAGCAGTGAATTATTAGTTACTCTCATCTGGGCAATACTCTGAATAATACCTGTAACATCATATATAAAATGCATATTGTCCTCATTATCGGACCATAGCTTTATATTGTTCTTATCATATATGACAAAATGCATAGCATCTATGTCATTAATCCTAATAGGAACGCTTATGCTGTTCTCACCATTCAGTGCCATAACATCGCATTTCTTAGCTTCCTCTATACATTCACCCTCAGATGCAATTACTGTCCATTCATCATCTGAACCCTTCTGAAGCAATGCAATACAATCAGCATTAATGTATGCTATAGTCTTATGTAATATTAGTTCTACTGTATGCTGAAATGTATCTCTTGACTCAAGGCTTTCTATCAATTCTGACAACACTTCAAACTTATTATTAGTCTCTCCCAAAACTCCTGCCTCCAGAATGTTTTACATAGACTAATTATATAATATTTATACCAGTTTGGAAACTGTTTTTATATATTTTTTAAATTACATACGAAATGAAATTCAATTTTTAATTGTTTTATTAAACTATGCGTGATATTATGAATATTATGTTTTTATGCAGATTTTATAAACTCATTCTGCAAGTGTTTTCCAACTGGTGTATGCAGAACACTTAATTAAAATATTGCAGCACATTACTATGTAAGAACAGGAGAATTTATGGATAATATTTACAAATATAATACTACCCTGAAAGCTTCAGGCAATGATTACAAAAAGATTGTATTCTGGAACAGATTTTTAAGAAACCCTGTCGAACTTATACTTTCGTGGGTTCCTGCCGTTATCTCAATAATTATGCTTGCCTCTGGCAGATACAACACATTTTTATTAATTATATATGCAATATGCTGGTTCTATCCTATATATATATTTGCATTCCAGTTCAAATCAAGCGTTAATTACCACTTGAAGCACAGAGATGCATCAGAAGATGCTCCCTGCACAATAACATTAATGGATAATGCGATACTTGCTGATATTCCAGACCATAATTTAATATACACTTACGAATGGGAACAATTCACAACTGTATATTTCAAATATGGATATTATATGTTGTTTAACGGGAAGCAAATGGTTGTAATGCTTAATAGTAATGATATGCCTGAGAATATCAAGAAGAATGTGGGCAGATTTATTATGGAGCATGTAGATAGAAATAAGTGCAGGATAGTGTAATAAGAGGGGGATTTTAACATATTTCGTGACAAGCATACTCTTACTTTATGACAGACGGACGTTCTTATGGCATACGGACGTTGTGTAGTTTTACTATATTACCGCTGGGCACGCTCTCGCTGCTTGTAGCCGTAGC
>OGLM01004052.1_pt1 | contig 11196 bp, 8 predicted proteins | sample 1572531 | NCBI WGS metagenome assembly OGLM01 (sample SAMEA2581909, study PRJEB24529) | metagenome | biome: Human gut stool | place: China | collected 2011 | reverse complement strand
CTTGCCGAAAAACTCCATGACAAAATCAACGGGACCGCCGCCCTTGCTCTTGCTTACTGATGAACGCGTCTGTTATTATGGTAATCTGGATAGGCGGAGACACCGTAAGGGCTGCCGCAGGCGAGGCTCAGGTCGGAAGCATCATGGCTGCTATAACCTACATTACACAGATACTCATGTCCATGATGATGATCGGCATGATGTTCCAGCAGGTAACAAGAGCGACTGCTTCCGCAAATCGTATCAGGGAAGTCCTCGAGGCTGATCCGGTTATTTCCGACGGAACCTACCCGGAAGGCAGTGAAACTCCAGAAAACGGCACCGTTGAGTTCCGCGGCGTTTCATTCAGATATCCCGGAGTTCAGAGCGGAAACGTCCTGACCGGCGTGAATTTCAAAGTGAACAAGGGTGAGACCGTAGCGATACTCGGCGCGACCGGCTGCGGCAAGACCTCCCTTGTAAGCCTGATTCCGCGTTTCTATGACGCAGTCGAGGGCGAAGTGCTCGTTGACGGCGTAAACGTCAAGGATTATAAGCTGGACGACCTCCGCCATAAAATAGGCTTTGTTCTTCAGAAGAGCGAGCTGTTCTCGGAAACTATCGAGCAGAATATCCGCTGGGGCGACGCCGAAGCCTCCGACGAGGAAGTAAGGCGCGCCGCTGAAATAGCCCAGGCAGATGAGTTCATAAGCGGATTCACCGAGGGTTACAAGGATATGATCACCGAAAAGGGAAGCTCCCTTTCCGGCGGTCAGAAGCAGAGACTTTCAATTGCAAGAGCGATTGTAAAGAATCCTGAAATATTAATATTCGACGACAGCATGTCCGCGCTTGACCTTTCCACCGACGCGAAGCTGCAAAAAGCTCTCCGCGAGAAGCTGAAGGGAACTACGGTCATAATGATCGCGCAGCGAGTTGCAAGCGTAATGCGCGCGGATAAGATCGCGGTAATCGACAACGGCAGAATAGCCGCATTTGATACCCACGATAATCTCATGAAGAATTGCAGCGTTTACCGTGATATTTACAATTCACAGATGAGAGAGGGGGCTGAGCAGGTTGGCTAAAGAAGCTCCCGTAGTTAATATGAGACCCGGAGGTCCAGGCGGCCCCGGCGGAAGGCGCGGCGGTCCTCCCGGAATTATGCCCGGCGAGAAGCCTAAAAATCTCAGGGCGACCCTCAGCCGTATTCTGACATACATCGGCAAGAACCGGCGGCTGATCATAGCAATGCTGGCGGTAATGCTGGTGGCAACTCTGCTGAACGTCATTGCGCCGACTATTCAGGCAAACGCTATAGACTCTATAGCAAAGCTTGACGCGAACGCGCTTGTGACCTGGCTTGTCGTGCTTGGCGCGGTGTATCTCTGCTCGGCGGTGTTCACATATTTCCAGAACCTTTTTGCGGCTATGCTGTCACAGTATACCGTAAGAGTAATGCGTAAGGATCTTTTTGCGAGGATCTCAAGACTGCCGATTAAGTACATGGATACCCACAAGCACGGCGATATTCTGAGCCGCATGACGAACGATGTCGAGAACGTGTCAAACTCTGTTTCGCAGTCCCTCGGTTCGCTTATTTCCGGAGTTATAATGCTTATCGGCTGCTTTGTCATGATGCTGATTCATTCCTGGCTTATGACGATAGTCAGCATGGTGACTATCGTGCTGACGCTTTTAGTTACCAAGTTCCTTTCAAAGTTCATGCGGAAGTACTTCCCGTTACAGCAGGCTAAGCTCGGTCAGCTCAACGGTCAGATCGAAGAAGCTGTCAGCGGCTGCAAGACGGTCAAGGCGTTTACGCACGAAGGCAAGATCTGCGAGGATTTCAACCAGACCAGCGATGAGCTGAAAACAGTCGGAATCAAGGCGCAGATACTCGGAGGCGTAATGGGACCGTGCATGAACACGATCGGTAACTTCGGATTCCTTCTTATCGCCGTTGTGGGAGCAGTTCTTGCTTCCCGGCCGGAAACCGATATGTTCTATATCTCGATAGGAACAATTCAGGCATTCATAACCTATTCCAAGCAGTTCACAAGACCCATAAACGAAATCGCAAACCAGTATGCGCAGATACAGTCCGCGCTTGCAGGCGCTGAGCGCGTATTCGACGTAATGGACAGCGAGCCGGAGGATCAGGGAGGAAACGAGCCGTTCGAGATCGAAAACGTCATCATGGAGCTGCCGTATGTGCTCGAGTGCGGCGTGTCCGCCGCGCCGGACGAGGTGCGCGGGCAGGTCGTCAAGGCCAGCATCGTGCTCGTCAAGGGCACCGAGGGCACGGAGGAGCTGAAGAAGGAAATCCAGAACTACGTCAAGCAGCATACCGCGCCGTATAAGTATCCGAGAATTGTGGAGTTCAAAGAAGAGCTCCCGAAGACCATCAGCGGCAAGATCATCCGAAGCAAGCTCTGATGACCGGGATCTTTCGACGATGCGGCGATTGAACCGGACCGGCATACGCTCAATATGTGTTCTCTGGGTTGCGCTGGTTTGCCCCCCATATGCAGCTCCGGCAGACAGGGATGATGACAACAGAAAACCACCGAAAATTTTTCTTGACAATTGCATACTTTTTCGTTATGATTCTTAACAACAATAAAGGCTACGACGGAGAGGGTTCCGCGCAAGTCCTGTTTCAGAGAGCCGGTGGATGGTGTGAACCGGTAACAGACGCGCAGAATTTGTAGCTCCCGAGCCGGAGAGAAGAACGCCCGTAATGGCAAGTAGACCTCTCCCGCGTCAGCTGCGTCAGTGCTTAGACTTTGCTGGAAGTCGATGAGTGGTATCTGCCGTGAGGCAGGTGCAATTTGAGTGGTACCGCGGGTATGCTGTATGCAGCCCGTCTCAAAGAATCATTTCTTTGAGACGGGCTTTTTGCATCCACGGAGGTAACACCATGAAAAAAACACTCACAGGGCTGGACTTCAAAATTCAGGAAATGGCGGGACGCATCCGAGAGCTGCGCGAGATCTCCGGCTTTTCGGCGCAGACGATGGCGCTGAAAACAGGCACGAGCGAAGAAGAATATCTTCGCTGTGAGGCCGGGCAGAGCGACCTCAACTTCGCTTTTCTCTACCGCTGCGCGCTGGCTTTTGGCGTTGACGTTACAGATCTCATCGAGGGCAGCAGCCCAAAGCTTCGATCCTATACGCTGACACGCGCGGGGAATGGACAGAAGATCGAGCAGGCCCATGAGATGATCTATTACAACATGGCCTCCGGCTTTCAGAACCGCATTGCAGACCCGCTGTTCGTTGAAAACAAATACTCTGATGAAGCATTCTATTCGGACATTGAGCTGACCAGCCACGTCGGGCAGGAATGTGATCTTGTCATTCGCGGCAGTATGAAAGTTCAGGTCGGCGGACATACCGAGCTTCTGCATGAAGGCGACTGCATCTACTATGACAGCTCCATTCCGCACGGCATGGTTGCTGCGGACGGTCAGGATTGCCTGTTCTATGCGATCGTGCTCCGCCCACAGGAGCCGAGCCTCCCGGAGGCCGGCGGCGACCGCGCTGCTATGATCGAGACGGCGCAGAGTCCGGATCCGGAGGCGCGCATTTACACCCGCTTCGTCGATGCGCCCGAGGATGCAAACGGGAAACTGCAGTCCATCGCCTTCAAAAATGAGCAATCCTTCAATTTCGCATTTGACATTGTGGATGCGCTGGGCCGTGAAAAGCCTGAAAAGCTCGCCATGCTGCATGTGGCTCTGGATGGAACGGAGCGGCGGTTCACATTCAAGGACATGAAAGATGCTTCCAGCCAGGCCGCCAATTACTTTACCTCGCTCGGCATCCGACGCGGCGACCGCGTGATGCTCGTGCTCAAGCGGCATTACCAGTTCTGGTTTGCCATTCTGGGTCTGCACAAGATCGGCGCCATTGCGATTCCGGCTACCAATCAGCTTGTGGAGCATGATTTCTCTTACCGCTTCCAGGCAGCGGGCGTCAGTGCAGTTCTCTGCACGGCAGACGGCGATACTGCGTACCATGTCGACATTGCAGAGGCCGACACCGGGATGAAGTTGACAAAGATCATGGTTGGCGGCAGCCGGGACGGCTGGCACGATTTCAATGCGGAATACGGCCTGTTTTCCCGCCGCTATACGCGCAGGGACGACGCGCCCTGCGGCGACGAGCCAATGCTCATGTTCTTTACCTCCGGTACGTCCGGATACCCGAAAATTGCAGCACACAACTATAAATATCCGCTTGGACATTTTATCACTGCAAAATACTGGCATCAGGTCAACCCGGACGGGCTGCACCTGACCATCTCCGACACCGGCTGGGCCAAGAGCCTCTGGGGAAAGCTCTACGGTCAGTGGCTGTGTGAGGCGGCTGTGTTTGTTTATGATTTCGACCGCTTTGATGCAGAAAAAATTCTGCCGATGTTTGCGAAGTATCAGATCACGACATTCTGTGCGCCGCCCACGATGTACCGCATGCTGATCAAGCAGGACCTGTCCCGATTTGATCTTTCTTCTATTCAGCATGCGTCTATCGCCGGTGAAGCGCTCAATCCTGAGGTCTTCCGCCAATTTGAAAAGGCGACTGGCATGCGCATCATGGAGGGCTTTGGGCAGTCTGAATCGACGCTCATCATCGGCAATCTGGCTGGCGACAGCCATAAGATCGGCTCTATGGGCAAGCCTGTCCCACTCTACGATGTGCATCTGCTGGACAGCAGCGGGCATGAAGCGGAGGCCGGCGACACGGGGGAGATCTGCATCAACATTCAAAACGGCATTCCCTGCGGACTTGCCTACGAATACTACAACAGCCCGGAGGTCACGGCAAAAACGTGGCACGATGGCTTCTACCACACGGGCGACCTCGCCTGGCGTGACGAGGACGGCTTCTACTGGTATGTCGGCCGTGCGGATGACGTCATTAAATCGTCTGGCTACCGCATTGGACCGTTTGAAATCGAAAATGTCATCATGGAGCTGCCGTATGTGCTCGAATGCGGTGTGTCTGCCGCCCCGGATGAGATCCGCGGGCAGGTCGTCAAGGCCAGCATCGTACTGGTCAAGGGCACCGAGGGCACGGACGCGCTGAAAAAAGAAATTCAGACCTATGTCAAGACGCATACTGCGCCGTACAAATATCCCCGTATTGTGGAATTCCGCGAAGCGCTTCCAAAGACCACCAGCGGAAAAATCATCAGAAGCAAGCTCTGAAGGAGGAGTCGGCCATGACACACAAACGCCTAACGCTTTTTGCCGGACATTACGGCAGTGGAAAGACGAATATCGCGCTGAATTATGCGCGGTGGCTCCGGCGAAAAGGCGAAGCCGTGACTGTGGCCGATCTTGACATTGTAAATCCCTATTTCCGGACGAAGGATTCAGAAGAAGATCTGAAAAAAGAGGGGATCGGACTGATCGTCTCACCGTTTGCAAATTCGAATCTCGATGTTCCGGCCATGCCGAAGGAGACCTACGCGCTGATTGCGGAGCGGGGAGAATGCGGCGTGCTGGACATCGGCGGAGACGACCGCGGAGCGCTGGCACTGGGGCGCTATGTTCCGGAGATCCGGGCGGAGGGTGATTATGAGATGCTGTTCGTCATCAACCGGGCCCGGCCGCTGACAAGGACGGTAGCGGATACGATCCTTGTGCTGCGGGAAATCGAGGCCGCCTGTGGGCTGCCGTTCACGGCAGTCGTCAACAATACGAATCTCGGGCAGGCGACGGCGGCGGCGGATGTGCTGTCAAGCATGCCCTATGCGGAAGCGGTCGCCGCGCGGGCAGGGCTGCCGCTCAAGATGACCTGCTGCGCTGCACGGCTCTGCGACGCGCTGCGCGGGAGCATTCCAAACCTGTTCCCGATGGAGATCCAGAAGCTATATTACCAATTACGATAAATGGAGGCACAAGATGGCAAAACTGATATTTCAGGAAGAACTCTGCAAGGGCTGCGGCCTGTGTGTGAACGCCTGTCCGAAGGGGCTGCTGGCGCTGTCGAAGACGCGGCTGAATCAAAAGGGACATGCGCCCGTGGAGCTGACGGAGCCGGACAAGTGCGTCGGCTGTGCGTTCTGCGCGACGATGTGTCCCGACTGTGTCATTACGGTAGAAAAGTAAGGAGGGCGGGAAGATGCAGGAAAAAGTATTGATGAAGGGCAACGAGGCCATCGCGGAGGCCGCGATCCTCGCCGGGTGCCGCCACTATCTGGGCTATCCCATCACGCCGCAGACCGAGGTCGCGGCCTATATGGCGAAGAAAATGCCGAAGATCGGCGGGACGTTTTTGCAGGCCGAGAGCGAGATCGCGGCCATCAACATGGTTTACGGCGTGGCCGCGACGGGCAAGCGGGCGATGACCTCGTCCTCCAGCCCCGGTATCGCGCTCAAGTGCGAGGGCATTTCGTACCTGGCGGGCGCAGATCTGCCCGCAGTCATTGTCAATGTGCAGCGCGGCGGGCCCGGCCTCGGCGGCATTCAGCCATCGCAGTCCGACTACTTCCTCGCGACGCGCGGACCTGGCCACGGCGACTTCCATGTGCTGGTACTGGCTCCGGCGTCGGTTCAGGAGATGGCCGACCTGACCGGAAAGGCGTTTGACCTTGCGGAAAAATACCGGATGCCAGCAATGCTGCTGGCTGACGGCACGATGGGTCAGATGATGGAGCCCGTTCAGCTGCCGGAGGCGCGTGACCCGGACACAACTGAAAAGGATTGGGCCGTCACTGGAACGAAGTGCCAGCGGAAGCATCACGTTGTCAACTCTCTCTACCTCAGCCCGGCGGAGCTCGAGCGGCTGAACATCGAGCGCTTCGAGCGATACGCCGAGATCGAGAAGAATGAGTGCATGTGGGAAGCGTTCATGATGGAGGACGCCGAGGTCTGCATCGTGTCCTGCGGTATTACCGCGCGCGTGTCGCGCAACGCGATCGTCGAAGCGCGCAAGCAGGGCATCAAGGCCGGCATGATCCGGCCGATCACGCTCTGGCCGTTCCCGAAGGCACCGCTGCGCAAGGCCGCTGATCAGGTGAAGCGGTTCGTTTGCGTGGAGCTCAACATGGGCCAGATGCGCGAGGATGTGCAGCTGGCGGTAGCGTGCAAAAAGCCGGTCGACCTTTGCTTCCGCGTGGGCGGCATGATCCCGTCGCCGGATGAGGTGCTGGACGCGATCCGTAAGGCAAACGAAGGAGGGAACGACTGATGGCTGTTGTATTTGAAAAACCGAAGGCGCTGACCGACGCTGTATTCCACTACTGCCCCGGCTGCACGCATGGCATCATCCATCGGCTCGTCGCCGAGGCGATCGACACGCTCGGCATCGAGGGCCGGACGATCGGCATTGCGCCGGTCGGCTGTTCCGTACTGGCCTATGACTACTTTACCTGTGACATGGTCGAGGCGTCGCATGGACGTGCGCCCGCAGTCGCGACGGGTGTGAAGCGGTCGCTGCCGGACAACATCGTCTTCACCTATCAGGGCGACGGCGACCTCGCGTCCATCGGCCTCTGCGAGACCGTCTCCGCCGCGGCGCGCGGCGAAAATATCACGGTCATCTTTGTCAACAACGCGATTTATGGCATGACGGGCGGCCAGATGGCCCCGACCTCTCTGCCCGGCCAGATCACACAGACGTCGCCCTATGGACGCGACGTTAACACCTGCGGCTGGCCGATCCGGATCTGCGAGATGCTCGCGACGCTGGAGGCCCCGGCGTATCTCGAGCGCGTGACCGTGAACAATGTGAAAAACGTGAAAAACGCAAAAAAAGCGATCGAAAAGGCGTTCCGTTATCAGGTGGAGGGCAAGGGCTTCTCACTGATCGAGGTGCTGTCGGCCTGTCCGACGAACTGGGGCCTGACGCCGCAGAAGGCGCTGGAGTGGATCGACGAGAAGATGATCCCGTACTATCCGCTGGGTGTCTACCGAGACAAGGAGGGCTGAGAGATGGCAGATCATCAAATCGTGATTGCGGGCTTCGGCGGACAGGGATTGCTGTTCTCCGGAAAGGTTCTGGCCTACGCGGGCCTCATCGAAGGGCGGGAGCTCAGCTGGCTGCCGTCCTATGGCCCGGAGATGCGCGGCGGCACGGCGAACTGCAACGTCATTCTGTCGGACGCCCCGGTCGGCTCGCCGATCGTAAACACGCCGAACGTGCTCATGGTTATGAACAACCCTTCGCTCGATAAATATGAAAACGCCGTGCAGCCGGGCGGGAAAATTTTCCTCGACTCCACGCTCATCGCCCGCAAGGTTACGCGCACGGATGTGGAGGCTTATTACGTCCCGGCCACGAAGATGGCAATGGACATGGGAATGCCGACGCTTGCCAACATGATCCTGCTCGGCGCGCTGATCTCGAAGACCGGGTGTGTCCGGGAGGAAAGCCTCGCGGACGCGCTGCACAAGGTCATCCCGGCGCGCAAGGCCGACCTTTTCGACCTCAACATGCAGGCGCTTCAGGCTGGGAAGGAGTTCGCCGGATGAAGACCGCCTGCATCCAGATGGACATGCTCTTCGCGCAGCCGGAGGAGAACTTCGCGAAAGCGAAGCGGCTCATCCGCGAAGCGATGGCGAGCGGACCGGACGTGGTTGTCCTGCCGGAAACATGGAACACCGGGTTTTTCCCGAAAGAGCGTCTTTCCGAACTGGCCGAGCGGGACTGCGCGCGGGTGAAACGCGAACTCGGCGGGCTGGCTGCGGAGCTTGGCGTGAATCTTGTGGCGGGCAGCGTCGCGAATGTGCGCGGCGGAAAGGTCTATAACACGGCGTGCGTCTTTGACCGCGCGGGGAACTGCGTCGCAGAGTATGATAAGACGCACCTGTTTACGCCGATGGGCGAGCATGCGTATTTCACGCCCGGCGATCATCTCTGCCGCTTCCGGCTCGACGGACACGACTGCGGCCTTGTAATCTGCTATGACATCCGCTTCCCGGAGCTGACGCGGACACTCGCCGTGCAGGGGATGGACATGCTCTTCGTCGTGAGCCAGTGGCCAGCGGCGCGCATCGGACATCTGCGGGCGCTGACGGTCGCGCGGGCGATTGAGAATCAGGCGTTCGTCATCTGCTGCAATTCCTGCGGCGACGCGGGCGAGACACATTACGGCGGCGCGTCCGCAATCATTGATCCGTGGGGGGAGCTGCTCGCCGCCGGCGGGCAGGACGAGCAGATTTTGGCCGCGGATTGTGAACTGGAGATGCTGGATGGAATCCGGAGCTCCATCAATGTCTTTCGCGACCGGAGGGCGGAGCTCTATCGGGTCTGATCGATGCTCCACCCCTACAAACAGCTTTTATATGTACTATGAACATCAGGAGGAATGAAAAATGGAATACAACTTCCCTGTGATAAGGACTACGCACCCCAAGCCCCGTCCTGCCGACGAGACGAAGCTGGGCTTTGCGAAATACTTCACCGACCACATGTTCGTCATGGACTATGACGAAGGACAGGGCTGGCACGACGGGCGCGTTGTGCCGCACGAGCCGTTCCTCATCGAGCCGGCGTCCTGCGTGCTGCACTACGCACAGATGATGTTTGAGGGCATGAAGGCCTACCGCACGCCGGACGGCGGCGTCCAGATTTTCCGGCCGGACATGAACATCAAGCGTATGGCCCGCACGAATGAGCGCATGTGCATCCCGGAGCTGCCGGGAGACCTGTTCCTCGCGGCGGTCAAGGCTGTGATTGAGGCGGATCGCGACTGGATTCCCTCCGCGCCGGGCACTGCGATGTATATCCGGCCGTTCATCTTCGGCGATGAGGTCTCGTTCTCGGTTCTGCCGGCCAAGCACTACAAATTTATGATCATCCTCAGCCCGACGGGCTCCTACTACGCGGCAAACGACGGTGGCCTGGCCACGACGCGCATCTATGTGCAGGACAAATACATCCGCGCGGCGCACGGTGGCACGGGCTATGCCAAGGTCGGCGGCAACTACGGCGGCGGCATGCGCGCCAGTCAGGACGCGATGAAATATAACTGCAAGGATGTGCTGTGGCTCGACGCGGCGGAGCATAAGTATGTCGAGGAGATCGGCACGTCGAACGCCTTCTTCCGCATCGCGGACGAAGTTATCACCGCGCCGCTCGATTCCGGCACGATCCTGCCCGGCATCACGCGCGATTCTGTCATCCAGCTGCTGAAAAAGTGGGGCGTGAAGGTCTCGGAGCGGAAGCTCTCGATCGACGAGGTCGTTGCCGCGTCGAAGGACGGCAGCCTGCAGGAGATCTTCGCCAGCGGCACCGCAGCGGTCATCTCGCCGATCGGCTGGCTAAATGTGATGGGCACGGATGTTCAGGTCGCGGATGGGACGGTCGGTCCTGTGGCGCAGAAGCTCTATGATACGCTCTACGGCATGCAAACCGGGACGGTTGCCGATGATATGGGCTGGACGTATCGGCTCCTGTAAGCGCTTTTCTCGACAAGTCCTGCAGAATACGTTACAATATCCCCAAGGAATTCAGACGAAAGGACGGTGCGCAGCATGAATATCGGTATGGTTATGATGATGTGCAAGACCGTCTTTGGTTTGTTCTGAGAGCTGCTCGAACAAATTTCCAAAGGCGGTCATGGGTGCGTTGTCCATGACCGCCTTTCTTTGTCTGACTGTGAAAAAATGAGGAGGAACCCCGATACCGATCAAAATACCGAACGGATTGCCGGCGAAAACATCTTCGTGAAGGAGGAGACGCCAACCGTGACACAGGACATCCGACCGCTGCAGATTCTGGTTTTGAACCCTGATGCCGACGAAGATCGAAACGAAGACATACGTCTATTCCACGTTTCACATCTGCTGGGGCGCATAGGCGGGACTCTATTATCATGATGGTATTCACAAGCACGACCTGCAGGAAAAGCTCTTCGGCGTGTTCCCGCACATGGTGGCACGTCGGAGTTCGATGTTCATGCGCGGCTTTGACGACACTTTGCTTTCTCGGCGACGATACCGCTCAATGATGGCAGTCTCGAAAGGTACGCCCTTGAACCGGGGTACGTGTAGCGTGACATCGCCGGAGGTCGTGGTGAGGTTGCGGTCATAGTGACCGCTGCGGTAGCCCTGACGGGCCTCGCTGCGCTCGTAGCGGGCGGCCTGCGTCAGGGACTCCGCCTCCTTCTCCAGCAGCTCGTTCAGGGTTTCCTCCACGCTGCCGCGGACCAATTCCTTGATTTGGCCCTTGATTACTTCCTCGTTTAGCTGTACAATTTTCT
>OGLM01004050.1_pt1 | contig 11197 bp, 9 predicted proteins | sample 1572531 | NCBI WGS metagenome assembly OGLM01 (sample SAMEA2581909, study PRJEB24529) | metagenome | biome: Human gut stool | place: China | collected 2011 | reverse complement strand
TCTTTCTCCAATATCCGGAAGCAAGTGCTGAAAGCGGGTTTATTCTTGCCCTCTGCATCATCATAAACCACCAGACGATAGTTACCGGAAAGTTTGGGACGTACTTGGTCATTGGGAAGCGTCAGGCGATAGTGTGTGTAGGGCAGAGTAGTGTTGACGGAAATATCGTGATCCTCTATCGGATTATCATTGAAACCATCCAGGTATTCTGTTTCGGAAAGGTCGGACGGGGTCCAGTCTGCATTGCAATGTGTGAGGACATACTGATAACGATGGTAATCGTGCGTGAGGTGGTCGAATGAGATTTCTACAGTTTCACCTTCACCTAACCGGATGACGGCAGGAGCCATATAGTCGTTGTTGGCGATGACCTGCACCGTATGTATATGCGGGTTATAAACTTCTGTACGTTGGGCATGTGCTCCACAACAGATAAGTATACAAATTAAGAACAATGGCAAGGTTTTCTTCATTTCTTTTCTGCTTTTTCTACCGGAGGGAATTTGGGAACTAACTTCATCAACCTTAATATCTGTGACTGTCTGCGCAGGATGTAAGCTGACGGGTGTGCGGAATCAAAGCGTATGGGGTTAGGAAGGGTTGCTGCAATCAATGCACTTTGACCTGCTGTTAGTTTAGCAGCAGTGGTGTGGAACTTGTATTTGGCGGTAGCTTCTGCTCCATAAATACCTTTTCCCATTTCGATAGAGTTAAGATATACTTCCATGATCCGTTCTTTCGACCAACAGAGTTCAATAAGCCAGGTGAAGTAAACTTCAAGTCCTTTTCGCGTCCATGAAGATTGGGGCCAAAGAAATACATTTTTTGCTGTCTGCTGGCTGATAGTGCTTGCTCCACGTTTCCGTTTCCTTGTTTCATTTTCTTTCATCGCTTTTTTGATTTCCACGAAATCGAATCCGTTGTGTTCGGCAAAACGGTTGTCTTCGGAAGCTATCACTGCCATTGGCAGGCTAGGAGATATCTTATCAAAAGAAACCCACGTGTGCTTCCACGTGGGTTTATCTCCTGAAATGATCTGTTGAACACTTCGAATGACCATTAACGGAGTAATATAAACCGGCATGAACCGATAAATAATGACTGTCAGTAAGGTCGATGTAAAAAAGAGAATCAACAGATTGCGTGTATAACGCAGAATTTTTTTAATTAGAAGCTGCCTGTGCATCTTTAATCATTTGTTCACTTGCGTACATGTACACTTCTACACGACGGTTCTGTTCACGACCTGCGGCTGTATCGTTGCTGGCAACGGGATCGCTTTCACCCATACCTTGCACGCCTTTAATCTGGTTGGTAGAAACACCGCAACTTAATAAGTAACTGGATACACTCTGTGCACGTTCTTGTGACAGGTTCAGGTTCTTTTGCTGGCTTTGTGCGGCAGTACTGTTCTTCCAGCCCTGATTGTCGGTGTATCCATAGATAGATACATCCATATCTCTGTTCTGGTTGAGCACATTGTTGGCGAATTTGCTTAATGCAGATTTAGCAGCAGCACTCAGATTAGCATTACCTGTTGTGAAAAGGATTCCTGAATCGAATGTCACTTTCACGGCTTGCAATCCGTTGTTGTCTGTTATCTGTTCTACTTGTGCGCCTTCAATTTGTTTTGCTTCTGCTGCCGCTTTATCCATCTTCTTTCCGATAAGGGCACCTGTTCCTGCACCTACTGCAGTACCGATAGCCGCACCGATGGCAGCACCCTTGCCTTTACCGATAACACCGCCGAGGATAGCACCCAATGCAGCACCCGAACCACCGCCGATTGCGGCACCTTTGCCCGTATTGTTCATGCTTGCGCAGCCACTGAATATCATGGTTATACTCATGAAGAGAACCATCCATTTCATCTTGTTCATAATGCAATGTTTTTTAAATAGGTTTATAAAATAATACTTTAATAAATTAACAACGCAAAGATACATATTATTTGCCAAGGTCATACTTTTTAAGTTAAAATAACTCCGGACGATCTTTGTATATGTAAAATAACAAACGACACTACTACCTTGTTGACACGGAAGGCAGATTTAAGCATTTTTTCCTGATCATGGTGAACCATCCCAAGAGAATCAGTCCTTTGGCAATCGTTGTGACGCATACTGCCCACCAGATACCTTCTACTCCCATGCCCATCCGTACAAACAGGATGGCAAGCGGAATACGCATATAGTTGCATACGATGCTGACAATGGCAGGAGGCACGGTACGCCCGATGCCGTAGAACACTCCCTGCATTGTGATTTCGAGCATCATAAACAGCTGCGAATATCCGTCGATACGCAGAAATACACCTCCGGCTTCGTAAGCTGCCTGTTCGGGGACAAAGATCGAAAAGACCTCATTGCCGTAAAAGACAAACAGCAGCGTGCAGAACGTTCCGAAGATTCCCGTCATCCATAGGGTGGTGTGCCAGGCTTTCAGTACCCGTTCTATTCGTCCGGCGGCGAAGTTCTGGGCAATAAAGGCGCTGAGTGCGGTGGAGAAACCTTGGGAGGTATTCCAGGTGATGGCTTCTATCTGTCCGCCGGTGGTGAAAGTCATCAGTCCGATGTGTCCGCCCTGTTCGGATGCGGTACGGCAGAGGAACATATTGACGAAGGCGAACAGGGTGTTTAGGGTAGCTACAGGCAGACCTAGTTTCAGAATACGCCGTGTGTACTTCTTCTTCAGTCGGGAGAAGAAGGGGAAACCGCCGAGCAGGGCGTCTTTGCGGAAACGCAGCTGATAGATGAAGATGGCGAAAACCGTTGCCTGCGAGAGCCATGTAGCGTAGGCGGCACCGTTTGTTCCCAGCCCGAAGCCGAAGATAAACAGAGGGTCGAGAATGATATTCATAATCAGTCCCGTCCCACTGATATAGAATGGAATTTTGCTTCGTCCCGCTGCATTATAGATACCTGTGAAGGCAGCGGACAGGAATATGAACGGCAATGCGGTGGAAATAATCCGCAGGTATTCGATGGCATTGGCTGTGATGTGCTCTTCTAGTTCATAGATGCGGATAATGGGGCTTGCGAACATGAACAGCAGTCCGCCCCAGCAGATCGAAATGATCAGAGCAATCGTGATATTGTGTGAAGCGAACTGGCGGGCATCTTCCTGATTCTGCGCACCGATGGATTGGCCTACGCTGACTTCGGACCCTACCTTATTTAATAAGGAGATAGAACCGGACATCCACGTCAGGATTCCTACCGAACCGATGGCGGCTACAGCCTCACTGCCCAATCGTCCTACCCATGCCATGTCTGTAAGGCTGTATGCCATCTGTATAAACGACGTTGCCATGATAGGCATCGCCAGATTGAAAAGTTGGCGGTTGATAGGGCCGTGTGTCAGATTCTTAATTCCTTGCATATCATTTTTTCTATTTAAAAGGAGGCGCAAAGATACATAAAATTACTATCTTCGCACATCAAATATTCATTAATCAAAGTATACAGATACTATGAAACAGAAATTCTCTTCTCTTTTTGTATTGCTGGTCCTGCTATTGACAGGTCTGCAAGTCTCGGCACAAAGTACGCCAAAACCATTTGATATTGAACAGCCTTCTCTTCGTGTTTTCCTGCCGGCACCGGAACTGGCGACAGGTCGTGCTGTGGTAGCCTGTCCGGGTGGAGGATACTCCGGTCTGGCGGTCAATCACGAAGGGTATGATTGGGCGCCGTATTTCAACAAACAAGGAATTGCATTGATTGTTCTCAAATACCGGATGCCGAAAGGCGACCGCACCCTCCCGATCTCCGATGCCGAAGCAGCCATGAAAATGGTACGTGACAGCGCTGACGTATGGAATCTGAATCCGAATGATATTGGTATCATGGGATCTTCTGCCGGAGGCCATCTGGCTTCGACCATCGCTACACATGCGCCTGAAGCACTTCGTCCCAACTTCCAGATTCTCTTTTATCCGGTGATCACGATGGACAAATCTTTCACCCACATGGGCTCTCATGACAATCTGTTGGGCAAGGACGCTTCTGCCGATCTGGAAAAAGAATTCTCCAACGAGAAGCAAGTGACCAAAGAGACTCCCCGTGCTTTCATTGTTTATAGCGATGATGACAAGGTAGTTCCTCCTGCCAACGGAGTCAACTATTATCTGGCTTTAAATAAGAAAGGTGTTCCTTCCGTTCTCCATATTTATCCTACAGGCGGACACGGTTGGGGAATCCGTGAAGATTTCCTCTACAAGAGTGAAATGCAGAACGAACTGACTTCTTGGTTGCGTAGTTTCAAGGCTCCTCGCAAAGATGCCGTCCGTGTGGCTTGCATCGGCAACAGTATTACGTTCGGAGCAGGAATAAAGAATCGCAGCCGTGACAGCTATCCTTCCGTACTGGCCCGTATGCTGGGCGACAGCTACTGGGTGAAAAACTTCGGAGTGAGCGCCCGTACCATGCTGAACAAAGGAGATCATCCTTATATGAACGAACCTGCTTATAAGAATGCGTTAGCTTTTAATCCTAACATCGTCGTTATCAAACTCGGAACAAACGACAGCAAATCATTCAACTGGAAATACAAAGCAGACTTCATGAAAGATGCGCAGAACATGATCAACGCTTTCAAGGGCCTTCCTTCACAGCCGAAGATTTATCTCTGCTATCCTTCCAAAGCTTATCTTACAGGTGACGGCATCAACGATGATATTATCTCTAAAGAAATCATTCCGATGATCAAGAAGCTCGCCAAGAAAAACGACCTGTCTGTTATAGACCTCCATACTGCTATGGACGGAATGCCCGAACTCTTTCCGGACCGTATTCATCCGAACGAAAAGGGAGCGCAGGTAATGGCAAAAGCTGTCTATCAATCTATCTCTGCTTTAAAATAAAAAATATGTTACCGATCATTGAGCTTTTAACCGGATAATTGTATTGATAATATAGCCCCTGATAAAAGAAAGGAGAATATTATGATTAGAACAGTTGCTGTCTTTGTTTTTGTGTCTTTAGCTTGTGTTGCTACTGCCTTTTCTCAAACTATAGAAAAGGGGAATAAAATGGATGTGCAAAAGAAAAATAGCTCCGCGGAAGTGAGCGGACGGCAGTTGCCCGAAGCAAAAAACATAGAACCGAAGTTACCGGATATAGAGGCTAAAAAACTTGCAACAGATGATAAGTCCATGCAGACATACGGTCTGACACCTTCAAGTCCTGCATCGGGCTTATCTCCCTATTTTTACGATTTTCCTGCATTGCTGGAAAGTAATCCGGCATTGACGGATTTTTATAATTTTCGTCAGCATTCTATGAATGGACAGTTTTCTTTTATTGGGAGTGCAGAACAAAAGACTTATCTGGGATTGGGGCAATATGTAGCGGTAAATGCCGGAATACGCTGGATTCCTTCTCAAAGATTTTTCGTTGAAGCGGGAGGAACCTTAAGCCGGCAATTCTATTTGGCTTTGCCTATAGCGAGGCAAGATATAGCGGGAATATATACGAGAATGCGTTATTCTTTAGTCAGAAATGTCCGGTTAAATGTCTGGGGACAATATTTTATGGGGGGAAATACACCTCCTCCGGCTTATAATCCGTTATTTCCACATACAGGGGTAGGAGACTCTATCTCGGTCGATGTGAAAAAGAATACGGAAGTAAGTGTCGGTGCGGAATACCAGTATGACAAGAATTCAAGGGAATGGAAAATGGAAACGTCAGGCCGCGTATCCATTGGCTTTTGACACATATTTCATCATTCATTTGGTTCTGTTATTTATTTCCCATATCTTTGACGCATTAAAATTATAATGTTTCATTAAAACTAGTGGATGTTTAACTCATCATTTATTACATCGGATTTGGTCTGATAAGAATCTGTTCACTTTAACAGATTCGAACTTTCATACTTTCGGATAATCTTTCCGGAAGTGATTCTCCTATATTATATAACTTTAGTTTTTATACCCGCATACAATAGCAAAAGCATTGTTGTGCTTTCACGTGTATGCTATATACATTAAGATAATGAGTAACGAAAATAATAATCTGTCATTATATGGTTGGAGTGATAATCTATTCCGGCAAAAACAAATCTCACAATTTAAAGATATGTCTCATGGACGAATCATCGTGACACATAAAACCTGTTATGAAGTAGTTGCAGAGGATGGCGTATATTTGTGTGAGTTAACAGGAAATATGATTTATGGCAGAATGCCTGATGAATACCCTTGTACGGGCGATTGGGTGATTTTTCAGCCATTTGATGCAAATAAAGGGATTATAGTTGATACGTTGCCTCGTGAACGGGCGTTGTATCGCAAGAAGAACGGAACGGTAGCCGACCGGCAGGCCATTGCTTCTTACGTCGATAAGGCATTTATTGTGCAAAGCCTTGATGATAATTTCAATGTTCGCAGAGCGGAACGTTTCATAGCCCAGATAATGGAAGAAAATATCAAACCAGTATTGGTGCTCAATAAAGCCGATTTAGGTTGTGACAGGCAGAAAATAGATGAAGCGATCAAACACATTGCCCGTCAGTTTCCTGTATTTATCACAAGTATTTGTCAACCTCAAACGATTCTCCGGTTGCGGGAATCCATAACAAAAGGCGAAACAGTTGTGTTTGTCGGCTCTTCGGGTGTCGGCAAGAGTTCACTGGTGAATACCCTTTGCGGGAAATCGGTACTGAATACTTCCGATATAAGCCTGTCTACAGGGAAGGGACGGCATACTTCGACTCGTCGGGAAATGGTATTGATGGATGGCTCAGGTGTTTTAATCGACACTCCGGGTGTTCGGGAATTTGGTTTGGCGATTGACAATCCCGATTCGCTTGCCGAAATGTTTGAAATATCCGACTATGCGGAATCATGCCGTTTCAGCGATTGTAAGCATATCGACGAGCCGGGTTGTGCTGTTTTAGAAGCGGTACATAATGGTACGTTAGATCATAAGGTATATGAGAGTTATCTGAAACTCAAACGAGAAGCATGGCATTTCTCCGCTTCCGAACATGAAAAACGTAAGAAGGAGAAATCCTTTACGAAACTCGTAGAAGAAGTGAAGAAACGCAAGGCTAATTTCTAAAGAACTATTGAAGCAGGGAATGCCGGTACTTTATCAGACAAGGTGATACTGTATGACGGCTTCTCTGCTTCTTATTGTTTGGTAAGAGTTTACGGCAACTATTCTCTTGCTTTTAGAGTAAAGGCATTTCAACTCTTGTGACATGTTCCTCTTCGGGTACATCCGGATTGCTGTAATAATATTCTATTGATGTTCCCGAGGCCTTGTAGCCATTTGTTTTTATCCATTCGGTCATCTCATTGTACAGCTGTGCCAGTTCATTGTAATTTCCTCTATGCAGACATACGACTATTCTTCTGGCGGGGAGGATGACAGACTGTATTTTTTCGTCACCCTGTAAAGGTTTCGAAGATTTCAGTCCGATAATCATTTCTATACGATCTTCGGTCAGGCTTTCAAAGTCGGGGTATTCTACGAAGGGGATATCCGTGGTTACTTCTCCCTGTTTCTTGAATAAAGAGTCTATTCTTACAAAATTTTCTCCGATAGCCTGTGACATACCTTTCATGTAGGTTTGTACTTCAATAGCCAAAGCGGGCTGTTCCGGCTGCTGTAAAAGCATGATTTCTGATATCTTTGCCATAGATTCTGTTTTAATGGTGATTATTTCCGTATGACCGGTATATATATTTCTGTTAGTAATTCCGACGTTTCCGTGGTGGACGGATGATTCATATACATCTCAAAGCTGAATGTGCTTTGGGGATGGTATTTACTTTTCGGAAACCATTCCTCATAAATGCTCCTGTACACTTTGTGTAAAGAAGAATAGCTCCCCGTATGTCTGAACACGGCATATCGCCCTCCGGGAATTTGCATGATTCCCGGTACCGGTCTCGCTTTAGTATCATCGCGAAGGGTGATGCCCAGATAGAACCGGCACTTCTCCGTAGGCGTAATCGACGGATCGTCCATGCTAAGGCTGATAAACTTGTCATATCGTGGGTCTGCTTCATACTGTTCGGCATGATGCAGTAGTTTATTCCAAAGTAATCTGTATTTTAGTTTGTTTTTATACGCTTCACCCACTTCGATGCAGAATATCTTTATCGGGCTGATCACTTTTATCTCCGGTTTTATGTTTGTTGCCGGATTTTCACCGTTCGGTCTGTGCTTCTCTCTGTATTGAGAAGTTGATATACCAAAATGTTTCTTAAAAGCTTTGGCGATACTGTATTTAGTCTGATAACTCGTTTGCTCTATGATTTGCTTTAGCGTATAGTCCGTAGAGATCAGCAGATGTGCAACGTGTTCCATGCGCAAACGCTGTATGTAACTGCCGATATTCTCTCCGGTAGCGGTGCGGAACACTCTTCTGAAATGAAATTTGGACAGTCCGCTCATCGAACTCAGCGTGTCGGTATTCAGTACCTCCGTCAGATGACCGTTGATGTACACTATTATGTTCTGAATCATCTTATGATGAAGGCTGCTTGTCTCTTGCTTTTGCCGCCATCTGTTCAGTGTGGGAAGGCGTTTGTCCAGTATCTCCCTCAGCTCTTTCGGAGAATAGTCCGTGTCTGCGTATTCATTATATTTATCTGTATATTTTATCCAGATGTCGATCATTTCCCACATGGATATATCAACAATGTATTTCCCATCCTTCAGGCAGTAATAACAAAACTCATCACTCCTCGAACCGTCAGAGTTGGTGCCTAAATATTCCTCCACGTCGAAGCGGAGCGGCATTCCGCAGCTTTGGCAATATCTTTTATTTATTTCTGATTCAACCATTTGACTAATCTTGCATTCTTTGCAAAAATAAGCTATTTTTTCAGTAAACAGTTGTCCGGAATAGCCATCTTTTTATTAACAAATGTTCATTTCCGCTATTTCTTAAAGTTGTATCTTTGCCGCGCTTTTATAATATATAAGGTAAAGATGGAAACAATAACAACAAACAATAACTGGAAAAAGAAGTTTATCATTATATGGACCGGACAATTGTTCTCTATATTAAGTAGTTCGATTGCGCAGTTCTCGATGGTGCTGTGGATCGGTATGGAGACGGGTTCGGCAGAAGTCCTTTCGTATGCTGCCATTGCCGGGTTACTGCCTCAGATACTTTTGGGACCTATGGCGGGTGTTTTTGTCGATCGCTGGAATCGGAAATGGACGATGATAGGTGCTGACAGTTTCGTTGCTCTCTGTTCGGCGGTCATTGCTCTGGTGTTCTATTTGGATATGGTAGAACTGTGGTCTATCTATTTGTTGTTGATGCTGCGGTCGATAGGCGGTGCTTTTCATGCACCGGCAATGAAATCCTCAATTCCTTTGTTGGCTCCGCCTTCCGAACTGGTACGTATTGCAGGGATTAATGAAGTGATTCAGTCGGTGTGTACAATTTGCGGACCGATGCTGGGTGCTGCCTTGTTGCTGGCGTTCAACATGAGTGTAGTGATGCTGCTGGATGTGGCTGGTGCTTTTATGGCCTGCATCTCTCTGCTGTTTGTCTTTATCCCCAATCCTGCCAAAAAAGGGACCAATAGGAATATATTGCATGAAATGTATGAGGGTGCACGGATTATTTTGCGTAATCGGGGAATGAGTTGGCTGATGGTTTCGGAGATTGCGGTTACTTTCTTTGTTATGCCGATTGTGGCTGTTATGCCTCTAATGACTTTGCAATATTTCAATGGTACTCCTTATCAAGTGAGTCTGATAGAAATGCTGTTCGGTATAGGGCTGCTTGTCGGCGGTTCGATACTGGGCGTGTGGAATCCTAAAATAAGAAAATCGATCTTGCTTATTATAGGATACTTCGGACTGGGCATGTCTCTGGCTTTATGCGGAGCGTTGCCTTCCACCTATTTTGTTACGTATGCTGTGTTGACGATGATACAAGGTTTGGTCGTACCTTTATATACAGGGCCTTTTACGGCATTGCTGCAAACTCAGTTTGCTCCTTCCTATCTGGGACGTATCTTTTCTTTATACGGAAGTATCAGCCAGTTTCCTTCTGTCATCGGTTTGCTGTTAACCGGATTCATAGCCGACAGGCTGGGAGTGGAGAATATTTTTACTATCGGAGGTATAGCGATCAGTATTACTGGTATATTGCTGTTGTGCAGTGCTTCCGTTCGGAATTTGGAGCGGAAAGATAGTAGTACCTTTTGAGGGTTGGTTGATAAAGAGAATGCTAAATTGATAATGTCGGAAACTGAAAGTCGGAGTTGCAGAAAAATTGTTTTAAAGTGAAAATCTTGATTCAGATCAAGGTTCTTGTCTTTAATATTGCTGTATTTTGTGGTTATAGATAAATTATATAATCATTCTCTCGATATGAAAATAACATATAACTCAACAAACTATTATCTAATACCTTGCAATGATGGATTTTTACTCATTGATGCAGGGTGGAACGGACTACTAAGAGTTTTTCTTGAAAAATTGCATTCAATAGGAATTGCACCTGTGCAAATTAAATATATCCTTTTAACTCATCATCATCACGACCATGCTGCTATCGTACAGGAATTGAGAAAAATGACTGAGGCAAAATTAATTGTACATAAAGAACAGCTACCTTATTTGAAAGCCGGATTTACAGATTATAAAAAATTAAAGCAATATAATAAATTACTATGGATAATAGATAGAATCTCACGTCCTTTTATAAAGTATCAGTATCGACCAATTGATTTCGATGCAGCAGATGTTATAGTAGATTCAGATATTGATGATGTTTCTTTAAGAAATATCGGTGTTCAAGGAAAAATTGTTTTAACGCCCGGACACTCCCATGATTCTATATCCGTATTGCTTGATAATGGAAATGCTTATATTGGCGACTTGGCAATGAATATGAATAGCATGAAACTACTTGGGAAAGCCCCCTTTCCGATTGAGGCCGAGGACTATTTACAAGTCAATCAAAGTTTGAGAAAACTTGTAAATTTAGGTGTGACTTTATTTTATCCATCGCATGGTGAGGTTATTACACAGGAGAAGGTTGTGGAAACTATAAAGTGAACAGGTTTTATAGTTCACAAATATGCAAATCTTAAAATAAACTATCTTATAATGCAATAAGAGTAACTCGATTAAATCTCGAATTACTCTTATCATTTTTTACTCCGTGATCCAGCTGGAGCTCGAACCCACGACCCCGACATTAAAAGAGTTGT
>OGLM01004036.1_pt1 | contig 11238 bp, 9 predicted proteins | sample 1572531 | NCBI WGS metagenome assembly OGLM01 (sample SAMEA2581909, study PRJEB24529) | metagenome | biome: Human gut stool | place: China | collected 2011 | reverse complement strand
AAAATAGCGTCCCCGAAAACCGGTACCGCTATGCAGACAAAAAGAATCTCTCAGCATCACAAAAAAGATGCTTTTATGCAGTCCGGAGACTGCGGAGCCGTATCCTCTCGAAGTGTGGGTTTATGCCTCTTCCTTCATCTTGGCATAGCAAGCACTGCAATAGATCGGACGGCCTTCACGAGGCTGGAACGGTACTCTTGCTTCGCCGCCGCAGGAATCGCAGATAGCAGTAAACATTTCGCGCTCCGGTCTTGTATTGCCGCGCTTTGCATCACGGCAAGCCTTGCAGCGCTTCGGCTCATTGACAAAGCCTCTTTCTGCGAAAAATTCCTGCTCACCAGCAGTAAAAACAAATTCTGCGCCGCAATCCTTGCATACCAAAGTCTTATCTTCGTACATAGTGTAACCTTACCTTTCTCGAGGAAAGCATCTGTGCTCCTCGTGCCGGGCAAAACCGGCAAATACATTTCTCTTGTTCTGCCGTTTTACCGCCACGCTGTGCAGGAAAAAAGCAGAAATCCCGGTGCAATTACATTGACTCACCTGCCGCAGCACGAAGCTTGCGCCTGGCTCGCTGCAATGCATTATCCACTGATTTGACAGAGATGTTCAGTTTCTGCGCAGCCTGTTCATAAGACAGACCGCTGTAAATCAGCATGCAAACCTGATATTCCCGCCGGGAAAGGCGGCTCACCATAGTACAGATCATCGCGGTTGATTGAATCCGGCTCTGCGCAGCAAAGTCCGGCAAATCCGCCGGATCCTCCACCTGTGAAAGCGGCGGTACATCGGACGCACCCACAGGCAGCGGCAGATTACGGCATCGCCGCAACGCAGAAATCATATGATTTGTGATACAGCGCACTGCAAATGCAGAAAACGAAGCACCACGCTTCGGATCATACCGGCACACGGCTGAAATCAAGCCTAAAAAGCCTTCCTGCGCCAGATCCTCCGCCTCTGTCTGTCCCTGAAACTGTCTCACCTGATTCCACACGAATCCGGTATACCGCAAAATCAAGGACTCCATCGCCTGACGGTTTTGCTGGGCAAGAAGAACCAGTTTTTCATCCGGTACGGTTTCATAGCACTCCGGGTTCAACACACATTCCCCTATCAATCCCGAAAATTTTCAGTTTGCCATTGCTCAGGAAGTGCAGCAATTTCTGCTGCACTTTTATTATTATATCGGAAAAGCACCAAAATGTCAATATGAATCCAATTAAAACTTCTGATGCCGGGGAAAACTGGCATTTCGCCCAGTTTTTCCATCTGTTTTTCAAGCATATCGCACAGTTTTACAACCGTGCACACCTGCAAAAGCAAACGCACATTTCATCTGTCGAAAATAGAAAAAGTTCCTGCATGCGGACATACAGGAACTTTGTTTTTTAAATGACTGTATTTTACTTACGATCCAGGATGTTGAAAATTGCCATCAGATCCGGATCAACACCGGAATCCTGCTGGGGCTTCGGCTGTGCCTGTGCCGCCTGCTGCGGTGCTGCGCTGCCGCTTGACTTTACGTCCTGAATCAGGGGATTGTCCACCGGAATCGGCTCTTCTTCTGCCTTCGGTGCATCCGGATCTTCCATATCAAATCCAGCTGCAATTACAGTGATGGTCATCTCATCCTGCATATCTTCCTTGAATGCAGTACCGAAAATGAACTCGACATCTTCTGCTGCCTTGTCGGTGATCATCTTGGTTGCAATATCCACATCGGAGGAGAGAATGTCTTCGCTCATTGCAATGTTGATCAACAGGCGCTTTGCACCGGCAATAGAAGTTTCCAGCAGGGGGCTTGCGATAACTGCATTGGCTGCTTCCTTGGCCTTGTCCTTTCCGGAACCGTGACCAATTGCCATGTGCGCATAACCGGCGCCCTTCATAATTGTAGAAACATCGGCGAAGTCCAGGTTGATATAACCCTCTTCAACGATCAGATCCGAGATGCTCTTGACGCCGGTCTTGAGCACGTCATCTGCCAGTGCGAAGGATTCCCGCATGGTCAACGGCTTGTCCAGACCTTCCCGCAGCTTTTCATTCGGAATAACAATCAGAGAATCTACATACTTCCGCAGTTCGGTGATGCCTTTTTCTGCCTGAATCATTTTCTGTTCCCGTTCAAAAGCGAACGGCTTTGTTACAACGCCGACGGTAAGAATTCCCATATCTTTTGCGATCTTAGCAACAACCGGAGCTGCACCTGTACCAGTTCCGCCGCCCATTCCGCAAGTAACGAATACCATATCCGCACCTTTGATAGCTTCTGTTAATTCTTCAACATTCTCTTCTGCTGCCTTCTCACCAATCTCAGGCTGGGCTCCTGCACCAAGTCCCTTAGTAAGCTTCTCACCTATCTGAATAGCTGTTGGAGCTTTACAGAACTGTAATGCCTGGCTATCTGTATTAATACCAATAAATTCTACCCCGCTTATATTCTCATCTATCATTCTATTAACAGCATTATTACCTGCTCCACCTACGCCGATGACTATAATTCTTGCTGATGAATCTGATTCGTTAATTATTTCTACCAAGGTTGTTGCCTCCTTTAATCAATCCTTATACATTTATCTATAATGATATAATTTTTCGCAATAAATATCAACTGATTTTTTCATTTTATTTCACTAAAAATTGAACTTTAAAGCGTACAATTCTGAATATTTACACATCATTTTAGTATGTTTTAATTATATTCATCTTTTTTGAATATTATAGATGAACTGTCTTTTGTATAATCCTGCATATACAAAGAACCTTTAAGCCCTGCAAATTTGGTTTCCATCTGTTTTAACTCAAAAAGCTTGTCCGTATAATCATCACTCTTTCCAAGGTATACCTTAACCTCGTCTATATACAATATTACATTGTCCGATGAGTCAAAATATACTTTTGAAACATCAAGATTATACTTATCAAAGCTCTGTGTCAGATCAAGTATGTGCCTGAACACTTCATCATCTCCGACTTCAAGCTTGGAATCTAGCACTATTGAATTAAACTTAAGACCTATTATCTCAGGAACTTTTTCAAAAGTTTCTGTTGAACTTTCAACAACAATACCATCTTTGTCAAAATACATATTACATCCCATATAACGTATATAACCAATAACTGCCTTTTCATAGACTGTTATGTACATACCTCTTGGCCACTGTATTTCAACATCATATTTCTGAATGAAAGGTATTGTCTTTTTCTTATTGCCAAACAGTGTATACAATACAGTGTTTGGTGTGTCATTTCCAAATATTCTGCTTGTCATTTCTTCATTAGAATAATGGGAATTACCCACATATGTTATCTTATCAGTTCTAAATCCAAAATAGACAGCCGCACACGCAGCTATCAGGGCTGCCACAATAATAGATATTATGAACAGCCTTTTTTTCTTTCTCGCCTTTGCCATAACTATCTCTCTAACCTAATCTGACTACTTATATTAAACACAATTCCTAACTCTGCCAGCAGGAACAGACTCGCCGTGCCTCCATAGCTTATAAATGGAAGTGTTACGCCTGTATTAGGAAATACATTGGTTACAACGGCAATATTAACTATTACCTGAATTGCTATATGGGCGAATATTCCAACTGCAAGAAGTGAACCGAACAAATCTGGTGAGTTCTGTGATATATATATAATTCTCCAGAGCATTATTATAAAAAGCATAATAACGCACGCAGCACCAAACAGTCCTAACTCCTCACATATTATTGAAAATATCATATCATTCTGCGACTCTGGTATGAAGCCTAACTTCTGCATACTCTTTCCAAGTCCCTTACCAAAAAGTCCGCCAGAACCTATGGCATAAAGCCCCTGCATAGTCTGATAGCCTTTTCCGTCTATGTACTTTTCAGGGTCTACCCATACTAAAAGTCTTGTAAAACGGAACTTCTTAAACTGGACTCCATTTTCAACAGCCTGCTTAAGCCACTGCCTGCCTGCTATATAGCCTGCCATTATAATTCCAATAATTCCGCCGTGAACCCAGTAATTAGGATATACAACAAATGTCATAACAAACACAATTCCACATACTATGATTGCACTACTTAAGTTAGATGTAATTCCAAAAAGCATAGCCGCCGGAATTACTGCACAGCCCAAAAATATTTTCGCTATCTGTGACAGTTTTTTAATCTTTGTTCCTGACGCACACATCTTAGCCGCCGCCATAATAATAACACTTATCTTAACAAGCTCTGCTGGCTGAAAGCTTATCGGACCAATATATATCCATCTTTTAGCACCGTGGCTTTCACGTCCAAATGGAATAACTGCTAACACCATTAAAAGTGATATAACAAATATCCACGGAGCGGCCTTTTTTAAAATATGGTAATCTACAAATCTTGCTATAAAAAACATACACGCAAAACCTAACAGGTCAAATATAAGCTGTCTTTTAAAATAGTATTCCGGATTGCCATAATTAATCTGAGCTGTGTAAGAACTTGTACTGTATATCATTGTAAGTCCGAAACCTACAATGAATATAAGCACAAACAAAAGACTGTAATCAAAATAGAATCCATTCTTTCTTTTTCTTCTTTTCTTTGCCATAATTAAAGCTCATTGACATATTGCTTGAACATGTCACCTCTCTGTTCATAATTATCAAACATTCCCCAGCTTGCACACGCTGGTGATAATAATACCGCATCACCTTTGTCTGCGCTGGCTGCACATATATCTACTACTTCTTTTAAATTATCAGCAAATACATAGTCCTTGAATCCATATTTATCACAGGTCTCGGCTATTTTATCAGCAGTCTGGCCTATAAGAACAAGCTTCTTTACCTTGCCCTTGAAGGCTTTTACATACATATCAAATTCAGAACCTTTATCATAACCGCCGCCTATTAAAATAGTTGGTCTTACCATAGCCTCAATTGCTTTTACAGAAGCTTCCGGATTAGTTCCCTTGGAATCGTTATAATACCATACATCATTCTTGGTAGCTACATACTCTATTCTGTGTTCTACAGCCTTGAACTTCTTTACCTGCTGTACAATTATGTCATCAGGTATGCCTGCCGCCTTAGTCATTGCGATAGCTGCACATACATTTTCATAGTTATGTGTTCCAAGAAGGTTCATATCGTGTACATTAAGCATAAGTTCATCTGTAGTGCCATCTGCATATCTTATATCATCTCCCTGAACATATGCACCAATCTCAGGCTTTCTCTTGCTTGAGAACCATACAACCTTAGCTGGACACTCACTTCCAAATCTGTATAATTCTTCGTCCTCCATATTAAGGACACACACATCATCCTTTGTCTGGTTCATAGAAATGTTTTCTTTAGTCTTGGAATAACATTCCATTGTATGATGTCTGTTAAGGTGGTCTGGTGTAATGTTAAGTATCGCACTTACAACCGGATGGAACTTGTGTATTGTTTCTAACTGGAAGCTGCTTATCTCTGCTACTGTATAAGAGTCATTACTTGTATTAAGCACTTCTCCCGTATATGAATTACCTATATTTCCAACAACAAATGTCTTCTCATTATAGGCTTTCACTATCTGTCCTACCAAAGCTGTAGTTGTTGTCTTGCCATTAGTACCTGTTATGGCAATTATTCTGCCTTTATCATAATTATATGCAAGTTCTATCTCGCCCCATACTGGAACTTCTGCTTTCTTAAACTGTTCAACAATAGGACTGTCAACCGGAACGCCCGGACTTATTACAAGAAGGTCGACCTGATTAGTTATATCCTCGGGCAGCTTTCCAATAATAATCTCTGCTTTATTGCCTTTAAGTTTCTTTGATACATCTTCCCTTGAAAGCTTTTCGTTGCCGTCATATATAATACAGTCTGCACCAGCTTTGTTAAGAAGGTCTATAGCACCGATTCCACTTATTCCAGTACCAACTACCATTACCTTTTTATTATTTAATTCCATAATGTTCCTCCATTACCACGCATATAATACGTTTTTTAAACAACTGTCTTTATTTTACTCTACACCTATCCATCTGTAAAGCGGATAAACACTGTTTTAACGCTTTATTAACGCATTTTCTTACTTGTTATTAAGGTACGGAAGTATATTTTCATATAACTCTCTTATGACCGGTGCTGCAATTGTACCGCCATAATATACCCCTTCTGGCTCATCAATAAGACACATAGCAATAACCTGTGGATTTTCCACACTTGAAAATCCTATAAATGAAGCGATATACTTTCCAGAACCTCTTGGAAGCTTCTGTGATGTTGCTGTCTTTCCACCTATTGAAAAGCCCTCTATATATGCATTCTTTCCACCGCCTTCCTCAACTACCTGCCTTAATATGTCCCTCATAGTATCACTTGTTGATTTGTCAATTGTGCTCTCAGTTGTAGAATAATAGAACTCATTATAAGTCTGCCCCGAACCATCACTTGTCTTAACTGCAAAATGTGGTGTAACAAGATTACCACCATTGACAATTGCTGCCGCCGCACGAAGCATCTGGATAGGTGTTATCTGAAATGACTGTCCGAATGACATTGTTGCAAGCTCTACTTCACCAACGTTTTCTTTATTGTGGATAATCGTTGAAGCCTCACCAGCAATATCTATTCCTGTCTTAGACAAAAGTCCAAGCTTACCGCAATAATTATAGAAATTGTCTACACCTACCCTTCTTCCCCATTCAATAAATGCAGGGTTGCAGGAATTCATAACTGTATGCGTAAAATCCTGTGTTCCGTGGCCCGTTGTCTTATGACACCTTATGCGCCTGTCACCAACAAGCGTTGAACCTGAACAGGTATAGGAGTCACTTAAACTTACAACTTTGGTTTCAAGTGCTGCTGTTGCAGTTACCATTTTAAACACTGAACCTGGCTCATAAGTATCATTAATGCAGAAATTTCTCCACATATTATTAAGAAGATCCATTTTATTGCCTGAACTGCCGTCATCTTCCACCTCGTAATTAAGTACATACGGCTCATTAAGATTATATTCAGGCACGTTGACCATTGCATACAACTCTCCATTATTAGGATTCATAACTATTATTGACACCCGCTTAGCATTTTTCTTTGCAAGCGTTGTATATGCTAACTGCTGGGCATATGACTGTATATTCATATCTATGCTTATATATAAATCCTGACCTCTCTGCGGCTCTAACCTTCCCTCTTTTGCATTTTTTATCTCTGTACCCCATGCATCGGTAAGTGTAAGTATCCTGCCATTATTGCCAGCAAGATATACATCATACTTAGCCTCAAGTCCGACTATTCCCTGATTATCACTTCCTGTAAAGCCAAGCACCTTGGAAGCAAGCGTATCATAAGGATAATATCTTTTATAATCCTCATCTACCTTAACTCCGTTTAAGCCGGCTTTTCTTATTACATCACCTGTATCCTTATCAACATTGGTCTTTATAGTTTCAATTGATGATACCTTTTCAACCTTTTTTCTTACAACTGCTTCATCCATATCAAGATTGTCACAAAGCATTTTAATAACTTCTTCCGGCTTATCTATCTGGCTGTGAATAACGGATATTGTACACACAGTTGTATTGTCAGCAAGAACAACACCATTGGTATCAAGAATTCTTCCACGCATAGCCTTTATAGCTCTCTCCCTCTCGTGAAGTTCTGCTGCACGCACGCTGTAATATTCAGCCTTGATGGTCATTATATATCCCACTCTTACTATCAGTATTGACATAATAAGCACAAGGCTTACTATAACCACCAGAAGCTTCTTTCTATGTCTTGTTCTTACAAAATAACCATATCTCTCATCTTCATTAAGCTTAATTCTTTCTGTCACTAATACAATAACCCCGAATAAACTTACTTATTATTATGAAAGTTTATTCAGGGTTATTCTTATACTTATTATTACTTAACAGCTTAATTAGATGAAGCTGTGCCTGCTGGTATCCCATCAACTGTTAATTCATCAGGACTTGAACTTGTATCCTCATATTCGTCTGAGGCATCCTTGTATACATTCATATATGGAAGAAGCTTTTCAAGTATATTGTGTGTAAGTGTAAGCACATCTGCTGAACTTCCTGATGTTCCTGTAGTTCCATATGGCTCATCAATAACTACATATATTGCAAACTTAGGATTTTCTGCTGGTGCGTGTCCTATAAATGATATAATCCACTTGTTATCCTTTCTATCACCCTTCTGGGCTGTTCCTGTCTTACCAGCAACTGAATATCCTGTAACGCCTGCTTTCTTGGCTGTTCCTTCTTCTACTGTATTCTTAAGATATCTTCTTAAAAGCTTTGATGTTGAAGCTGTAATTGTCTGTCTTACAAGATTAGCCTTATATTCCTTTACAACTTCACCATTGGCTGATTCAATTCTCTTTACAATATGTGGCTGGTAAAGCATACCACCATTAATAATCGAACAATATGCCGCCATCATCTGCATCATATTAACATTAATAGTCTGTCCAAATGAATTACAAGCCGCATCAATAGTTGTCATACGGTCACCATATACGATACCTGTTGTCTCACCTGGAAGATCTATTCCGGTTATCTTTCCAAATCCAAACAATGACTGGTAATATGCAAATCTGCTGTTACCCATCTCAAGTGCAAGATGAATCATATACGGGTTGCAGGAATTCATAAGTGCCTGCTCAACTGTAAGTGAACCATGTGAACCTATTGTACTGAACACATGACACTTTAATTTATAATCAGCTACAGTTTCAAATCCCTTGCATACATATGTATCACCATCCTTTACAACACCTTCCTCCAAAGCTGAGGCTACCGTTACTGGTTTAAATGTTGAACCTGGCTCATAACTTTCTGATACACAATAATTAGTCCATAAAGAATACAGGTTATTTCTGTATTCTTCATCAGACATATCTTTAATCTCCTCATCTGTATACATACCAGTTAATTTTCTTGGATCATTAAGATTAAAGGTTGGATAACTAGCCATTCCAAGTATCTCACCATTAGATGGGTCTGCCACTACTACTGCTGTATTCTTTGAAGGCTTTTCTTCATTATATTCTAATATGCATTTCTCAATAATCGACTGTACATTATAATCAAGTGTTGTAACTATATTATTGCCATCAACAGCATTTTTCTGTGTCTCTGTAACCTCAAGACCTTCATCTACATAGCTGTATGTTGTTCCATTAGTACCAGTTAATTCCTCATCATATTGGCTTTCAATTCCAAGCTCACCACCATTAGTGGCACTTGCAAATCCAACAACATCACTTGCAAATGTTCCAAGAGGATATTTTCTTATATAACTGTCCTCAAACCATACACCTTTAATATTCTTTCCCTCAGTTGAGTCTGCCATAAGATTTTTAAAATCAGCTATCTGATCTGTAGTAAGGTTTGATAAAAGCTTCTGATACCTGCTCTGTGAATTCTCACTCACCTTTTGCTCAAGCTCACTTCTGTTTAAATTAAAATATTTACAAAGAGCTGATAATGTGGGTTCTTTATATTCTCCGTCTGAAAGCATAAGCTTGACATCTAATATAAGATTATATACTCTCTCACTGTATGCAAGCACAGTTCCATCACCAGTTAATATCTGACCTCTCTTATAAGGTAGTTCTGTTGATGTATATGTCTGGTGGTCTAACACTGCCTTGGCATATGTCTCTCCGTGTGTATAATTAATTCTGAATACCTGTCCACCTAATGCCATAAGAATTACTACTACCATTACAAGTGCAACCATTCCTTTGGTGTGAACACGTTTAAGCATAACTTTTTTTCTTCTGTACTTATTCTTTTTTAACTGTTCATCGCTTACCATAAGTACCTCTTATTATATTATTTTACCTGAATATTAATTGCTTTCAGGAACATCTTTATACTGCTTTACATATTCGCTCTCTTTAGAATCGTATGTAATAACCTGCTTCTTTTCTGGATACACCATTCCTAATTCATTAACTGCTGTATCATATATAGCATCATAATCTATGCTTGCATTAATATCTGACTCTAATACGTCATTATTCTCCTTTAATGTGCTAAGCTCGCTCTTTAACTCAGCTATCACATCTGAATTAGTCTTAGCTGTTGCCTGAACATTAAGGTACTGATAACATATAAAGAAGACAACTGCAGCAACACTCGCAACTGCAACTGTATACATAAGATTGATCTTATTATTGCGTCTTATCTGCTTCTGTCTCTGCCTTCTTATTTCTCTGTTGATTTCCTTCTGTGTCTGCTGGGATTCATCTGGGGTTTTAAGTGGTTCAGCGATATTTAGTTGTCTTACCGCACTACCATATTCATACGGCACTTTGCTTACATTTCTTGAATTTCTTCTGTACTCTGCTCTACTTCTCTTTTCCACTTTACACTACCTCCCATTATACCCTTTCAAATACTCTTAACTTAGAACTCTTTGATCTGCTATTTTCATTAATCTCTTCATCTGTTGGAACTATAGGCTTTCTAGTAATCACCCTGCCCTTCGGTACTTTACCACACACACACGCAGGAAAGCTTGGTGGACAGATACAAGGATTCTCGTTATTCTTAAACCTTATCTTTACTATTCTGTCTTCTAAAGAATGAAATGTTATTATGCAAAGCCTGCCTTCTGGCTTAAGCCTGTCAATCATCATATCTATAGAATTCTCTAGCACTTCCAATTCTTTATTAAGTTCAATTCTTATAGCCTGATAAGTTCTCTTAGATGGATGTCCACCTGTCGCCCTTACCTTCATAGGTATAGCTGCCTTTATAATATCGTTAAGCTCAAATGTTGTCTCAATTGGCTTTTCCTGCCTTGCAGCTACTATATGCTTAGCTATATTCTTAGCAAATCTGTCCTCACCATAATCTCTTATTATTCTGTAAAGATCAAATTCGCTATATTCATTAACAATATCTTTAGCTGTAATCTCCTGTCTTTGATCCATTCTCATATCAAGTGCTGTGTCCACATTATATGTAAACCCTCTGTCTGCCGCATCTAACTGATATGATGAAACACCCAGATCCAGCATAATTCCATCAACTTTATCTATTCCTAACTCATCAAGGACTTTATCCATATTACAGTAATTATTTCTTCGATTATAACTATAGTAAGTGTGATTATATTTTTCAAGTTTAATATTATAGATGTTAAGATAGAAAAAGTAGACTTAATATTTAGTTCTGTAATTAGTGTTATTACAACTATTATTGGTTTTTTATTTACTGGTCTAACAATAATTATGAGTTTAA
>OGLM01004035.1_pt1 | contig 11239 bp, 8 predicted proteins | sample 1572531 | NCBI WGS metagenome assembly OGLM01 (sample SAMEA2581909, study PRJEB24529) | metagenome | biome: Human gut stool | place: China | collected 2011 | reverse complement strand
GATATAGACCGAAAAGATTCCTTAAGATGAGGCAGGTTATTTTTTGAAGGTTACTTAATGCCCGTCCAAAGTTACGTCTTTGCCTACAGTTTTCCAATTTCTTCGGTCGCCGGCAGGTATTTATGATGATTATTCAAAAAAGACGCGGCGGAAATTTGGTCAACTGAAAAAAGTGTCATACCTTTGGCGGAACAAGATGCGACCCGTAGCGGTGGTTATATATTTTTCGGAATATTCCGAATAATGTGAAAGATTGTAGTCGCCGAGGGTTGATTTTGTTTGAGATTGACACATAATTATTAACACGCCCCTGAGGTACAGGGACACTAATGACTTTTTTATCGTACATTTCGCTATGGAAGTAAAGAACGCTGTAGCCGGAACGCTGGAGTCAGGTGACATCATGATCCAGATCGCCCCGGCCGAGACGAAAGGTCTGCACATCGACCTGGACAGTTCTGTGGCCGCCCAGTTCGGCAGACAGATCCGTCAGGTCATTGAGGAAACTCTTACCGAATTCGGACTGGAGGACGCTGACATCAAGGCGGTTGACAAGGGAGCCAGGGATTGCACCATCCGTGCCAGGGTGACCGCCGCCGCCGTGCGCGCCACAGGAAAAGATGTTTGGGCTTAGTTTAGGTTGAGGAATAAGTCGCGGCGCCAGGGACCGAAGGTGCGCGGGTTATTCCGATAATCAGTTACGATTATGGAAAGATTAAGAAGAACAATGATGTTCGTTCCGGGCAACAATCCCGGAATGATGCAGGATGCCTTCATCTACGGGCCGGACTCGATCATGCTCGACCTGGAGGACTCCGTGACAATGGCCGAGAAAGACGCTGCCCGTCTGCTCGTTTACAACGCTCTTAAATCAATAGACTACGGCGACACTGAGATGGTTGTCCGCATCAATCCGCTCAGCACCCCTTACGGCCACAAGGACGTGGAGGCTGTCGTGAAGGCCGGCGTGCAGGTGATCCGCATGCCGAAGACCGAGACCGCCGACGAGGTCCGCGAGCTGGAGGCGGAGATTGAGAAGGTCGAGAAGGAACTGGGATGCCTTGGCAGAACCCGCATGATGGCCGCCATCGAAAGCGCCGAGGGCATCTGCAACGCCTTCGCCATCGCCAAGGCCTCGAAGAGGATGATGGGCATCGCCCTCGGAGCCGAGGACTATTGCGCCAACCTCAAGACCCAGCGTACCCCGGGTGGAGCCGAGCTGCTCTATGCCCGCGAGACCATCGTGGTGGCCGCCAGGGCCGCAGGGATCGACGCTCTCGACACGGTATATTCAAACCTCGATGACATGGAGACATTCCGCAAGGAGGTCGAGCTCATCAAGACCCTCGGATTCGACGGCAAGTCCATCATCAACCCTCGTCAGATCCAGATCGTGAACGAGGTGTTCGCCCCGACCGAGAAGGCCATCGAGAAGGCTAAGAAGATTCTCGCCGCCATCAAGGAGGCCGAGAAACGCGGCTCGGGCGTCATCGCCGTCAACGGCAAGATGGTTGACCGTCCTGTCGTCATCAGGGCTCAGCGCACCATCGACCTTGCGATCGCTTCAGGCATATTAACAAAGGAGGAAGTTTATGAGTAATATAAAGGAAAGGGCGGCGCTGATTAACGAGGCTGCCGCCGCTATGGGCAAGAAGGTGTATTCTGGGGAGACTCCTAAGAACACCACATTCCGCAAGGATCTTCAGAAGGTTCAGTCCAAGGTGGTTACACTTGAGGATGCCATCAGGCTCAGCGGCCTCAAGGACGGAATGACAATCTCCTTCCACCACCATTTCAGGGGAGGAGACAAGGTCGTGAATATGGTTGTGGGCAAACTGGCCGAGATGGGATTCAAGAACCTCCACCTCGCCGCGTCCAGCCTTTCTGACGTTCACGCTCCGCTGATCGACCACATCAAGAACGGAGTGATCACCAAGATTTCCACATCCGGACTTCGCGGAGAACTTGCCAAGGAGATCTCACACGGTCTGATGAAGGAGCCGGTTGTGTTCCGCAGCCACGGAGGACGTGGAAGCGCCATCGCCAACGGTGACCTTCACATTGATGTCGCGTTCCTGGGCGCGTCCTCCAGCGACCCTGCCGGAAACGCCAGCGGTTACTCCCGCTCCGAGCACGCCAAGTCAATCTGTGGCTCCCTCGGCTACGCCAAGCCGGACGCGCAGTACGCTGACAAGGTCGTGATAATCACCGACGATCTCGTTGACTATCCGAACACTCCGAACTCGATTTCCGAGCACGATGTCGATTACGTTGTCCTCGTGGACTCAGTCGGAGACTCGTCCAAGATCTCTTCGGGAGCCATCCGTGACACCAAGAACCCTCGCGACATCCTGCTCGCGATGAACGCCGCCAAAGTCATTGTCAACAGCGGTTATTTCAAGGAAGGATTCTCGATTCAGACCGGATCCGGCGGAGCCTCGCTGGCCGCTGTCAAATATATTCGAGAGGAAATGATCAAGAGGGGCATCCACTCCAGCTTCGCGCTCGGAGGAATCACCGCCCACATGGTCAAGATGCACGAAGAAGGCCTCATCGGACGACTCATTGACGTTCAGTCATTTGACCGCGTCGCCGCCGAGTCCATCAAGAACGATCCTTTCCATAAGGGAGTCTCCGCCAATGAATATGCCAGCGCGGATGAACCTGGATCAGCCGTGCACTATCTCGACATCGTGATTCTCTCGGCTCTTGAGGTGGACGTGAACTTCAACGTCAACGTGCTTGTGGGCAGCGACGGAGTCATCAGAGGAGCCGTCGGAGGACATCCTGACACGGCGGCCGACTCGGCTCTCTCGATCATTGTCTGCCCTCTGATGCGCGGACGCATCCCTTGCGTCGTGGACGAGGTCACAACCCTCATCACCCCTGGCTCGACAGTCGATGTTGTCGTCACTGAATATGGCATCGCGGTCAACCCGCGCCGTCCTGAGATCGCCGAGCGTCTGAGGGAGGCCGGACTGAAGATCGTGGACATCCACGACCTCAATGAACTGGCTCTGAAGTCCATCGGAGTCCCTGATCCGCTTCCGTTCGGAGACAAGGTCGTGGGAGTCGTGATGAACCGTGACGGATCCGTCATGGATGTCATAATGAACATCGAGGACTAAGACTGTTTTTTTTATGGAGATTACGCTTGACCAATTGCTGGCAAGTCGTGAGGAACGGGCTTCTTTCCAGAAGGAACTTTTGAAAGGTTACCCTGGAAAGACCTTGGTCTGCCTTACGGTCATTATGCCGGGCAAGGTCAAGCGTAATCTGCAATCGCTTGTGGTCGCCCAGGCCGCGGTCACGGCTATGGTCTCGGCTTTCGGTGACTCGATGCTCAAATTCAGACTACGAGACTTGCCTACCGGCTACGAAGCCTATCTTGTGACTCCGCTCTCTAACGAGGAGGCCAAACGGGAGACGTGCCGGATTGAGGACACGCATCCGCTCGGCCGCCTTTTTGATTTGGATGTGATTGACGCTGACGGAGTTCCTATGTCAAGGGAGTCGGTGGGCCTGAGTCCGAGAAAATGTCTTGTCTGTGACAACGAGGCTCGCTATTGTATGCGAAACCGTACCCACACTATGGCTGAGCTCACCGCGAAGATTGACGAAATGATTGAGTCCTATGTGCGATAACCGTCACTACATAAGCGAGGCTCCGCTGTCGTTGAACTCTGTCCGGAGACGGGTCGAGGCTTTCCTCGCCGCCAACGGGCTGAGACTGGCTCCGCTGGACCGTTATGTGGTGGTGACACGCGACGAGGACGGAGACGAAATCCTTGCCGGCGGCGGTCTGGACGGCAACGTCATCAAGTGCGTCGCGGTGTCGGAATCCGCTCGCAGCGAGGGACTTATGAATATTCTCGTGTCTCGCCTCATCGCCATCGCCCGTGAGGAGGGCAGGGAATCGGTCAAAGCTTTCACTAAGCCGGAGAACGAAGGAATATTCAAAAGCCTTGGGTTCGGGTTGCTTGCGTCAGCGCCGAAGGCCATTCTGATGGAGAACGGCAGGGGAGGGCTTCCGGAGTACAAGAAGTACTTGGCTTCGCTTGCCCGTCCGGGCCGGAACGGGGCGATCGTGATGAACGCCAATCCGTTCACTAAAGGACATCGCTATCTGGTTGAGCAGGCCGCATCGCAGGTTGACAATCTTTATGTGATTGTTGTTAAGGAAGATAGGTCGCGTTTCCCTTACGTCGAAAGAAAGGCTATGATCGAGGCCGGTTGCGCCGGGCTTGACAATGTGGTTGTCTGCGAGGGAAGTGACTACGCCATCTCGGCGGCGACATTCCCGACATATTTCCTGAAGAAGTTGGACGACGCGACGGACACGCAGATCGCCCTTGATCTGGATCTGTTTGTGAATCATATCGCTAAGCCTCTTGGAGTTACGGTACGTTTCGCCGGCAGTGAGCCGGAGGATGCGCTGACCCGCCGCTACAACGAACTGATGGCGGAGATATTGCCTAACTTCGTAGAGATTCCAAGACTTGAGCAAAAAAGCAAACCGCTCAGCGCCACTTCGTTAAGGCGGGCTTTGGACAAAGGCAACCTCAAGGAGGCGATGGAATATATTCCAAAATCCACCGTCCCTTACTTGGTCGCAGACCTGGCCGAGCGTGCGTTGAGGTTGGAACTCGACACAACCCCCAAACCGGGACTCGTGGACAGGCAGGACAACGGTGCCCACAAAGACATGGACTATGCGCTGATGTCCAAAAGCATCTCAGCGTTAAGACCTTATCTGACAAGACTGGCTGTGGAGTCCGCCAAGGACATTGACCCGGCAAAGATAAAGGAGATCGGCATCGAGGCCGAAATAGCGATGCTGAAGGCCACCGGCGGAGTGAATACCCACAAGGGAGCGCTCTTCTGCATCGGACTTTCCGTCGCCGCGGCCTCTTACCTCGCATCTACAACGGGATCTGTGGAAGCATATTCATTCAAAGAACTCGTGTCGCGCGCCGCGTCGGAGATCCCTTCCGCCCGAGGTACGCACGGAGCCGAGGCCAAGAGAAGTTTCAAGGCTGTCGGCGCTCTGGAGAACGCCCGCGCGGCCTATCCGGAACTGTTCGCCGACTGGCTGCCGTACTATCGTTCGCTGGAAGGCGACCCTTTCCGCTGCCATAAGACGCTGCTTCACATAATGACGACCCTTGACGACACCAACATCCTCCACAGGAGGGGAGCGGAGGGTCTCGCCCACGCCGAAGCCGAGGCCGCAAGGCTTCTTGAGGACTTCAGCGAGAGCGGATTGTCGTCTCTGAACAAGGATTTCATCAGGGAGAACATCTCGCCCGGCGGAAGCGCCGACATGCTGTCCCTGACGATTTTTATAGAAAGCATAATTAACAATATTTATTAACACAAAACTAATTTTATTATGGTAGAATTGATTCCCAATGGCGTTTACCTGAAAAATGGCAAGACTATCGTCAACGATGCCGCAGGAATGCCATCTGCCGATGAGGCCCGCGAAAACACTATCGCCTACAGAATTCTCCGTGCCCACGATGTGGACGGAAGCAAAGGCAAGAAGATGCGCATCAAGTTCGATGCGATGGCTTCACACGACATCACTTATGTCGGAATTATCCAGACAGCCCGCGCCAGCGGACTTGACAAGTTCCCTATCCCTTACGCGATGACCAACTGCCACAACTCTCTGTGTGCTGTCGGCGGTACCATCAACGAGGACGACCATATCTTCGGTCTCTCCGCTGCCAAGAAGTACGGTGGTATCTATGTTCCTGCCAACCAGGCGGTTATTCATCAATATGTCCGCGAGGCTCTCGCCGGTTGCGGCCGCATGATCCTCGGTTCCGACAGCCACACGCGCTACGGCTCGCTCGGCTGCATGGGTGTGGGCGAAGGTGGCGGTGAGCTTGTGAAGCAGCTCCTCCACAACACTTGGGACATCAACGCTCCTGAGGTTGTTCTGGTTTGGCTCGAAGGCAAGCCTAAGAAGGGTGTCGGCCCTCACGACGTGGCCATCTCCCTCGTCAAGGCCGTGTTCGAGAACGGTTTCGTGAAGAACAAGGTGCTTGAGTTCGCCGGCCCTGGCGTGGCCTCCCTTCCTACCGACTTCCGTAACGGAATCGACGTGATGACCACCGAGACCACCTGTCTGAGCTCTATCTGGGTGACGGACGAGAAGGTTGAGGAGTACTACAGGATGCACGAGCGTCCTGAGGCTTACAAAGAGCTCCAGCCGGGCGAGATCGCTTACTACGACGCGATGATCCGCATCGATCTCTCCAAACAGGAGTCAATGATCGCCCTTCCGTTCCACCCATCCAACGCCTACACGATCCACGAGTTCCAGGCTGATCCGGAAGGAATCCTGAAGAAAGTGGAGGAGGATGCCAAGAAGCGTTTTGGCGACAAGATCACCATCGATCTTGAGAGCAAGGTGAAGGACGGCAAAGCGTTCGCGGACCAGGCCATCATCGCCGGCTGCTCCGGAGGTACCTACGACAACCTCAGCGAGGCCGCTGCGATCATGAAGGGCAAGACCATCGGCAACGACTACTTCACGATGTCCGCCTACCCTCAGTCAACCCCTGTCTATCTCGCGACCACCCGCAATCACATCGCCGAGGAGTTGCTTGAGGCCGGTGTTGTGATCAAGCCGGCGTTCTGCGGCCCTTGCTTCGGAGCCGGTGACGTTCCTGCCAACAACGGACTCTCGATCCGTCATACCACCCGCAACTTCCCTAACCGCGAGGGCTCGAAGCCTGGACAGGGACAGATCTCCCTTGTCTGCCTGATGGACGCGCGCTCGATCGCCGCCACGGCCGCCAACGGTGGAGTCATCACGGCAGCCACTGACATCCAGTACGAAGACACGCACAAGCCATATTCATTCGACGACCGCATCTACAAGAGCCGCATCTACTACGGATTCGGCAAGGCCGACCCTACCGTCGAGCTCCGCTACGGACCGAACATCAAGGACTGGCCTAAGATGTACCCGATGCAGGATAACATGCTCCTCGAACTCGCCGCTGTCATCCACGACCCTGTCACCACGACCGACGAGCTCATCCCTTCGGGCGAGACTTCCAGCTACCGTTCCAACCCGCTGAAACTCTCCGAGTTCGCTCTCTCACGCCGTGTTCCTGAATATGTCGGGATCAGCAAGCGCATCCAGGCGGAGGATCTTGAGCGCCGCGCCGGCAAGGCTCCGCAGCACGTTCTAGACGCTCTCGCCAAGGTTGGTGCCAAGCCGGAGGACACCTCGTTCGGCTCATGCGTGTTCGCCAACAAGCCTGGCGACGGCTCAGCCCGCGAGCAGGCCGCTTCCTGCCAGAAGGTGCTCGGCGGCGACGCCAACATCTGCTATGAATATGCCACCAAGCGTTACCGCAGCAACTGCATCAACTGGGGCATCGTTCCTTTCACCATCTCAAAGGAGACTCCTTTTGAATATGTAGCCGGCGATTTCGTCTATGTTCCCGGCATCCGTGAGGCCATCCTTTCGGGCAAGGAGGAGATTGACGCCAAGGTGATCAGCGCCGAAGGTGTGAAGGACATTCATCTCTACTTCCAGAATCTGACCGCTGACGAGAGGGAGATTCTCGCCGACGGTTGCCTGATGAACTTCTACGCCGCCCAGAAGAGCAAATAATCATAATCGCGCACTTTAGGCTTGCGTCCATTTTAGGGGCTTGCAAGCCTGAGGTGCCCAGGTAATCATATTCGTAAAACACTTTAATTTTTAATATTCAGTTATGAAAAAAATTCAGATGGTCACTCCTCTCGTAGAGATGGATGGTGATGAAATGACAAGGATCCTGTGGAAGATGATTAAGGATGAGCTTATCATTCCATTTGTTGATCTGAAGACAGAATACTATGACCTCGGCCTCGTTCATCGTGACGAGACCGGTGATCAGGTGACAATCGACTCCGCCAACGCCACCAAGAAGTACGGTGTTGCCGTGAAGTGCGCCACCATCACTCCTAACGCCAAGCGTATGACCGAGTACAACCTGCATCAGATGTGGAAGAGCCCGAACGGAACGATCCGTTCGATGCTGGACGGAACGGTGTTCCGCACACCTATCACCATCCCTTCCATCTCTCCGGCAGTGAAGTTCTGGAAGAAGCCTATCACCATAGCCCGTCACGCCTACGGTGATGTCTACAAGAGTGTTGACATCCGCGTTGAGGAGCCGGGAGTGGCCAAGCTCGTCTTCGAAGGTGAGAGCGGCAAGAAGGAAGAGCAGATCGTGCACACCTTCAAGGGCCCTGGTGTTCTCCAGGGAATGCACAACACCGACGCTTCCATCCGTTCTTTCGCCCACGCTTGCTTCAAGTACGCCCTTGACCTCAAGCAGAGCATCTGGTTCGCCACCAAGGACACCATCGCCAAGAAGTACGACGGACGTTTCCGTGAGATTTTCGAGGAGGTGTTCGCAGAGTACAAGGACGCTTTCGAGGCCGCCGGCATCGAGTACTTCTACACCCTTATTGATGACGCGGTCGCACGTGTGATGCGCAGCGAGGGCGGATTCATCTGGGCCTGCAAGAACTACGACGGTGACGTGATGAGCGACATGGTCTCCACGGCCTTCGGTTCCCTTGCCATGATGACCTCTGTTCTTGTCAGCCCTGACGGCAAGTACGAGTACGAGGCCGCCCACGGCACCGTGACCCGCCACTACTACAAGCACCTCCAAGGCGAGGAGACCTCCACGAACCCGATCGCGACGATCTTCGCGTGGAGCGGCGCGTTCCGCAAGAGAGGCGAGATGGACAACATTCCAGAGCTTGTCAACTATGCCGACCAGCTTGAGGCCGCCTGCTTCGACACCCTCAACGCCGGCATCGTGACCAAGGATCTCGCCAACCTAATGGAAGGCGTGACTCCTCAGGTAAAGAACTCCGCCGACTTCATCGCCGCCATCCGCGAGCGCCTCGAAAAGCGTCTCGCGTAAGGCTGCCCCGTTCAGTCGCCGGTCTTTAGGCCGCTGGGCCGGTCACAGGATTGGTTGTTGGGCAGACTTTAGGACTGGTCGCCGAGCCTGTCGAAGCGACCAACCACCCACAAACTGATTAACGTCACGAGTATAGTGGCGGCAGCAAAAAAGAATTTCCAAATTTTGGTAACGTGCAAAATTTGGAAATTCTTTTTTTTGTCGCCTTGTTCCGCTGTCTGCTTTACGCAACACTTGCCCTATCCCCACCCATTGACTTCCCACACTCCGGTCTCGCATCAAATTTTGTCCATCGGAATGTCTTTTTACCGGAGAAGTCGAACCACCGTTTATGTTTGTCCGGTGAGAACCCTATTTATTGGACAAACTGGTGATATTGCACAGTTTCTCCGGTGGATTGCCGTTTCGATGGACAAACTGCTTAATATCGCAAGTTTGTCCAGTTGTGTTATCTCTTCCAGGTCGGCAAGCCACAATGCATTCTCGGGTACCAAACAGTCTCGCCATCCTTTGGTACACCACAGTGCGTTTTCCTGTACCAACCACTGTCCCAGGCTTTCTGTACCAACTGCTGTTCCGTGTCCATTTGGTACCTCAGGAACTCCTTTCCTGCACGAAACGCTAACTATGTCCAAACAACTGTCTTGTGTTCCAACCTAATATTCACTTTGTGACTTCTATCATTGAACGTCCTTCCTCATGGCCTGAGTGACAATTTTTCGACCTGAATCTCCTTTGGCGGCATAGCGGAATCATTTTGATGTACATTTCTCTTCATTGCGACAGATTTTATCGCTTTTGATTGTTATATTTGCGGCAAACACTTCTGAATATGTTGAACCAGATCAAGCGGTTAAGCGCGATAGTGAACAAGCTCAGCGGCATCAGTGAATATGTCAGCAAAGAGGATCTGCTGGAGTCAATGTCCGGTGATATGGCCGAGAACGGTCCCTACGCTTTGCGGACACTTCAGCGGAACATCAAGACCATTGAGGAGATTTTCGGAATCGAGATTCAGAATGTCAAGGGGAGGGGTATCACATAGTGGACAGGGGATCCGGTTTATACCGATCGGTTCAAGGAGCTTCTGTCCGAGATTGAGATCCTGAGTACTGTCGGCTCGGACTCCGGGACGCGTGACTTTATCATCCCGGAGCAGAGAACTATGGCGTTCAGCGTTGATATTCATAAAGTTTTGGAGTCGATCAAGCAAAGGCGGCGAGTGCGGTTTTCATATTCATTGCCAAGGTCAGGCGGTAAGGAGGTTGAATATGTCGCCGAGCCGTATTTTTTGAAGCAGTCGCAGAATCGTTGGTATCTCGTGGCGATGGTTGAGAGCGTCCTTAAATGCTTCGAGCTGGGTAGGTTTGTGGATTTTAAGGTACTGGATGAGGATTTTGTCCAGGGTTCTGGTGTCCGTGCGGAGAACCTCTTCCGCGATTGTTTCGGAATATGGGATGACCCGAAGATGCCCGTCGAGGACATCCTCCTGAGGTTCAGTCCTTTGGACGGCCGCTTCATCAAGACTCTGCCGATTCACTCCTCTCAAAAAATCGAAGAGACCGATGAATATGTGGAAGTGACCCTCCACTTGAAAATCACCAATGATTTCGTGATGGCCCTTCTCTCCCGAAGCTCCTCCATCGAGGTTCTCGCACCCCAGTCCCTCAAGGACCGGATGAACGCCATCTGGGCCGCCGCTTTGGAGCGGAATAAGTAATTTGTTAATTTTATATTGTTATGGATCAATTTGATTTAGAAAAACATTTTGCTGAGGTGAACGCTGCCCTTGGCATTAAAAACAAGAGAAGCGATTCTGATGAGTCCTATGTGATTGACTTGTGTGATGAAGTGTTGGGAGAACTTGCCTTAAGGCAACATACCTTTGATTTCTTACGTGGAGATCCAAGTGAGTCTTGTCCGTCCGGTAAATAACTACCTGTTGATGCTTATTATCCGAATAAGAATATTGTAGTTGAGTACAGGGAAAAGCAACATACAGAGAGTGTTGCGTTCTTTGATAGGAGGTCTACAGTATCAGGGGTCGGAAGAGGTGAGCAAAGACGAATCTATGATCAACGTCGTAGGGATATTCTTCCACAATATGGAATTAAGCTGATAGAAATATCGTATTCATCTTTTAACTATGATTCTAAAAAGAAGATTATCCGGAATAGACAGAGGGATATTCTTGTAGTAAAAAGACTCTTGTTGAAGTAATGATGTTCAACGACCCTGAGGTGACATATTCATTGAAAGAGAAGCTGGTTGTGGCGGCGGTGCTGCTT
>OGLM01004032.1_pt1 | contig 11244 bp, 3 predicted proteins | sample 1572531 | NCBI WGS metagenome assembly OGLM01 (sample SAMEA2581909, study PRJEB24529) | metagenome | biome: Human gut stool | place: China | collected 2011 | reverse complement strand
GAGACGCTTTCCCGTGGAGAGACGCCGCCGCAGGCGGCAGAAGGGGTGCATTTCCCTCGCGCCAAAGGCGCGGTTGTATGGTTTTCCCTTCGCCCGCTAGGGCGGTTGTAAAGGTTTTATACAAACTGGCGCCCCCTTCTTTTTGAAGGGCGCCTACCAAGGCCTTTGCCCCCTGAGCGGAAGCGACGCAACCTTTGGCCCGTGCAGTAGCACAGGGCCATACGCCCCACTGCGCCGAAGGCGCAGGCCCCAACAGGAATACAGCCGCTCCGCGGCTTAGCGCCTACCACAACCCTCATGGCCACAGGCCATGTCAAACTTAAGCCCCTTTAGAACCTTCGGCCCAAAGGGCCGTCAACCCTCACGCCCGAAAGGGCGTGTCCATAAGCCCCTGTCCCTCATACAAAAAAACGCACAGCCTTGGCCGTGCGTTTTGCAGCAAATCAGGAATTTTCCTTTCCATGCCCTGTATTGACCGGAAGCTGGAGCCTAAGGACTTCCGTGGTCTTCATGAAATCATTGATATTCAGCAGTCCCATAATCTGGCAAACCATGTCACCGGCCGGCGTATAGTTATGGTCGCGGCAGTAGGCAAGGAGCTTGTCCACATAAGCTCTCAGCTTGCCGAAATCTTCGAAGTAGACAAAGGCGCTGGTTTGGCTCTTCAGTACTTCCACGCCCGGTTTTCCCAGATTCTTCCCGTAAATCACCATTCCCAGCTTGTCCGTCCGATAGTCATGGCGCAGCACGTCATCCAGCCGAAGCGTCACGAAAGCGTTGTAGGGATAGCCGTCCTCAAATCCCTTCTTCAGCAGCCTTCCTTCCATATTGGACAAATCGTAGATGACGCTGCCCATATCCTCAAGGACGTAATTCCGCTGAGCCTTTTCCATGTACACCTGATTGGAGTTGATATAGCCCACCTGTATGGAGCCTTCCGGCGGGCGGTGGCAGAAGTGATCGCTCCATACCATCATCCGTTCCAGTTCTTCCCTGCGGAATTCAAATTCAGCCAGAGATTGGTTCACCTCATCCAGTTTCTTCTTATATATAGTCTCCAGGAAATCATAATCATTCTTTTCCAGTATTGTCTTGATTTCCTTCAGGCTCATGTTAAGTGCCTTGTGATGCTGGATGATATGAAATGTAAGGCACTGCTGGACATCATAATACCGGTATCCCGTTTCCGGATTCACATACACCGGAGAAAGGATACCCATTTTATCATAATGCCGCAGTGTGGCAAGGGTGGTGTGGTTCAGTTTGGCCATCTGTCCGATTAAAAGTCTGTTATTTTTCAAGATTTCCTCCAAGCAGCAATGCTGCCGCAACTATTTCAATACCGACCTTATCAGCTCGTTCTACAGCGCAGAATATAACCTTTAAGAAAGACCCCGTCCCCATGTCTTACTGTGCCGGAGCTTTGCACAAGAAATCTGCGTTATCCATACTCTTCCATGGAAATATGGCTCATATTGAAACAGTCTGCTTCGGATGAATCGAAAATTTTTTCTAGCAGTACCCCCCCCCCGCGTACATTTTCGCAATTTGTCCATTGTCAATGTACATAAGCGGCATGGGATTCATTTTCTGATTTTGATGAACCATTTTCAGACCTCCCACATTTTAGATTCTTTAATTATAATAAACCATCATTTAGCATAAAGGTCAATAAACAGTTTGAAATAAAGCAGACGAATACCCGATAAGACAGATGAAATCTTACATAACTTACATTATTATTTTCTCTCCTATTCCCATGGAGGGCCAAGGCCGCCCACCAAAAACTAAAAATTAAAAGCATGATATTCATATAAAAAGGCAGTGCAGACATATCATCTGCACTGCCTTTGATGAAACTATACTTCGTCGCGAAGCCCTACCAGGTAATCAACGGACACATGGTAGTACTGCGCCAGCACCAACAGCTTATCCGCTGAAATTTTCCTCTTGCCAAGCTCATACATACCATAGGCAGCCTGGCTGCAGTGAAGCACTTCAGCCACGTCTGTCTGTGAAAGGTTGTTAGACTTGCGAAGGAACTTCAGCCGTTTCGGCCATACTGCATCGACCTCTTTCAAAGGCCATCACGTCCTTTCCGCCGGAAAAATCATTTACCATTCTTATCCAGTTTAGCCAGGATTTCAGCCATCTTCTGCTCCAGAGCATCGATACGCTTATCCTTATCTGCATTGTCCTTCTTCAGGGCATCGATTTCCTTAGACTGGCTGTTGATGACTTTCGCCATTTCAGTCTTCGACATGGCCTGGCGGCCTGCGCTGCCGCTTCCAATCTTGAAGGAAACGCCTGCATTGAAGCCGGGGTCCCCGTTGCCAAGGGAAACGCCTACGTTCACCATGGTGTTTTCATTGGGGTGATAGAATGCACCTACGGCAGCGGCATTGGCATTGCGGTAATGGCCATAGCCTACAGCAAAGTCGGCCTTGTCGTCGGGATCATAGTCCAGCGGATGGAGAGCGGCCAAAGCGTTGCTTCCGGCTGCAGCTTTGTTGATGTTATTGTTCAGCCGGCCATAAGCGTTGTTCATATCCCTGTAAATCTGCTGGGTATTGGCAGCGGTGACGCCGTTCACATAGCCCACATTAGCGGCGCTGGTGTTGTCACCGGGATCGGTGACAACGCCGGTGATGACGCGGTCTTTGCCATCCTTGCCATGGACATCAATCTTCGAAGCACTGCTGCTTTCGCCAATCTGAATGGTGTCACCCTTGTCGTTCGTGTGGATGAGGTCACTGGTGGTCTTGAGGCCGGTATCCAAAGCAGACAGGTTCTTTCCGACTGTGCTGTCCTTCTTGATATAGGCACTATTCGTATCATCTATATCAGCACGGACTTCCTTATAGAGTGTATCGCCGGAAATCAGACCCGTATTGCTGGAAGCCACCTGGCCATTGCCTTCCACATTGACGGCATAGGTCTTGGCATTACCCTCAGTTCCTTCCGTTACCGTGGTGTTCTTACCAGCAACAACCTTCACCGAGTCCTTGGCCAGGTCACGGATGACCTTCTTACCATTTTCATTGATATTGCCGAGATCTGTATTGGCTTTACCGTCAACGTTACTCGTAATGCCGTTCACAATGTTGTCTACTTCCGTCTTGTTATAGGTTTCAGACTTCATGTAGACATCAGATTTATTGGCTTTACCGTCAAGAGCCGTGGCAACAGCCTCACTAGTGACTAATTGTTTATTTCCTTTCTCTACCACAGTTGTACCAATCGCCGAAGCCCAGGCATCCTTATTTGTCTTGATCTGTTCATCTGTAGCTGCAGTACCATCTGCATTCTTCAGATTAGCACCGATGTTGCCAGCATTGATATCAGCCTTATTCTTCAGCTTATTGTCAGTAGCAGTACCAGCATCAGCAATCGCATTGGTGATGGCCGTATTGACCGTATCACCGGAAACCAGGTTGGTATCGCCGGCTACTACCTTGCCATCGTTATTGGCAGAAATCTTATAGGTGGTAGTTCCAGCAGTATCATCTTTCGTCGTTTCAACGGTTACACGGTCACCTTGGGTTACTGTTACAGCGCCAGAAGCAAGCTTCTTGACAACGATTTTGCCATTATCCGTAATATTGGAAAGATCCTTCAGATTGGTGATATCCGTGGTATTCGTACCTACCTGGCCATCAAGAGCTGTCAGGTTTGCAGCCGTAGTGTTAGAAGCTTTTACGTAAGTTCCATCCTGAGTCGGACGAACTTCATTGTGAACAGCTGTGTCGGTTACCAGCATACCCTTCGGAGTGGCAATATCACCATTACCAATAGCAGTTGCCCATGCTTTTTCATTATTCGTCTTTTCTTCATCCGTACCGTTCAGCTTAGACCCGATATTGTCTGCAGCAACATTGGCTTTCATGCCGTTCAGTTTCTTCAACTGTGCCACGTTGACGGCATCGGTGTCTTTTGTACCGGCGGCCAAGCCGTTAATCTGGCGGGTTACTTTGCCATCAGCTTTGCCGATGGATACGGCTGCATTGGTGGCCTGCCAAGTAGCAGTAGTATCTGTCGAATCCTTACCATTGGTAGGATCATATCCTTCCGTTGTCTTACCTGCTACCGTTGCTTCGGATCCGCTGCCGATGGCTACGCCGCCCTCAGCGCTGACTTTTGCGTTGTGGCCGATGGCTACGATGTCGGAAACTGTCGTTTCATCGTCGGCGGTATCGGACGAACCGATAATGACGTTGTTCTTCTGGTTCGTCAGTTTGTGGTTGTCGCCGAAGATGATGTTGGACTGGTTCTGGTCTACGCTGTCGCCGCTGACCTTATTATTCGAACCGATGATATAGTCATGCTTGCCGTTGGTCAGTTCGTTCTGGAAGCCATCGACGAAGTTATACTGCGTCGACGTACCTTCTGTATAAGTGCTGTCTGCGCCCGTGACTTTGTTGCCGACGCCGGTGACCTGTGTCATATAGGCTTTGTCAACGGAGTTGCCGCCGCCCATGACCATGACCTGGCCACCGCTGGTCGGAACGGCTTCCTGCAAATCCTTAGCTACAGCTGCTACATCTTTCTTCGCGATATCCTGCTCCACCTTGCTCAAATCGAATTTCGAGGGATCAATGGCGCGATAAGAATTGGTGACTGTATTGCCTGCACCATAGATGATGGCGGCATTCGAGTCAGTCGTCGCATTGGCCTGACCAACGATGCTGTTGGCTACACCACTGAAAATTCTTCCGGTATCCGTGTTCTGGTTGACGTTGAACGTGCCATAAGACAGAGCCGTTGCACCCTGCAAACCTGTTCCAACAACGCCGGAATAGGAACCGGCTACAGTAGATGCAATACCGTCGGCATGGGTGTTAAAGCCGGCAGCCATACTGCCTGCACCCTTGGCACCATCATTCTTTTCATTGCTGTAACCGGAAATGGACGGCAGCAGTTTATCATCGGATATTTTATCTTCAACCGAATAGTATTTGATGTTATGAGTCTTATCATTCAGCGTAACTGCATTGGCTTTGACCTGTGCATCAAGGGCACTCAGATTCTGTCCGGTGGTGTTGTTTACTTTAACGTAATTCTGAGAGCCGGTTGGCTTATCATAGTCATAGAGCGTACTGCCTGTTACCAGCTGGTCGGAAGTAGATGCATCCGTAGCCTTGTCGGATGTACCTGTAGTGAACGTACCTGCACCAAGAGCCTGGCCCCAGGCGTCTTTGCTGCCGTTCTTGGCCGTTGTTGCAGCATCGCTTGTGTCTTCGATAGGTTTGTTGTTCTCATCAAACTGCACGTTGCCATTCTCATCTGTCTTATAAACTTTGATATTGTTACCCACACCAGAAGCTTTCTTCAGCTGTTCCATGACGACGACATCGTGATCTTCAACACCGTCGGCAACTTTGACAAGGCGGTTGTAGTAGGCAGAAGAATAAGTATTTTCAGTGATGGTTGGATCCTTGGTATAATCGTTGGTTGTACCATCAGCATTCTTGACAATATTGCCGCTGGAATCCTTATCCGTCCGCTGCTCCCAAGTCACAGTATAGCCAGAAACATCCCCCCTGTCATGACCGAAAGCAATCGTGCCATCCTCATTTGTCGTGGCCTGATAGCCAATCGCTGTTCCGTTTCTAACGGTGACAACAGACTCACTGCCAGCAGCCAAAGCATTCGAAGCATCGCCTGTTGAACCACCAGCAATTCCAGTAGCATAATGACCAAGAACCACAGAATTCATTCCACCTAAAGTAGAACTTCCGATGCTAAGCGATATATTATCAATTCCTCCAAAAGCAGAAGATTTCCACCCACTTGCTATATTTTGATCTCCTCCAATAGCAGAAGATTCGGACCCACTTGCTGTATTTTGGCATCCTCCAATAGCAGAAGATTGGAACCCACTTGCTGTATTCCAATCTCCTCCAATAGCAGAAGATTGGAACCCACTTGCTGTATTTTGATCTCCTCCAATAGCAGAAGAGAGGACCCCACTTGCTGTATTGTGCGATCCTCCAAAAGCAGAAGATCGGTCCCCACTTGCTGTATTTTGATATCCTCCACCTACAAACGCTCGATTACCATCAGCAGTATTATCCATTCCACCAGCAGCTACAGAACTTTCCCCTGAAGCACGATTACTTTTACCGCCAAGAGTGACAGCGTATTGGCCTGTCGCCCCATAATTGCCATATTTTTCGTCAGGTTGTTCGTCAGGTTGATCAGTACCGCTAAAATCACCACCAAGAATCAATCCGGTGTTGGAAACCTGAGTAACTGACGTACTGTTATTTCCCAGGTTCCGTTCCAGACTGATGGTCTTGCCACCATTTTCTGCTTCAGCAACATCAATTCCCCAGCCGGCATTGACAGAAAGGTCTTTTGTCAATTCAGTCTTGGCTTTGTCCAGCTGTTCCATGACGACGACGTCGTGGGGATCCTGGCCATCAGCGACTTTGACGAGGCGGTTGTAGGCAGCCTTCGTATACGGATCTTTGGCTACTACGGATTCCGGGGCCTGCGTATAGTCGTTGGTCGTGCCATCGGCATTGGTCTTGCCGTCCGTACGCTGTTTCCATTTGATGGTATAGCCAGAGACATCGCCCACATCGTGGCCGAAAGCAATTGTGCCCGCCTCATCGGTCGTTGCCTGATAGCCGATGGCCGTGCCGTTTTCGACAGTTACATTTGCACCATTGCCTGCTGCCAGTGCATAATCAGCATTCGTAGAACCACCAGCAATGCCAACGGCAAAAGCTCCATTTACCGTGCTCTGTAATCCACCAACTGCTACAGACGAAGCTCCAAGGGCACTATTCACCCCACCGCCAAAGACAGAAGCAGCTTCGCCATAAGCTCTATTCATACTGCCGCCGCTAAGGGTTGCATGACTTCCAAAAGCATCATTGTCAAAGCCACCGAATACAGAAGATTCGTTGCCAAAGACATCGTTATTGTTGCCGCCGACTACCGTAGAATACTGCGCAGACGCTGTATTGGTCGTACCACCGACAACTACAGCAGCTGATCCATTCTTATTAGCAATATTATTTGCACCACCAACAACAACAGAATCTTGCCCAAATGCGCCGTACGGTTTTTCTACTACTTGTCCCTTTTTAGATTGACCTTCTTCGACACGACCGCCAAGGACCAAAGCATTCTTATTTGCATCTGCTTCCAGTGTCGCCTTGTCGGTAGAGTCCATATCTCTGCCCAGATTGCGGTTCAGGCTGATGGTATTCTTTGTCGTATCTGTGCTATCGGGATCAATTTTGATGCCGAAACCTGCCTTGTACCCACCGAGTTCTTTAGACAATGCCTGCAACTGACCAACTGTAGCGACATCTGTAGCATCGGCACCGTCAGCTACGTTGGTGATACGGCGCTGTAGCTTTTTGTCCTTATTGCCTACGGAAACGTAGGAAGTCGCTGCATCTTCATTCGTATATGCAGTCTTGTTCTCAGTAGTTCCGTCTTTGGTATCTGAATAGGAACCGATAGCGATGTTGCCGTCTTGCGCCTTAGCACTATAGCCTAAAGCAACAGAAGCACCTTCGATGGTAGGATTCTTTTTAATTCCATAAACATCATCTTTTACCGTACCAGAAGTTCCTGCACTCCCTTCGTAATCTACTACCTGGTCTGTTTTCTTGGTATTTACAGCACTGGCATTGGAACCGATGGCAATGGAGCCCCAACCGGTAGCATCGGACTCAAAACCGACAGCAGTCACATAGTTGTTTTTCATAGAGTCCGAAGATGGATCATTATTTCCCCCATCATTATAGCCACTGTGTTCTCCTATGAATACACTGCCCTTTGACTGGCCGGCATTGCGGTCGCCAATGGTAATCGTCTGCTGTCCTGCCTGAGCATATAAGCCTGCAGCGATGGAACCAGGGAACTTTGCTCCGGCTCCGTTATAGTTAGGCAAATCCGTCCATGAACGATTATTGAAAGCATCACCAAGTTTATAGTCGTATGTTTTCCAAGTGTTTGTTTTTGTATCCCAATACCAGTAGGTACTATTCGCTCCTACAAAATCATTATTCTTCAGACTGTCTACTGCCTGTGCAGTCGGTGTCCCCATAAATGTGAACGTCCCCAGCGCAATCAGCACGGCGGCTGTCAGGGCAGTGTGTTTCCTCACTGCACTACGTCCTTCGTTATGACCATGGCTCTTAGCAATTTCTGAGACAACGACAGCGCATTGTTTCACCTTGCTGTACATGACTTTATAAATTTTGTTCATGTGACCCTGCCTCCTGTATTCTAATAAAACTATCTTTTGAACCTAATATTTAAATTAGATTCATTTTTCTTAGAATAGGACCTGATGTGACAGGAAGGTCAAATTGCGTGTTGGAATATGAATAATAATCCTGAAATATATAAATACGGCAAATTATTGTTAGTTCAATGTTTTATTTATATAATTTCCTCATATTTTACAGGTAATTTATACCATTAACTCATGAGTTTTCTCTAATTCTAAGGTTCTTACCTTATAAACGTTATTTATTTCATGGCCGAACATTCATGTAAAATAAATGCTTGATAACAAATCGTATTATTTCATGATTCGATGGATTGAATGAATGTAAGATTTCCTTTTTTCGTTTTCCATATAATCAGAAAAAGAATGGCATGCTCCCTTCCGGGCAGACAGATTTTTATTTTCCTGCCTGCCGAGAAGGAAGCATGCCAATTCATATTTGTGCAATTTGATGTCAGATTATTTCTTTGCAGCCAGGGCCTCCACCTGTTTCTTGAGTGCTTCGATTTCCGCTCTCATTTCAGCATTATCTTTAGCATTCTGCGCATCTTTGGCTTTCAGTTCTGCAATTTCCCTGCTCTGGTTGTCAATGACCGATGCCATTTCCGCTTTGGAATATTTCACATACTTATTGCTCTTTCCAAATTTCACAGAGAATCCGCCGTTCACCATGTTGCGGTTATCCCCCATGGTCCAGCCCAGGTTGAACATGGTCCTTTCGTTGGGGCGATAGAAGAGGCCTACAGCAGCGGCGGTGGCATTGCGGTAATTGCCTACGCCGGCTGCGAAGTCCCACTTATCATCCGGATCGAAGTCAAGCGGATGAAGCGCAGCCAGGGCAGCAGCGCCGGCACCTACCTTATTAATGCGGTCCCCCAGTTCCCCTACCCTGCCGTTCAGGTAGTTGATGTTCTGGGTATTGGAAGCCACCTGACTATCCAAAGCAGACAGGTTCTCTCCAGCGGTATTGGCCTGTTTGACGAAGTTCCCATCTTTCGCAACCCTTGTTTCATTATAGAGCTGGCTCCCATTAATGGCATCTTTCGAATCTTTCGAGATGATTCCGCCTGCCACATTCGTGATTTTCTTATCACCTGCATTGATTCCACTCTGGGTAACTGACGGGCCTCCAGTGATAGTCAGGCCATCACTGGAAATTGTGGTATTTCCAGCCGTTACCTTATCGACAGTGATTTCCTTATTGAGGGATACTTTGTAATTAGCAGGTTTTGCCGGGTCGGTTTCGGTATTGGCAACAGTGATGTTTATTTCATCACCAACGACAGTTCCTACGCCACCATCTTTGCCGTCCTTGCCATCTTTGCCCGGTGCGCCGGTATCACCTTTTTCGCCCTTCGGACCCTGGGCACCCGTATCACCTTTGTCACCTTTCAGGCCTTGTTTACCACGTTCACCTGGGAACCCCTGATCGCCTTTATCACCCTTGTCACCTTTCGGGCCTTTGAAGGCCGGATCATTTTTCAGAGCATCTTTGTCCAACGTAACAAGTACTCGTTTGTCGCCTTCATTGCCGACTTCCTGTGCTAACAATCCATCGCCGAAGTCAAACTGCAGATTGCTGATTGTCATGTCTGTTGCAATCTGGGTGCCGCCTGTATACATATTATTTGCAAATTTACCGCCGTTATAGATGTGAACAGGCAGATTCATCACGGCCTTCAGCTGTGCCACGTTGACGGCATCAGTGTCCTGCGTACCAGCAGCGATATTGGTAATCTGACGGGTAATGTTCTTAGAAGCATCGCCAACGGAAACAGCAGCAGCTGTCGATTTCCAAGTGGAAGAAGTGTCTGTTGATGCCTTTTTCGTAGCAGGATCATATCCGATGGCATTAGCATCCGTGGAAGCGTTATCGACAGAAGCTACAGAACCGGCACCGAGGGCTACGCCTTTACTAACCTTAGCATCAGCATTATGACCAAGAATGACGGCATCTTCGAGATTATCGTTTGTTAAATATGTCGTACTTTCTGGCGTATCCCCCTCAGCAGGCTGATAGCTGCCATCATATGAGCCTATGACAACATTATTTTTACCATTTTTCAGCTGATGATAGTCACCGATAATAATTGAATTGTTTTCATTACTGAAATCATTCCGATGACCAATGCTATAAACATGTGATATATTATTGGCCGTTATATGGAAACCATCAATCATATTATATTCTGATACATTATCTTTACCTATACCATTAATCTCATTATTAACGCCGATAATTTGCGTCTTCCGTGTCCAATTGGCTTTGTTGCCGCCACCAATAGCCAGTACAGCACCACCAGATTCTGAATCTCGAATTGCTGTGCGAAGCGCATTTGCCATCTCTGTTACAGAACCGTATTTCGCAGAAGAATCAAAATCTATATCTTGTACAGAATTCGTTACTTCATTACCTGCCCCAATCAATATGGCACCATTTGCAGTATTGGCACGATTACCTATACCAACTAAGCTATTCGCTATTCCTGAATAAGAGACACGGTCCGATAGATATATATCTTGACCGTGATAATTCATAAGATAAGAGATATTTACGGTATCCGAAGCCGACTCATTACTGTTGAAGGCCCCAATAGTCGTTGCTCCCATATTTTGTAGAGCATATCCCATCGTATTTCCAGTATTAGATGCATCATAGTTTCCTGTTTGTGCATTATAACTGCCAATAGTTGTAGCAAATCCGCCTGATGTATATGAATTTGTTCCTAAAGTAGTCGCACCAACACCAAATTGTGGCAAATTTTCTTTATAAATTATATTTCCTTCAGAATCTTTTTTTTCATTTCCATTAGCATCTTTCTCGGGAATCAATGATACTGTAGTATCGCCGATTTTTATATTGTTCTTACCTAAAGCTTGAAACTGTTGCTCCACAACCTGCCCCGTTTTCAGGGTAACTTTAATAAGCCACCTCAAAAAGTTCATTTTTTCAAGGTGCTTCTACCTATGCTGTTGTATAATAGGCATAG
>OGLM01004031.1_pt1 | contig 11249 bp, 10 predicted proteins | sample 1572531 | NCBI WGS metagenome assembly OGLM01 (sample SAMEA2581909, study PRJEB24529) | metagenome | biome: Human gut stool | place: China | collected 2011 | reverse complement strand
CTATTTTGATTCAAGTTTGCGAACAAGCATCGCGAGTTTCGCAATTACCTATTTTAATAAAAAAATGGTAGCCAAAAGGATATTTCCTAATGACTACCATCTTTTTATTCTGCCGCTTCCAACACTAATCTGGCATATTCTTCATCACTTATGCCGCATTCTCTGATGGATAGATGCCAGGCACATCTGTTATCTGTTACCTGTTTCTTATATACTGCAATAGAAGTCGCTGTATCTGTTTCAGCTGCTCATTTACCTCCTGCACATCTGACTTTGAGATAAATACATTCGTATTTGCCATTCGTGCTATCTGGTTGATGTTGTTGCCGATTGTAGATAGCTCATACATCAGCTTCTGCCTGTCCTCATGACTGGTCGTATCCACATTTCCACCATCCAATGCCATCGTACGGATATAGGCAGATGGTGTCATTCCTGTAGCCGCTGCTTTCTCCTCTATCTCTCTACGCTCACGCTCCGATACCCGGATGCTCATTGTCGTTCTTGGTGCCTGTCTGCTCTTTGGTCTGCCCATACGCATCCCTCCTCTCGTGTAATTCTTCTTATCTGTTTTGCTGTGATAGTCACTCTGTCGGTCTTTCGTATATCCACTTCCGCTGCTTTGGAAATTCCTGTAACATAGTAGACGAGATACGGTTTTCGTGTTACAAAAAACCATCTCGTTAGTGGCGGCTGCCCCTAATACCCTGCTGTTACATCCCTGCGGTGTGGTATATATGACTGCATAGAGCAAGCTTCGCTAAGACTTGTTGCTGCCTTTTTGTCGTATGCTGGGCAACAAAAAAGCAGACACATGGAATATTTCCACATATCTGCTTCTTTCATTGTGTATATTCAATTTTATATGATTATAGCTATATATGGCTACATACAATACATTTTCTGTAGCCCAGTTCCTTTTATTATGATTGGTTTCTTTGCGATGGCTATCGTTTTTACATCAGATGCAGCCTTTTTACTGATAATGGTATTAATATACATTTATCTTGCAACCTTTCGCAATCACATCGCTCCAATAATTCATATCAGAAAAAAGAATCCAAAAAAGATCAGCCAGCTTCTAAACAAACTGTTGACTTTTCCACATCTCAATGATAATATGTATTCAGAAGCGGTTTTGTACCACTTGACTACTTGATAGTCTTGAGTGGGTTACTCGCTTCTTTTTTTATGCCCACTACATCATACAGATACATTTTTCCATTAGCTGCGTGGTTTACAACCAGACACGCAGAATAAACATTATATTCTCCGGTCTTTTTCTCATTGTTATATAATGGAATTGCAAATCTTGTCACATAATAAAACCATCCATTGTGAGCATCCTCGGAATGCTTTTCCTTATGATTTTCCCGATATACTTTATCAGTAGCTATCTCAACCATTTCTCGGATTCCCTGTGCCGCATTGCCTTTGCTTTTGCTCTTGCGCCCTTTGTTTTTCTTGTATAACTAGAACCGCCATATTCATCCGGAAATTTGTTTCCAATATAAATAATGTCTCTTGTCTCTGCTATTTCAATCAATTCTCCTACATATTTTCCCAAGTAATCCTCTACATCATTCCAATTAATATTCTGTTTATTGGAAAATATGATTTCAGGCAGTAAAACAACCTCATTGCCTGACTCATCTGTTACTATATCCAGTTTGTCCATGTAATCCCTTTCTCCATTCGTATTTTAAATATCATAACATTTCCTACTGCCATTTGCATTATGAATTTAATCGGAATTACATTCCAAAAGAAAAATCAGGAAATTCATTATCTTCTGGCTCCTCATCTAAAATATCCTCTGATTTTTAGTTGCAGCCTGATTTTCTGCCATCCCACTTTTTATACTCTTGGTCACCTTCTGTGCTCCAGCCTCCGTCATATTTGCATTTGTTGGATCTGCTGTAAAATTCATCACCGGCATTCCTGCATTCTGCAGACCTGCCGTAAGCATTGCCTGTTGCTGCATCATATACATTCCTGCAAGAGTTGGCAAATTCGTCAGTATCTTTTCTGTAACCTGACTTACAATACGCTCCACGAAAGCATTTTCCTTTTCTCTCGTTTCAAGATAAGGATCATCCTTCTTCTGCACATATCTCTCATAATAATCATTAATTGCACAGATGATAAATTCATTCTGCGACTTAAAGCCATATAATGAACTTCAGATATAAAGAAAGACCGCTCACTTTCAATTTTTCTTGAAAATGAACGGCCTTTCACGCTTCTGTTATTTAGTTGAATGATGATGATATTACTTTCTCTTTGATGTGTTTCCGAAGCCGCAGTCCAATACGACTGAGACATTCACACCATCTGAAATTGCTTTTTTTATGTTTTTCGGTCACTCTGGTCAAACCTGAAAAACCTCTCAAAGTGCCGGAAGTCGAAAAGTTTTACAAACTTCCCGACTCGCGGGCAGTCGTCAAATTCCGCATAAACACTGGCTTTACAGCCAGTTGTTTCTTCGGAACTCTCCTCGTTGCCTTCGCGCAAATCAAGGATTTTTACATATTGATCCGATGTAGTGCAACTATTGTCTCCACATGCGGTGAAAGTTTCTTCTTATACTAAATAGCGAAACTGAAACCTTTTGCAAAAAAGTATATACTCCACTTAGGGGGGGATAGCCTTTACCCCACATGATAATCTATCTGTTTTCTAAAATGTCAGCAGCATCTGCATCCCAGTCTTCCTCCGCCCGTCTTTCTTCGCTATATCCCATTGTTTCGCAATCATCCATTATCCTTAGCACAAACTCATTAACAGCCTCTTTGACAGCTTCCTTATTGCCATCATCTAATGAATCTTTTATTACTGGCATATAACTGGTCTGCTCCAAGTTGTATTCCGCTTCGCCATTAACGTATTCAATACTTTCAGTAGCAACATCTTCATCATTTCCTCCAACTACACTTATTTTCAGTACACTTGTTGCTCCCTCAGAATCATCAATATCTACCAGTCCATATACATTTAAAAGTTCCTGCCGTCCATTAAATATTGTAAACAAAAGCTGTTCATCCATTTCATCTTTTAGAGAGTTTATTTCGTTAACATCCAACACTTCATTAAAGTATAGAATTTCATGTATATCTCTATAAATATCCCTTATCACTTCTCTAAATAAAGCCAATATCTTTTTTCTATCCCTTATTGATATTCCTGCTTCAGACTGTACTATTTCTAAATGTGCTTCTCGTTCATATTCTTTTTGATCCTCTATAGCTTGCAAAGTCTCTTCTACTTCTTCAGAACGATTTTCACTATCGAATTTTCTAACAGCTTCCTTTATATAACCTCTAAACGCATGAGTGTCATATAACATTTTCTCTTTTGCGGAATAATCCAACAATTTATTGTGTGCAACATGATTCCTATTCGCTATAAAACTTGTTAATGAGGTTTGGAATTCCTCCGGCTTATCAATAAAAGGAATAAAAAACTTGTCCCAAATATTGTATTTTTTAGTGTATTGATTTCTCAGAAAATCCAATGCAGATTTCATTTTATCCAATTGGGTTGTTGAAAAAATTTTACTTTTAATTCTCTTTTGAACTTCTGAATCAGATGACATGGCATCAGTATATATATCTGACTGTACAGTATCCATCAGCCCTTCTAAAGTGACCGTATACAAATTCACATCAATATTGGCAAAATTAGGAACATTTCTTTTCACATTATCTGCATTTAATTCAATACTGGCACTTAACTTGGAAAACTCTGGTCTATCATGCCACTCAGCCCCAAAATTATCAATCATCACTTTACTTACAAATGCTCGAAGTTCATTTTCTGCCATATAGATTTCTGAATAAACTTCTCTTGATAACCATAAAGATTGGCTATCACTAATCCACACACATTTATACCAATCTCGTACCATGCTATTTTTAATAGCAAGTTTCAATTTTTCCAAAAAAGCATCATAATTTTGTTCGCTTTTATGACATGAATTCTTATATCCTATTTCTACCGTTAATTGCACATTCCATTCATATGTATCTTGTTGGAATATTACTATATACTTATTTACTGGTCCTGATACTTCAAACTCATGATGACCTATTCTTTCTGTACATCCAATATAACGCCACTCACATTCTATAGCTATTCTCGTCATTGCTCTCTGCATTATAGTTTTGCAATATTCATCTGTAATATCATGTCTACATACAACTTTAACATCATCTCCAAAGGGACCTTCTGTTTCTTCGACACATTGAATTTTATTTATATCTTTTATATCAATTAATTTAAACTCTATTTCATATCCCATACTAGCACCTCTCATGGATAATAATACAAAAACTGTTCATGACATAATTATGCATAAAAAAAATCAATCGGAAAACACTCCAATTGATTTTTTTCATTTATTCAACAGGAACCATAACTTTGTTCACATTATGGATTTCTATCGGCAACAAGTTAGAGTATGTCTGTAGTATATTATCATACAAATTCCCTTTATACCCTTTGGCTTCAATAGTAACTGCTACAAAATACTTAATATTTTCATGCTCATACCCATTTCTTCCAATCGCATGCAATGTTAAAAATGGGTTTAACAATGATGTTGCTCTCATAGATTTGGTTTTCTTTATAACAGTATCCCATTTTAAATCTTTATTTCTAAGTGCATTCTCACTTTTATCTTTTTTTGCAGCACCACTTACAGGTAATTCCGACATTTTATATCCTTGCTCCAATAATTTTTCCATCTGCTGTGCATCTTCTGTTTTTGTAAGATTTAGCTTTATTGTCTTTTTCCCTTTTTTCGAAAAGTTAAACACCGCACTGTTAGGATAAAATGTATCTTCTATACAGTTATTGGTATATGCATCCGTATCTGTTATATCCGGATTAACAATAGTTGTTATCGTCCATATAACACTCACATTTCCTGTTGATTGATTAACTCCAGGTGAAAAAATAGGTAATTTAATCGTACTCGCAGCAGGCAAATCTCCCGAATATAGTATTGTCACTTTATTTCCAATACATTTTAAAATATCATCAACATCCTCTTTACAAAATCCATATCCACATTCATTATCCCGCACCCCAGACATAGAGGTCGCATTATGAATCAATAATGTTCGTCCCAAATGTGGAGTAATTGATGGTGAATGTGCCATCATCTGACCAATTTTTCCCGTTGCCACAGGAGTTGCCAAACTTGTCCCTGCACTAATACCAACCTTATCATTACCTCTTCCAACAACAATGAACGGCCGTTCCTGACTGCCACCAAACTCTAACAAATCAGGTTTTGTTTTCGCTCCTTCTCTTCCAGGACCTACACTGCTATAATCTGCTCTGATTTTTTCACCAAACAAATTATATGTATATGCTCCCACCGCAAGTCCATTTACCATATCAGACGGGGTTTGAATACGGTTCAAATACTCCCCTCTATTACCATCATTACCGACAGCAGTACAAAAAAGCGGGTTAATTTCTCCTTCCTCTACATTATATGTCAGACGATCCAATGCATATGTAAATCGACTTATATTATCATCCAAAATCGGTTCTTTAGGACCAAATGATAAGTTATATAATTTTATATCTTTACGTTCAGCTACAACAGCTTCAATTTGATCAATAGTTTCGTACATTCCATGTACCGATTCAGCATCTCGTGTACTCGTTATCTGTGTTTCAGCTGGCAACACTCTAAATGACTCTACGAATACAGAGGGATTTTTCAATTCATCTGACGGGTTTTTTCCACCTAAGTGACCATGCAATATAGCTCCACACACTGAATTCCCATGTTGTAACGAATTTGATGTGGCCGTTGTATTTACTACATCATTTTCCTTTGCATAACCTTTTAACAAGACATGATCTTCAATTATACCACCATCAAACATTCCTACTGTTATATTAGAACGCATTTTCTTTTTTGCCGGCCTAGGGCCTTCCACTTCCTGCACCATTCGCATTGGTTCAAGATCAATATCTCCCATAGGGTGCAAAGACCTCAATGGATTAAACTTTTCAATAGCTGCTATTATTTCCCGATCGCAAACTGCACTGATAAAAGTTAAACCTTTTTCATAGCTTTTTATCTTTATTTCATTTGAAGATAAACCTGAAATTTCCATAAATGCATCTATCATTTTCTGGACACTATTTTCCAAAGGATGAAGAACAATTTCTATTGTTCCTTTCGTCCAATCCTCTGTCAATCCCTGAACCTTCTCCTCGCTACTTAGCAGGTCTATATTCTTTATAGACTGTATCTGTCTTCTCCATTTTTCGACAGTATCCTTACTTCCATTTCTCAGTGTTTTTTCTAATTTATCTATTCCTGCATTTTTTGCCTTGACAAAATACAATTTTGCATCTTTTTTTTCGCCATTTTCATCTACAAAGGCATATTTTCTTCCACCTATAATCTGCATGTCTTCCGATATCATCAAAGAATCTGGAACATATGATTTTGCTTCCAATTTAGGCTCCAATCGAATACACAGAACTTTTTCATCCAAAAATATTTCTTCTTTATCTTCGATCTTCTTTTTGATATTATTCAAATCATTGCAAATATTTATTTTTGCGTCGTTATAATCATGCGGACATTCTTTAGGTGGAAAATTCATTTTTTTACTAATCGGCTCTACATATAATTCTCCATTTGCAATAATGGGATATTTTCCTTTTTCCATATCATCACTCCTTTATATATCTTCCAACTGATGCCGATGAAATCATAGTAATATTTGAAATATCTCTCAACGATAATTCTGGAAATTCATTCTTTATCCGCTTACATAATTGAACTTTTTCATTTCGATCTTTTAATTCAATTATGCGGCAGCACTCTCTCAAAGCAAGTATATCTGGCTTGTCATCGCAATTCATCACCATCTGACGCTTTATATGTTCACATAGTTTACAAATTTCAGAAGCAGAAACAGTTTCTGTATTTCCAACAATGAACTTTATTGTATCACTTTTCATCTCACCGAACTTATTACCCAATGTTCTCTCAACAAGTTTCCTGCGTTCTTCCTTTCCAGGCATAGGGATTTCTATATTCCTGTCGAATCGCCTCCATATTGCTTTATCCAATATCTCTGGGTGATTAGTAGCACCTACAATCACACAAGTAACCGGACATTCTTCCAATTCTTTTAGAAGGACATTTACCAACCGTTTAAGTTCTCCTAAATCTCCCATATCATCTCTTCTTTTTGCAATAGCATCTAACTCATCCAAAAACAAAATAACATTTTGGGATTTAGCATAGTCAAATATACTTTTTATATTTTGTCCACTTCTACCCAAGTAACTTGATATCGATGTTGCCAAATCAACCGTCACTATTGGTAAATTAAGTTTATAAGAAAGCCATTTTGTTATATACGTTTTACCTACCCCTGGTTTTCCGCTCAATAATATACTATTAGGTGGAACAATATCCTCTTCCAAAAATCTTTCCAACAATTCGCGTTCTAGCAAAAAATCCTTTAGTTGATGCCAAACCTCTGGCGATAATATCGGTTCTTCTACCATTATCGGTTCTTCTACCTTCACCAATTGGCTTCGAGTTTCTCTATCAACTGGAGCGGGAGTCAAATCCAATGTTCTCAATGTGTCAGCCCCCACACTGCTATTGGCGGTTATTTGCATAATTTCTGATGCTATTTGAGGATACTCTTTTTTTATTTTTCTCCCTATCATGAGAGAAATCGATTCTACAGCCTTCTTATCATTATTTAATGCTGCTCTTATTAATTTAGGAATCAATTCATATACTACCATTTATATCATTTCCTCTTTTTTATTTTTTTGATACATTAAAATTATACTGTTTTATCAACGTTTTGTCAATCTTATTGTATCAATTTTATTTTATTTTATTTTTGATACACTTTTAAAGCCGATCAGGAATCGCAACTCCCAATCGGCATCTTTTCTTACTCCTCTTCATTTTTACATTCAATCTCCGTTCCATCCAGGAACACTACCAACAATGTTCCATCCTCAAAAACCTTGATGTGGTCCAGTGTTTTCAGCATGAAGTCCGTGTCCATCTCCGTCAAAGGCTCTGCCCCATCGGTATATTCTATGAACTTCTCTGCCCGATAACCTTCCAAGAGGTTTTCGCTCTGCAGCTGTTCTGTCCACTGCTCCATGAAATCCTCTCGATTCTCCACCAACGCATTCCAAGCCATCAGATATGCCTTTATCAGCGTTTCTTCCTCCACGTGGCGGTTGGCACATCCCATGACTCCTTTGACCTTGTAGCGTTCACTGCATTGCCATACCTTACGGTCAACGCCCGTGCTGCTCCGCCAGTCTTTCCGTGCAAATACCTTATTACAGTCTCCGCAAATTATCTTGGATGCAAATGGATTGCTTTCCAGCCGGTGGAAATAGGAGTTTGTCCCATGCTCCTCCAGATACTTTTTCCTGCGTTTTATTTCAAGCTGTACACATTCCCATATCCGCTTTGAAATGATGGCATCATGGTCATCCTCCACATAAAACATCTGAATTTCCCCTTTGTTCTGTGTACGTTTCTTGGTGAGGAAATCCACCGTATAACTTTTCTGCAGCAAGGCATCACCCTTGTATTTTTCATTTTCCAACATACTCATTAAGGTTGTGGACTGCCACTTCGTACCGCCATCCCAGTTTTTCACACCTTCCCGTTCAAAAATCCGCTTGATGTAATCGGTTGTTTTTCCGTCCAGAAATTCCTGATACAGCCGAACCACAATCGGTTCCTGCGTCCTGTTGATTACCAGTTTCCCCGTTTCATCCGTATCGTAGCCAAGAAAACGCTTTGTACTCATTTTGTGTTTTCCTGTTTCAAACCTTCTGCGGATTCCCCATGTGCAGTTCTCTGAAATGGACCGGCTCTCATCCTGTGCCAGTGAGGAAAGAATGGTAAGCAGCACTTCACCCTTTGCATAGAGGGTATTGATATTTTCCTTTTCAAAAATAATCCCTATCTCCAAATCTTTCAACTCTCGCACATAGTTCAAGCAATCCAGCGTATTTCTTGCAAATCGGGAAATGGACTTAGTAATGATCATGTCTATTTTCCCCGCCCTGCAATCAGCAATCATGCGGTTGAATTCATCCCTCTTTTTGGTATTGGTTCCCGAAATTCCTTCATCCGCATAAGTCCCTGCATATTCATAGAGTGGATTCTCGCTGATGTAATTTGTGTAATAATTGACCTGATTCTCATAGCTTAATAACCGTTCTTCTTGGTCGGTTGACGCTCTGCAGTACGCCGCCATCCTCAACTTCTGCACTGACTGTGCTGTTCCTGATTCCGCAGTCGAAATCTGCTTTGCTGGTATAACTGTAATGCTTCTTGCCATTTCGAATCACCTCCTCGACAACTGTTTGCTCCGCAATGTTCAGTCCCTGCAGTTCTGCATCATCGATCCGTATCCCTTTGCATGCCTTGACACCCTTTTCAATGTAGGTGCTACAGAGCCATTGGATTTTCTTCTTGTAAACCTGTCTGCGCCGGAGCGTTTTTCCGCAGTAAGGGCAAATCAGCATTCCGCCTAAGGGATAGCGATTTTGGAACTTCATTGTGCTGTTCTGTCCAATATTCCTGTCACGTTTTCTTTGTTCCCTGACTTCCTGCACCTTTTCCCATACCTCCGGTGATACAATTGGTTCGTGATTTTCCGAAATGTAATAACTCTGCACTTCCCCATTGTTTTTCCTTGTATGGTTTCTTTTGTTTTCAGGGGTGTAATACTTCTGCAGATGAAAATCCCCTTTGTACTTTTCATTGCAAAGCATACGTTCTAGGTTCTCCTCATCCCCCAATATGTGATTTACGTTTACTCTTATAGGCCACTCTGGATTAAAGTTAATGCCACTCTGCGCCATATGATAGACGGGCTTTTGTGGTAATGGCTCGATGTATCTTAACTTTGGAGACATCTCATCACAAAAACCTCTTAAATACCAATCTCTTAAAGAAGCCGAAAAATTGTTTCTTTCAAAATAGCCATAAATCCCCTTGTACTGTCGTGTGTATAATCCTGTATGGAAGCAGACACATTCATTCTCCAAATGGAAAATACTGTCCGCCTTTCTGGGATCACTTTCTGAATTAAAATCAATAACCTGCTTGCGAAAAATTGTATGTATGTACCGTTCTAAAATGGGTGTGTCTGTATTTTTTGTTTCTCGGCTCGGCTTTCGGAATTTCCAAGACTCCGGCAGAGCCAACCTCTCCAATTCCGCTAAATGTCCGTACCAATCCGGTACATATGCAAATTCAAATAAATTCGGTGCTATCATATGTTTCCTCTTTTCCTGTAGTTTTCTGTACTCATATCTGTTTTCTGTCTTTGCTTCCATCTCTTTCATCATGAGCCTCCTTTTTGTTTTCTCTTGAAATATAAAATAGGTGTATCGCAATTCTATCGTTCTGTGAATTGCGATACACCTATCAATGCGTTTTTATCCATGGGCAAATTTCAGTAACTTCAACAAACATCGCATTCTACGTTGCTTTCCTGTGTCCATGTGATTTCTCCTTTTGTGGTGTAATTTATTTCATCTCATACCTGTACTTTGATGTAATTCATAATATCCAACCTGTAGTGTAAATTATCTCTGAGGTGAATTGTAATGCATGACTATGTAAAAAATCTTGCGAAGGTAGTTCGGGCTGCCAGAGAAGAAGCCCATCTATCTCAAGCAGCATTAGCTGAACAAATAGGTTGTGATGAACGTACAATACTGAATATTGAAAACGACCGTGGGAATCCCAAGTCCGAAGTATTGTGCCAGATCATCGCTTATTTACACATTCCTGCAGACCAGATTTTCCACCCTGCCACTGCCACGGACGGGTTGAAAAAACAAAAACTGTTATTGATGCTACAGGAATGTAATGAGCAAGAGGCAGCCGAGATTCTTCCAGCAATTGAATACCTCTTAGCACTCATACATAAAAGAGGTAATTCAAACGAGTAAAGGAACCAGCTAATCCATTGTGATTCTGGTTCTTTTCTTTTTGTTGCCTTTTTCAAATCTTACCCTTGTAATATTTAAATTATTACATAAGTAGGATTTCAAGTCTATATCTTTTTTCTGAAATTGACAACCACATAAATAACGTCTATAATATATTTATTACAGCCGTAAGATTTTAGGAGGGATTTGAATGAGTGATTTACCACAGATTTCTGAAGCTGAATTTGAAGTTATGAAAATCGTATGGAAAC
>OGLM01004026.1_pt1 | contig 11257 bp, 10 predicted proteins | sample 1572531 | NCBI WGS metagenome assembly OGLM01 (sample SAMEA2581909, study PRJEB24529) | metagenome | biome: Human gut stool | place: China | collected 2011 | reverse complement strand
TACACGCTGTTCCCCTGCCCCGGACGGCCCTATTGAAACTGTGATGCAGCAGCTCATTGCCTTCCGCAATGGCGAGGCCATGCACGATGCCGTCGCCATCTCCACACTGCTGGACGACCGGCTGATGACGTGGCAGACCGGTGAGATCACCGTGGAGCTGGCTCCGCCGGAGCGCAGCGGCCAGACCGTGCTGCATCCGTCGGAACATGCCGACATGCGCGCCGCCGTGGCCGTGGATACGGACCGCTATGACGCCATTATCGGCGGTATGCTGCAGCGTCTGGAGAAGAGGCTGCGGAACTGAATACGGCATTTTTTTCCGCCGCAGAGATGCGTTCTCTGCGGCGGCTTTTTTGCGTTTGAAGCTATATTATAGAAAAAGATACCTTGACAGGCGAAGTATCTTGTGCTATAGTAGACTCACAAAGGCTGCCGGATGCGGCAGCGGGAAGGAGGCTGGAGTCCCTTGTATATTGCGGGAGACCTGATCCGCGGCCATACGGAGACCATCATTCTGGCGCGCCTGATGCAGCGCGACAGCTACGGCTACGAGATCAATAAAACGGTCCGGGAGCTGTCCGGCGGGCGCTACGAGCTGAAGGAGGCCACGCTCTACACCGCGTTCAAGCGGTTGGAGGAGACCGGGCAGATCATGTCCTATTGGGGCAGCGAGGCTACGGGCGCCCGGCGGCGCTATTATCGCATCACCCCGGCCGGACGCATGGCCTACCAGGAGCAGGTCATTGTCCGCCGCACCCGCTACGACCTGAAAAAAGCCCGGGAGCCGCTGGGCGAGCGGGCAAAAATTCTGGCCGGCATCCTGCCGGTGGTCAGCCAGCGCAACGCCATCTTTATGGAAAACGAGGTCAACGGCATCCATGTGGATGATGCCATCATCCAAAGGTTTGAGGGGCTGGACCGTGCCGCAGGCGAGGAGCTTGGACTGGAAGTCTCGGTGCAGGCAGCCAAAGCGGCTGCGCCCTATGCAGACGGCTTTTACCTGATGACCCCCTTCAACCGGGTAGCGCTGATGGAGCGGCTCATTGCCCGCCTGCGCACCGAGGTGACGGGCTGAAAAGATAAAACGGGAGGAACACGCTGTGCCCTGCGAAAAACCATTGCTCAGCATCATTGTGCCGGTGTACAAGGTGGAAAACTATCTGCAAAAATGTATCGATTCCATTCTGGCACAGACCTTTACGGACTTTGAGCTGATCCTTGTGGAGGACGGCTCACCGGACGATTGCCCTGCGCTATGCGATGCCGCCGCCGAAAAAGATGCCCGCGTCCGGGTGATCCACCAGAAAAACGGAGGACTTTCTGCCGCCCGCAACGCCGGGCTGGACGCAGCAAGGGGCGCATGGATCGGTTTTGTGGATTCAGACGACTACATTGCACCGGAAATGTATGAAGTGCTGTACCAAGCCGTGCAAAGCACCGGGGCAGACCTTGCCCTGTGCGATTACGCCGAGGTGGACGAGGCGGGAGCGCCATGTCAGTCGATGCACGTTCGTCTTGAAAAAAAGGTCTTTGCTGGGCAGGATTTACTGAAAAATGCTACGGATTCGATGATCCAGCCTGCGTGGAACAAGCTGTACCGCCGCGCAGTCTTTGCACAGCTGCGCTACCCGGAGGGGAAGCTGAACGAGGATCTTTTTCTGATCCCGAAAATCTGTTTGCAGATCCAAAAGGCCGTGGTGGTGCCAAAGGCGCTGTATTATTATGTGCAGCGCGGCGGCAGCATTATGAGCGGCAATAAAACGCTGCGCCATTTCGATGCTGCCGAGGCGGCACAGCGGTACTGGGAATGTCTTGTGGAAAACGCTGCATACGATGCACTGGCAAATGCGGCAAAATTTACGATGGGCAGCGTGAGCCGGGTGTACCGGCAGCTGCCCCCGGCGCTGCGCAAAGCACCCCGCAGCCGGGAAATGCTGCGGATGCAGTTTGAGGTAGTCAGCCGCACCCGGCGGTACTGCACTGTTCCCGGCGGGCTTTGGCTGCAAAGCTGGCTGCTGTGGCGCTGCCCGCAGACATACAGCCGGCTGCGGGGGTTCAAGGGCTGAGGAGAAAGAGAAAAAACGCATGAGAACACGCTATACGCTTATCAATATGCTGGTCAACATCGGCGGGCAATTTTTTACGATGCTGCTCTCCTTCATCAGCCGGATGGTGTTCATACGCTGCCTTTCAGCAGCCTATCTGGGTGTCAACGGCCTGTTTACCGATGTGCTCAGTATCCTTAACTTTGCGGAGCTGGGCATTGGTACGGCTATGGTGTTCAGTATGTACGAGCCAGCCGCCCGGAACGACGAGCAGAAACTGGCGCGGCTGATGAACCTTTATAAGTGGATGTACCGGGCGGTGGCAGCTTCGGTGCTGCTGTTCGGGCTGGTTCTGCTGCCGTTTTTGCCGTACCTCATCAAGGATGGAGAAGGCATCGAGCATATTACCCTGATCTATATGATGTATGTGCTTTCCTCTGCCTGCTCTTATCTGCTGAACTATAAAAGCTCTATTTATCAGGCCTACCAGAAAAGCTATATCTGCACCGGGTGGACGCTGGTATGCGAGTGCATCCGCACCGTCGTGCAGATCGTGGCTTTACTGCTGACCGGTAACTTTATCCTGTACCTTGCCATCCAGCTTGTGGTGCAGTTCATACCCAACATCATCATCTCCCACATGGCGGATAAGGAATTTCCCTATCTGAAGGAATGCCGGGAGCTGCCGGAAAAGGAGGAACGGAACGGCATCCTGAAAAACATCGGTGCCATGAGTATGCACAAGCTGGCCACCGTCATCGTGCGCAACACGGACAGCCTGCTGATGTCCTCCTTCATCGGTCTGGCAACGGTGGGGCTTTACTCCAATTACCGGTTGGTACTCAACGCGCTGAACAACCTGCTGAACAAGTTTGCCACGGCTTTTTCCGGCAGCGTGGGTAATTTTGCGGCGCTGGAAAACTCTGACCGGCTGTATCGGGTATACAAGGAGATGGACTTTCTCTTTTTTGTGCAGTCTGCCTATCTGACTGGCGGGCTGATGATGCTGTTCAACCCCTTGATCGAGCTGCTGTTTGGCAGGGAATACTGTTTCCCGATGACGACCGTGGCGATCATTGTGACAGAGTTCTATATCTCGCGGATGCGGCAGACGAACCTGTTGTTCCGGGAGGTCATGGGTCTGTTCTGGAACGACCGCTATAAGGCTGTGGCGGAGTCCATCATCAATCTGGTGGTCTCTCTGGCGCTGGTGCAGCGGTACGGCGTGGTCGGCATTATCGGGGGTACCATCATCAGCAGCCTGTGCACCTGTGTCTGGGTGGAGCCCTATATCTTTTTGAAGTATGGCGTTCAGGATGCATGGCAGAAGAAGCTCCGGGCTTATTTTGCAGAGTACCTGAAGCGTGCAATGATCGTGGCGGCGGTCTCGGCGGCAGCCATGCTCTGGGTAAAGCGCTTTCCGGTGGGCAATTTCGGCGTTTTTGTTTTGGACGGGCTGCTTTATACGGCGGTGTTTGCAGGAGTGATCGTATTGCTCTACCGGCGCAGCGTGGAGTACACGGAGCTGAAGCGGCGTGGGTTGGAGATCTTGAAAAGGAGAGCCGGATGAATAAAGAAAAAAGTCCCCTGATCTCGGTGATCGTACCGGTCTATAAGGTGGAAAAGTATCTGCCCGCGTGTCTGGACAGCCTGCTGGCGCAGACCTACCGGAATTTTGAGCTGATCGTTGTGAACGATGGTTCGCCGGACGACTGCTGGCAGATCATGCAGCGCTATGCGGCGCAGGATGCCCGGGTGCGCATTTTCAACAAAGAAAACGGTGGGGTGTCCTCGGCGCGCAATTTTGGGCTGGATGTGGCAAGGGGCGAATACATCGGCTTTGTGGATTCCGACGACTTTGTGCTGCCGCAGTATCTGGAATGGCTGTACGATGCCTTGTGCAGCTGCGGCACTCGCATGGCTATGTGCCGTTACCGCAGCATACGGGAAAACGAGTCCCTGTGGACAGTGACGGAATGCCCGGCACCGCAGAGGATCACGGCGGAAAATTATTCGTGGATGCGGGAATGGAGCGGCGGGCACTGCTGGCGGATGCTGACCCACCGGGAGATATTACGGGATATCCGTTTTGATCCGGCATTGCTTTATGGGGAGGATACCCTGTTTTTTGTGATGGAATTTCTCGAGGCTGGCAGTCTGGCGTTTTTGAACTGCCCGCTGTATGCCTATCTTGAACGACCAGATTCTGCCGTGCGGCAGAAGCCGAGCCTGCGCTTTTATACGGCGGCACTGGCATGGGAACGGGTCTGGCAGCTGGCAAAGGAGCAGCCGGACCCCTTCCGCAGTACTACGGATCAGCGCTGCATCATGTCCTGCGCCGAGGTATATTTCCGTCTGGTCAACCAGCCGGAGCGGGACCCGGAAAAGGAAAAAACACTGCTGGAACTGGCAAAGACGCACCGCCGCGCTGCGTGGAAGATTCCGTCAGAGCACAAAAGCCAGAAGCTGCAGGCGCTGATGATGGGTTACTGCCCACATCTGGGCGCAAAGGTATGGAAGCTGGTGCGTTGGGTGAAAGGTTTGAAAAACTGATTGACAAATCCCACAAAAAACGTTATATTCTTTTTATAAATGCGTTGAAAAAGAGTGTGCATCGTCTGGGACCGCACAGAGAGCCGGGGGCAGCTGAAAACCCGGCGGGATACCGGCGGGGCACTGTCACTTTGGAGCAGAAGCGGTGAGCTGAGCCGGTAAGCCGCTTTCGGGTCTGCCCTACGTTACAGGGGCATCAAGGGGCGCGGAGCTTTCCGCGCAATTTGGGTGGTACCGCGGTCATGTATTTACAGCCGTCCCATGGAACGCTCCGTGGGGCGGCTTTTTGCGTCCCACTTCATCAAATTTTTGGGAGGACACTATGAAAGAGCTTGCAAAGCAGTACGATCCCAGTCAGGTGGAAGATCGTATCTACCAGTTCTGGCTGGACGGCGGCTACTTCCACACGAAGGCCGATCCGGACAAGAAACCTTATACCATCGTGATGCCGCCACCGAACGTTACCGGTCAGCTGCACATGGGCCATGCGGTGGATAACACCATGCAGGACATCCTCATCCGCACCAAGCGGATGCAGGGCTATGCCGCCCTGTGGGTGCCTGGCACGGACCACGCTTCCATCGCTACGGAGGCCAAGGTTGTGGAGGCCATGCGTGCTGAGGGCCTGACCAAGGAAATGGTGGGCCGCGACGGCTTCCTGGAGCGCGCCTGGGCCTGGAAGACCAAGTACGGCAACCGCATCGTCAGCCAGCTGAAGAAGCTGGGCAGCAGCTGCGACTGGGAGCGTGAGCGCTTTACCATGGACGAGGGCTGCTCTGAGGCTGTCAAGGAAGTGTTCGTGCGCCTGTACGACAAGGGCCTGATCTACCGCGGCAACCGCATGGTCAACTGGTGCCCCCACTGCAACACCTCCATTTCCGACGCCGAGGTGGAGTATGAGGAAAAGGACGGCAGCTTCTGGCACCTGCTCTACCCGGTCAAGGAGACCGGCGAGATGCTGGAACTGGCTACCACCCGTCCCGAGACCATGCTGGGTGATACCGCTGTTGCCATCAACGGCGATGACCCCCGCTATTCTCACCTGCACGGCTGCCATGTCATCCTGCCCCTGCTGAACAAGGAGATCCCCATCGTCTGCGACGAGCACGCCGACATGACCAAGGGTACCGGTGTCGTGAAGATCACCCCGGCCCACGACCCCAACGACTTTGAGGTCGGCCTGCGCCATGACCTGCCCATCGTCCGCGTCTTCACCTACGACGGTCGCATGACCGGCGCCGCCGACAAGGCTGCTGCCGACGCTCTGTTTGCTGCAGGCAAGAACACCGTCAACGAGCCTCATGTGCTGGACTGCGGCAAGTATGCCGGCATGACCACCCTCGAGGCCCGCAAGGCCATCCTCGCTGACCTGAAGGAGGGCGGCTTCCTGAAGGAGATCGAGCCTCTGAAGCACGAAGTCGGCACCTGCTACCGCTGCCACTCCACCATCGAGCCCATGGTCTCCAAGCAGTGGTTCGTCAAGATGGAGCCGCTGGCAAAGCCCGCCATCGAGAGCGTGGAGAAGGGCGAGATCAAGTTCGTGCCCGAGCGCTTCACCAAGAACTATATGAACTGGATGAAGAACACCCGCGACTGGTGCATCAGCCGCCAGCTGTGGTGGGGCCACCAGATCCCGGCCTGGTACTGCGACGACTGCGGCGAGACTGTGGTCGCCAAGAGCGCACCCTGCACCTGCCCCAAGTGCGGCGGCACCAGGCTCACCCAGGACCCCGATACCCTCGACACCTGGTTCTCTTCCGCTCTGTGGCCCTTCAGCACTCTGGGCTGGCCCAATGAGGAAAGCGAAGACCTCAAGTATTTCTATCCCACCAACACCCTCGTCACCGGCTACGACATCATCGGCTTCTGGGTCAGCCGCATGATCTTCTCCGGTCTGGCTTACACCGGCAAGGCTCCCTTCGACACCGTCTGCATCCACGGCATCGTCCGCGACAGCCAGGGCCGCAAGATGTCCAAGAGCCTGGGCAACGGCATCGACCCGCTGGAGGTCATTGCCCAGTACGGCGCGGATGCACTGCGCTTCATGCTGCTGGACGGCTCCACCCCCGGCAACGATATGCGTTACAGCGAGAAGAAGGTGGAGGCTGCCCGCAACTTTGCAAACAAGCTGTGGAACGCTACCCGCTTCGTGCTGATGAACCTGCCCGAGGACTTCCAGCCCGGCCTGCCCAGCGAGGATAAGCTGGACATGAGCGATAAGTGGGTGCTGACCAAGCTGAATCAGGTGGCCGGCGCCATGAGCGACAACCTCGACCACTACGAGATGGGTCTGGCCGCTGCCAAGATCAACAGCTTCATCTGGGATGTCTACTGCGACTGGTTCATCGAGATCGCAAAGCCCCGCCTGAACTCCGGCGATGCAGAGCAGGCAGATACCGCCCGCCGTGTGCTGGTGTATGTGCTGGACAAGGCCCTCAAGCTGCTGCATCCCTTCATGCCCTTCATCACCGAGGAGCTGTATCAGGCTCTGCCCGGCTCTGCCGAGACCATCATGACCCAGAGCTGGCCCACCTTCGATGAAGCTCACAACTGGGCCGACGAAGAGGAAGCTTTCGAGAAGGTGATGGACTACATCAAGGCTGTGCGTACCATGCGCACCGAGATGAACGTCCACCCCGCCAAGAAGACCAGCATGATCATCGAGACCGCCGACGCGACCCCGTTCCAGAACGCACAGGTCTATCTGGCAAAGTTCGCTTTTGCCACCGAGGTGACCTTCACCGCCAAGTACGAGGGCAGCACCGACGGCATGGTGCAGGTCTCCACCCACGCGGCCCGCGGCTTTATCCCCATGATGGAGCTCATCGACCGCGAAAAGGAGCTGGCCCGCCTGAACAAGGAAAAGGCCAAGGCCGAAAAGGAACTGGCCATGTTCGAAAACCAGCTCAACAACCCCAAGTTCGTGGAGCGCGCCCCGGCGGCTCTGGTCGAGGATATCCGTGCAAAGCACGCAAAGAGCCAGGATAAGCTGGCCAACATCGAACAGAGCATCCAGGCGCTGGGTTAAATACAATGGCAGAAACATCAAATCGCACCTCGCCCTGGCTCATCGCCTGGCGGGTCATCTTCACCTTTGCGCTCATCGCCTGCATCGTCTTCATCTTCTCGAATTCGATGCAGGTGGCGGCTGTCTCCGAGGGAGCCAGCGGACGGGTGCTGGACTTCATGCAGAAAGTCCTGCGCAAGCTGGGCATGCCCGGCGCGGCAAATCATCTCACGATGCACATCATCCGCAAGCTGGCGCACTTCTCGGAATATCTGCTGGAGGGCTTCCTGTTCATGCTCTGCCTGCGGGTCTACACCAAACATGTGCTCAAGCATGTCTCGTGGCCCATCCTGGGCGGCCTGCTCACGGCGCTGACCGATGAGACCATCCAGCTGTTCGTGCCGGGGCGCAGCAGCCAGGTGACAGACGTCTGGATCGATTTTTCCGGCGTGATGACCGGCCTCATCGTGGGGCTGATCCTGTTGGGGCTCATCCGGATGTGCATCCTGCTCTATAAACATCGAAACGAGGATTGACGCAATGACCATCGAACAGGCAAATCAATATTTTGCTGCTCTGCCGGAGGGGTTCGCCCCGGCGGAAGAACTGCGCGCGGCGCTGCCCGCAGCGGCGCAACAGGTGGCCTATGTGGGCGTGGCCGGCACGGCGGGCAAGACGGCTGCCGCCGCCCTGACGGCAGCTGTGCTTCGGGCTGCCGGTTTCGTCACCGGCCTGTACCGTGCAGGCTGCGAGCCGCTGGAACAGCGGGTCCGCATCAACGGCGAGCCGGTGGCAGATGCCCTGCTCTGCGCCGCAGCGGAAACGCTGAGCCGTGCAAAGCCGCTGACCCGCGCAGCGGCAGAGCTGGCCGCAGCAGCCGTCTGCTTTGGGGCTGCGGGCTGCAGGCTGGCTGTGGTGGAGCTGCCGGATGCCGGTCTGGCCGAAGCGCTCTCCCACATGCCGGTCTGCGTGGTGACCTCCATCGGCCCGGATGGCGTGAGCCGCTCGGTGGAGCGCTCGGCGGCTCTGGCTGCGGGCGTCATGCGGGAAGGTGCCATCTGCGTCACCGCACCGGAGCAGCCCAAGGCTGCGTTGAGCGAGCTCATCGTGGCGGCTGGCCGCGAGGACTGTGAACTGGTCGTGCCGGACCCGGACGACATCACCTTCCTCGAAGCCGAGAAATTTACGAGCAGGGTGGATTACGGCGGCTACACCGTGCCGCTGGCCTTTCTGGGCCGTCATGCGGCGGGCAGCGCGGCCATTGCAGTCGAGACGGCGCTGGCCCTTTGCAAAAAGGGCCTCGACATCTCGGACGAAGCGATCCTCGAAGGCCTTGCTGCCGTCGAGAACCGCAGCAGCATCCGGGTGCTGTCGCAGCGCCCGCTCATCATTCTGGACGCCTGCCGCACCCCGCAGCAGGCCATGGCCCTGCTCCGCGTCCTCAATATGGCCAAGGTGCGCCATCTGAGCGCCGTCATCGGCCTGACCGAGGAAGAAGGCGCCGAGGCGTTCTTCACCGCGCTGGAGACCGGCCTGACCCCGGATGAGCAGAAGAAGGACAAACAGTCCATGCCCGGCATGAGCGACAGCCCCTTTGATAAGGTGTTCCTCGTCACACCGCAGGGCATCGACGATGCCCTGACTGAGCGCCTGCTGGAAAAGGCCCGGTATCACTTCGACGCCGAGCGCTGCACGAGCCTGGACGAAGCCATCGGTCTGGCCAGAGCCAACAGCCGCCGCGGTCTTCTGATCTGCGGCAGCGAAGCCATCGCGCTGGAAGCCGAACAGAAGCTGGAAGCCCGCTGAGCGACACCGTTTTCTAAAATCTACCCCGAAGAGCCTGTACACTGAAGCTGTGTACAGGCTCTTTTTTATGCCATCAAGGAGTTGATAACATGGCGACTGTGACCTTCAGCGCGGCGGACGATCTGCTCTATGCCTATCTGGCGGGCGAGATCGACCACGATGCCGCGCAGGACCTTCGCATCCAGTTGGACGATGCGTTGCTCACCCGCACACCCCACACGCTGGTGCTGGATCTGGGCGGGGTGGGCTTTATGGATTCGTCCGGCGTGGGGCTCATTCTGGGGCGGCAGCGCTGTGCGCGGAGCCTCGGCGGGACCCTGCGCATCCAGCACGCCCCGGAACAGCTGCGCCGTGTGCTGCGGCTTGCGGGCATTCCGTGCGCGGACGAGCCCGGCCGGGAAGAACAGGAGGAATGAGGATGAAAGCGGAAAACACCACAAAAATTCAATTTGACTCTCTCAGCGTCAACGAGGCCTATGCCCGCGGCGCAGCGGCGGCCTTTCTGGCCCGGTACGACCCTACCGTGCCCCAGCTGGCAGACCTGAAGACGGCCGTGTCCGAGGCGGTCACCAACTGCATCGTTCACGCCTACCCGGACCGGGTCGGCCCGATCGTGATGACGCTGGCGGTCTATCCGGGGCGGCTGGTGAAGATCACGGTGGCAGACAGGGGCGTCGGCATTCCGGATATCCCCAAGGCGATGGAGCCGCTGTTCACCACCGGAAACCCCGAAGAGCGGTCCGGCCTTGGCTTCGCGGTCATGCAGAGCTTTATGGATAAGGTGCGGGTCAGCTCCACGCCGGGGCACGGCACCTGCGTCACCCTGACCAAGCGACTGGAGGAAAAGCCCTCTACATAAAAAAGAAAACGAGGGGATACGATGGTAACGGACAAGACCCGGCGCAGTGAATTTATCGAACAGAACCTGGGGCTGGTGCATTCCTGCGCCGGACGCTTCCGGGGGCGCGGCATCGAATACGACGATCTTTACAGCGCAGGCTGCATGGGACTCGTCAAAGCCTGCGATGCCTTTGACCCGGAGCGCGGCGTCTGCTTTTCCACCTACGCGGTGCCGGTCATCCTCGGCGAGATCAAAAAGCTGTTCCGGGATGGGGGCACGGTCAAGGTGAGCCGGTCGCTGAAAGAACTGAATCTGCGGATCAACGCAGCGCGGGAGCATCACCGGAAGCTCTGCGGCACCGAGCCGACGCTTTCGCAGCTGGCGGAAGAGCTGGGGGAGAGCGTGGAGAACATCACACTGGCTGTTCAGGCAGCGCAGCCCATCATGAGCCTGACGCCGGAGAATCGGGACGAGCCGGACCGCCAGATCGACATCCCGGTAGAATCGCCCGAAGAGGCGCTGGCGGATAAAATCGGTCTGGCAGAGGTCCTGGGGACGCTGCCGGAGGAAGACCAGCGCCTCATCCGACTGCGCTTTTATGCGAACCGCACCCAGAGCGAAACGGCAAAGATCCTGCATACCACCCAGGTGCAGATCTCCCGGCGGGAGCGCAAGCTCCTCAAGCTGATGCGGGCAAAATTGCTGGAGGAGTAAGAAAATTGGATTTTCTTGAAAAAAGTTGAAAAAAGGACTTGCTTTTTGTCCGGGGATGTGCTAAAATACATTACTGTCAGGCGGACGTCTGACAGACAAATCTCAACAAAAATGGATGAAAAAGTACGAAGTTCCACGAGTTCTTCCAAGAAATTCAAAAACTTCTGAAAAAAGTGCTTGACATTCAAAACCAAATCTGGTAAAATGTTTAAGCTGTCAGCCGCTGAGGTTGAGAGACAGGACCTTGAAAATTGAACAATATCGAAAAACTTGTAACGGAACCTATTTTCG
>OGLM01004024.1_pt1 | contig 11263 bp, 9 predicted proteins | sample 1572531 | NCBI WGS metagenome assembly OGLM01 (sample SAMEA2581909, study PRJEB24529) | metagenome | biome: Human gut stool | place: China | collected 2011 | reverse complement strand
AGCAAAGCTTTTCTCTTGATTTTTTAGAAAGAGGAACATTTACTGAATATCCCTACGTAATCAGCCTCAGCAATCGTTTCATGTGCGAGCCCATCCCCTTCACTACCCACCACAATAGCTAATTTAGATTCAGCCATCAAGATAGGATCATCAATGGAAACCGAATTATCTGTAAGTGCCATAGCAGCTGTACGAAAGCCCAAATTACTAAGATCAGAGAGAGAACCGTCCATCCATGTCCACGGAATACAGAAAACAGCTCCCATAGATACTCTGACCGCACGGCGATTCAACGGATCACAAAAATTGCGCCTCAACAATACAGCATCCATCCCTAATGCTGCCGCCGAACGAAAAATAGCACCAATATTAGTGGCATCAACAACGCCGTCAATCACGACAATACGCCGGGCCTCATGACAGATTTCTTCCACCCAACGTAAAATAGGACGATGCATTGCACAAAGGACACCGCGCGTCAGAACATAACCAGTAAGCTTAGAAAGCAATTCCCTGCTACCAGTATAGACTGGTAAATCATTACTATATCGTTCTATTACATCAGAAGCATCACCAATAATATGTTTATGTTCACACAAAATTGCCAAAGGCTCATAGCCAGCCTCTAAGGCCCTTTTGATAACCTTCGGACTTTCTACTATAAAAAGCCCTTTATCAAGTTCAATGTGATTACGCAACTGAGCTTCAGTGAGAGCACTGAATATCTCAACTCCAGGATGAGATAAAGATGATATTTCAATAATAGGCATAATAGATTATTTATAAATTGCTACTTTAATAACCCCATCCAACTTGTTTTCAAAGACACGGTAAGCCTCCTCAATCTCATTCAACGGAAATCGATGCGTAATAAGAGGAGTAGTATCAATTTTCCCTTCCTCAATCAGTTTGAGAATCTCGACACAATCACAACCATCCACTCCCCCTGTTTTAAAAATCAGGTTCTTGCCATACATATCAGGTAAAGGAAGAAACTGCGGCTGGTCATAAAGGGCTACTATGGTGACAACAGCATTAGGACGAGCACAATCCCACGCCAAATGGAAAGAATCATCACTCCCCGCTACTTCCAAAACAACATCTGCACCACCATGATCACTGTTTTGAATCACAAAATCCTTGCAGTTTTCAGGCTCCGTTACTAACACATCAGGATAATGCTCGCGAACAAAGCGAATTCTTTCAGGAGACTTTTCACAGACAATAATACGTTTAGGGTGCTTCAACATCGCACATAACAAAGTACAAACTCCGGTAGGTCCGGCACCGATAATCAGAACAGTATCTTCCTCGATAATTTCCGAGATACGTGCTGCCCAAAAACCTGTTGCAAGTACATCACCGACAAACAAGGCTTGTTCATCACTCACAGTATCAGGAATACGGTTCAAACCTTGATCTGCATAAGGAACTCTGACATATTCCGCCTGACCACCATCAATTCGGCAACCTAAAGCCCAACCGCCATTAGGATCAGTACAGTTATTCACATATCCATGCTTACAGAAAAAACACTCACCGCAGAAAGTTTCGACATTCACAGTCACTCTGTCACCAGGCTTCACCGAAGTGACATCAGCCCCCACTTGTTCTACTACACCTACCATCTCATGCCCGACAGTTATTCCGGGCACAGCACGCGGCACACTGCCATGTTTAATATGAAGATCACTCGTACAAATACTACCAAGTGTTACACGTACAATTGCATCCCGTGAATCCTTTATTTCCGGTCTCGCTTTCTCCTGCAGTTCAAACTTTCCGTGTTCAATATATGTGTATGCAAGCATAATATCCTCCTCGTTCATTAATATATACCTTGCAAAGATAATGATTTCATTGGCAAAACAAATCTCTTTTATCACGTTCAATACTCCCAAACCGAATCTCACTCTACATTTATAACAATACAAAGCTGAATAAAGTCATTCACTGTTTTTTCTACTTCAGCTTTGATATTCTGGAAAATATTCTTACTTTTATATCCAAAATAATAAATAAAAACAGCAGCACGACTTATTATATTTACACACAAGCCTATGATAGATACTTCCGAAAATCTGATTATTATAAAAGGTCAAATCAAGACTCCCGAAATAGAAAGCTGCCAGAATTATGATGACAGCTATAAGATAGTATTCCGAAATGTTCCTAGTACGTATACTTATAAAGAAGAAAATGTCCTTTGGCTGACTGATCCGGACAAACCGGACCCCAATAATTATCAAATAATCAGTAAAGGAAGAACTTTATCAAACATCAAAGCCTTATCTATTTTCAAGGCCGGATCACACAGCTATTGGCACATTCGTTTTCTGAATGGTAAAGAGTATGATTACAGAGAAAAGGACTTAGAAATTATCGAATCATGCTTGGGAGAGAGTCGTTCGAAAAGTATATTCGAATATTTGAAGAAAGTTGCCGATGCGAACGAATTGAAAGCTGATGACGGAACGAAGCTATTGGCAAAACAATATGAAAAGATTCATTTCATCGCAAACAACAGAGCTATTGCTGTATATCTGAATCCTCAAAAATATAAAATGCAGACCCAGACTGCCTCAACCTTGATTTTTCCTTTCGGTTGTAATGCAAGCCAGCAAAAAGCAGTCCAGGCAGCTTTTGAGAACCAAATCAGTGTTGTGCAAGGACCTCCGGGAACTGGAAAGACCCAAACGATTCTGAACATCATTGCCAATATCCTTGTGCGTGGTAAGACTGTTCAGGTAGTATCTAATAATAACTCCGCCATCGTCAATGTACTTGAGAAGTTATCCAAATACGATATGGGATTCATTGTTGCATTGCTTGGTAGCACAGCTAACAAAGAGAAATTCATCGAAACTCAAGAAGAGGAAAAACAATATCCGGAGGACTTTGAGTCATGGCATGATACGGATGCCGACCAACCTCAATTTCTCAATCAGATACATCATCAGACAGAAGAACTAAAAAGCATATTTTCCAAACAGGAACGCCTTGCCATGGCAAGACAGGAAATACAAGCTTTAAAAATAGAGTGGCAACATTATCTGCAAGAGTTCGGAACAAAAGAAATTACTCTCAAACAACGAAAGAGTTCCAGCTCGGCAGACCTTCTGAATTTATGGAATGAATGTCAGCAATTTGCAGAAAAAGAGCAATCATCAAGTCTTCGGGGAATAGCAGCTTTTATTCAACGGTTGAAATGGTTATTCTTTAAATTCAGGAGCAAAACGATTTGTAAAATCCCCGATAAAGGTTTCTATAAACGGGAGATGAGTTTGATTATCGCTGACTTCCAAATCTTATTCTACCAAACAAAGTACGCAGAGCTGGAAGTTGAAATAGACACATTAGAAAAGGAGCTTGCCAACAAAGATGCAGCAGAAATGGCTAGACAAATGGCCGATACATCAATGAAATATCTAAAGAATCAGTTATTTCATACCTATGGCAATAATCATGACAAGCCCATCTTTACGCTCCCTGATCTAAAAAATAATTGGCGAGAGGTACAGAAAGAATACCCCATTATATTAAGTACGACCTTTTCATCATTAAGCAGTCTACAACGAGATGCCGTATATGATTATATCATTATGGACGAAGCATCGCAGGTTTCCGTTGAAACCGGAGCTTTAGCCTTGTCATGTGCTAAAAATGCAATCATTGTCGGTGACACCATGCAACTTCCCAACGTGGTCACAGAAGAAAATAAGAAAACGCTAAACTTTATCGCTAATGCGTGCCTGATTAAACCGGAATATGATTGTGCCAATATGAGTTTTCTGCAATCCGTCTGCAAAGTTATTCCGAATATACCGCAGACCTTGTTACGGGAACATTATCGATGCCATCCTCGAATCATCAACTTCTGTAATCAGAAATTTTATGGTGGAGATCTTGTCATCATGACACGTGATAAAGGAGAAGAGGATGTCATTTGTGCCATACGGACAGCCAAAGGTAATCACTCCCGCAGTCACATGAATCAACGGGAAATAGATGTTATCAAAGAGGAAGTACTACCAAGTCTATCTTATGAAACAGATGAAATTGGCGTCATAGCTCCATATAACAAACAAGTAGATGCAGTAAAATCCGCACTTGAAGAGGATATTGATGTCGCAACAGTCCATAAATTTCAGGGAAGAGAAAAGGAGGCTATCATTATGACCACTGTCGACGATGTCATCACTTCCTTTTCCGACGATCCCAACCTGCTCAATGTTGCTGTTTCGCGGGCTAAGTCACAATTCTATTTAGTCGTATCGGGAAACGAACAACCCAAAGACTGCAATATCAGCGATTTGATTGCTTATATCGAATATAACAATGGCACTGTTTCCACCAGTAAGATTCATTCTATATTCGATTATCTATATGAGCAATACACAGATGCCCGAATTGCCTATTTGAAGAAACACAAGAAAATATCCGAATACGATTCCGAAAATCTTACATTTGCCTTACTCGAAGATATCCTGAAAGAAAATATCAATATGCGTCATTTGAATATCATTTGCCATTTACCACTCTATATGTTGATTCAGGATTATTCTCTATTGAATGAAGAGGAAAGCAAATATGCTGAAAATATAAATACTCATATTGATTTTCTAATTTATAATCGTGTGAGTAAACAACCGGTATTGGCTATTGAGACGGATGGTTATGCATTCCACAAATCGGGGACGAGTCAGTCAGAACGTGATATTAAAAAGAATCATATTTTAGAGTTGTACGGAATTCCGTTAGTGAGATTGTCTACTATTGGTAGTAATGAGAAGAAAATTATTGGAGATAAGTTAAGCGAAGTATTACATTTACATTAGAATAACCATCTCAAACTATATTTTTAACATACATTTTTTGCTCAAATAAAAGTTTTTGCAGGTTCTAGCCATAGAAAGAAGAAATTTTACTCCATTTATAATAACAACATCAGTAATAATGCCTACATTTACTCCCAATTTAAAGTACGACAACATTATGGAATATAGATTATCAAGTCATAGCGGAGATTTATTCTTTGATCTGAAAGAAAATAATGAAGAACAATATCTCAAAATAACCCAAAGTAAAAATATAGGTTCCGGAAATTTCAGAAGAGAAAAAATATTCATAGATCGTTCAGAGCTATTACAATTCAGAGATGCTATCAACAAAGCTATTGAATATTGGTCTTTAGAAATAAAAAGAGAAAATAAACCAGAGAAAAAATATTCTTTAGAAGAAAAGAGACAAGAATACGGAAATGCTTATTTACCTTGGGAAAAAGAAGCTGACGAATATCTAATTCGCTTATATGAAGAAGGAAAAAGCATCAAAGAATTAACAGAAATCTTTGAACGTAATAATGGTGCTATCCGTTCAAGATTGAAAAAACTCGGGAAATTATAATAAAAAACACACTAAATGTTAAGATAAACATTACTGATTATTCGTATTTTTGTATTAATGCATTCAATGTTTTTGGAAAACATTGAATGCATATAAAATATAAATCGCAATAGTAAAAAAATAGTTATAAGTATGGCAAAGACAAATACAGCCGAATTAGGATTTGAAAAACAAATATGGAAAGCAGCTGATTTATTACGTGGCAACATGGATGCATCAGAATATAAATCAGTCGTTTTAGGACTTATTTTCCTTAAATATATATCAGACAGTTTTGAAGCAAAACATCAAGCTCTCATCAATGAAGGAGAAGGCTTTGAGGAAGATAAAGATGAATATTCCTATGAGCATATTTTCTTTGTACCCAAAGAGGCTCGTTGGTCGGTCATAGCAGAAGCAGCGCATACTCCGGAGATTGGCACTGTCATTGACAATGCCATGCGACTGATAGAGAAAGAAAACCCTCGTTTAAAAGGGATTCTTCCTAAAAACTTCGCACGACCAGAATTAGATAAACGCCGTTTAGGGGATGTTGTGGATTTATTTACAAACGTTCAAATGAAAGAACATGGGGACAGTAAGGACATACTAGGGCGTACCTATGAATATTGTCTCTCCAAATTTGCAGAAGCAGAAGGAAAACTTGCCGGTGAATTTTTTACACCATCATGTATTGTCCGTACATTAGTTGAAGTGCTTCAGCCATATAGCGGACGTGTATACGATCCGGCTTGCGGCTCTGGTGGCATGTTTGTACAATCAGCCAAATTTATCGAACGACATCATGGAAATATCAATAACATATCAGTATTCGGCCAAGACAGCAACCCTACTACATGGAAAATGGCTCAAATGAATCTGGCGATTCGAGGCATTGAGCCTGACCTTGGAAAATTCAACGCTGACACATTTTTTGATGACCAGCATCTTACACTAAAGGCTGATTACATTCTAGCAAACCCTCCGTTTAACCTAAGTGATTGGGGAGCTAACAAACTTCAGGATGATGTACGCTGGAAATATGGTATACCTCCTGCTGGAAATGCCAACTTTGCCTGGCTTCAACATATGATTCATCATCTTTCCCCCAAAGGACGTATAGGAATGGTACTTGCCAATGGTTCTCTATCCTCGCAAACAGGCGGTGAAGGAACTATCCGCGAAAATATTATAAAGGCAGATCTAATAGAAGGAATTGTAGCATTACCTTCCCAACTTTTTTATACGACAGGTATTCCGGTCTCTTTATGGTTCCTCAACCGGGCTAAAAAACAGACGAATAAAATACTGTTCGTTGATGCCCGTAATATGGGTAGCATGGTTACTCGCAAACTCCGTGAATTATCCGAAGAAGATATAATGAAAATAGCAGGTACTTTTGATGCTTTCAATTCAGGAACTTTAGAAAATGAAAAAGGTTATTGTGCTGTTGTATCAATAGATGATGTAGCCAAACAAGATTATATCCTCACCCCGGGACGGTATGTAGGAATTGCAGAAACAGAAGATGACGGAGAACCGTTTCAAGAAAAAATGGAACGTTTGACTTCTGAATTATCTGATTTATTTGCACAATCCCATGACCTCGAAGAAGAAATTCGCAAACAATTATCTAGTATAGGATTCACAATCAAATAAATATTACTATATTCTTCGATTTATTAATTAACTCAATAATAGAAGAATATGAAAGAAAATTTGATTCAAGAAATTAGCAATGCGATGACAGATGTTTTAAGTATAGAACAAATGGCTCAACTTAATGGAGTATTACTTCAAGTTATAAGTAAATACACCATTACAAAAGACGGTGAGAAAGAGCATGAAAATGCTGCTACAAACGACCGTCTGCTTGAAATCTTTTTGTCCGCAAAGCAAGTTGAAGGCTGTACTACTCCGACTATCAAATATTATAGTTCAACAGTCAAACAACTTTTCAAGACTATGCCTAAAAAAGTAGTAAACTATTCTACAGAAGATATACGAGCATACTTGGCTGTATTCCAACGCAAGCATAAGTCCAGTAAAGTGACAATAGATAATATTCGACGAATCTTTTCTTCTTTCTTTTCATGGCTTGAAGAAGAGGATTATATCATAAAAAGTCCTATACATAGAATCCATAAAGTAAAAACCGGCACACAAATCAAAGAGGTACTTACTGATGAAAACATCGAACACCTTCGCGATAACTGTACGGAAATTCGTGACCTTGCAATGATTGATCTCTTATGCTCAACCGGAATGCGTGTCGGTGAATTAGTAAAACTAAACCGAGAAGACATCAATTTTAACGAACGAGAATGCATCGTTTTTGGCAAAGGCAATAAAGAACGAATAGTATATTTCAATGCAAGAGCTAAAATACATCTGCAACAATATCTTAGCTCCCGTAAAGACAGAAACAAAGCATTATTTGTCTCTCTTGCCAAGCCACATAATCGACTGCAAATATCGGGTGTAGAGGTTCGACTACGTAAAATTGGACATTCTTCAAAAATAGCTCGTGTCCATCCTCACAAATTCCGACGAACACTTGCTACGATGGCTATAGACAAAGGGATGCCTGTAGAACAAGTACAGAAATTACTCGGTCATGTAAAAATTGATACTACCATGCATTATGCTATGGTTAATCAAAATAACGTAAAACTATCTCATCGTAAATACATTAATTAAAATGCGGATAAGATACAATACATATAACAATAAGAATCATCTGTTTTACAAAAACAGGCAGATAAATGATAATTTAGAGCAGCAGGCACAAGCGTTGTTCAAGTCTTGGTTTGTGGATTTCGAACCGTTCAAGGATGGGAAGTTCGTGGAATCGGAACTGGGAATGATTCCTGAAGGGTGTCGCGTTGGTAAAGCCGAGGATTTTTATAATATTAATATTGGTAAGACCCCACCACGAAAAGAGCAAGTATGGTTTTCCAGTAATTCATCAGATTATATATGGGTATCTATTTCAGATTTAGGATCATGTGGAAGATTTGTTTTAACATCATCTGAATTATTGACACATGAAGCCATCAAAAAGTATAACATTATACTTGTTCCCAAAGATACGATTCTTCTAAGCTTTAAACTTACAATCGGAAGAGTTGGAATTGCGGGAACTGAATTAACAACTAATGAAGCTATAGCAAGATTTATCACATCGGATAAAAATAGGGAATATACATATTTCTTATTAAAAGGGTATAATTACGAAAAGCTTGGAAGCACATCATCCATTGCAACTGCTGTCAATTCTAAAATAATTAAGGCGATGGTAGTTCTGATGCCGGATAAAGAAATACTTAAAGCATTCAGTTCATTGACTAAACCGTATTTCGACCAAATACTAAGAAATGAACAGGAAAGTATTAGGTTAACAATTCTACGCGACACACTTCTCCCGAAGCTAATGTCAGGAGAACTAAAAATTAACGCAACTGAAGTATTATAGATTACGATGAACAAATCAATAAACATACTTGATAAAGAATATCTGCAATGGGTGAAAGACCTTTGCGGTCGCTATCGTCAAAGCCAAATAAAGGCAGCGGTGAAAGTAAATGTGGAACAGTTGAAATTCAACTGGCTTTTAGGTCGTGACATTGTTGAATTGCACGTAGAAGAACGCTGGGGCGAAAGTGTTATCACTCGATTGAGCAAAGATTTACGTGAAGCTATACCCAATGCGGCTGGTTTGTCAAAGAGCAATATTTACTATTGTAGGAAGTTTTATTTGTTATACAAGGATGCTCTGAAAACTTTCCACCAACTTGGTGGAAAAAATGAAACGGAATTATTCCACCAAGTTGGTGGAATATTTGAAGTCCCATGGAGACACCATTGTTTGATAATGGATAAAGTGAAAGACGATATAGACAAAGCTCTGTTCTATGTTCACCAGACGGTGGAGAACGGCTGGAGTCGTAGTATGCTGCTCAATTTCATTAGCACCGACCTTTATGAGCGGCAGGGCAAGGCACTGACTAACTTTACAAAAACATTGCCTGATGCGATGAGCGACCTTGCACAGGAGTTGACCAAAGACCCCTACAATTTTGCTTTCACGGGTATAACTGGGCGTTACAATGAACGGTTGCTCAAAGATGCTCTACTGAATAACATTACCCGATTCCTGATTGAACTGGGTACGGGTTTCGCTTATGTGGGCAAAGAATATCGTTTAGAAATAGGCGAAACGGAAAACTTTATCGACTTGCTCTTTTATAATCTTTCGCTTTCCTGCTATGTAGTGGTAGAGGTAAAGATCGGTAAATTTGCTTTTGCCGACATCGGTCAATTAGGTGGATATGTGGTAGCTTGCAATCATTTACTGCGTAAGGAAGGACGGGATAACCCAACCATCGGCTTACTGATTTGCAAAGAGAAAGACCGCATACAAGCTCAGTATGCTTTGGAGTCGAGCAGCCAACCTTTGGGTATTTCCGAATATGATCTGGAGAAGTTCTATCCTGAAAAAGTGGAAGGTACTATGCCTACCATTGAAGAGATAGAAGCTAAATTAAGAGATAACTAACAATGAAACCAACGATTTAACCCGCTAAATTCTCATTTATGGAAGAGTGGAAAGAATATAAATTAGGAGAAATATTTGATTTCAATAACGGCTTATCCAAAGGAGGCAAATTCTTTGGACATGGTTATGATTTTGTTTCATTCAAGACTGTTTTCAAGAATCATTTCTTACCCAATACACTAGATGATTTAGTTGAGTCATCAAAAAAAGAAAGAGAAAAATTCTCGGTAAAAGAAGGGGATGTTTTCCTGACTCGTACCAGTGAAACACAAAATGAACTGGCATATAGTTGTGTTGCACTAAAAGATTATCCAAATGCTACTTATAATGGTTTTACAAAAAGACTTCGTCCTAATGGAAAAATCAAGATTGATTCAATTTTCTCTGCCTATTTTTTCAGAAGTGCTATTTTTAGAAATCAAGTTACATCTATGTCTAACATGGTAACAAGAGCCAGTTTAAGTAATGAAATGTTGGATAGAATGAGTATTAAAATACCAAGTTATGATTTACAAAAGACTATTGGCAAAATACTTTTCAGCTTTGATGCAAAAATTCAATTAAATAAACGTATAAATGATAATTTAGAGCAGCAGGCACAGGCGTTGTTCAAGTCTTGGTTTGTGGATTTTGAGCCGTTCAAGGACGGAGAATTTGTGAATTCAGAGTTTGGAATGATACCGAAAGGATGGAGAACAGGTGTTCTTTCTGATATTATAGAAATATTATCTGGATTTGCTTTTAAATCAAATACATTTGAATTTGAAGGCAAGTACAAGTTAGTCACTATTAAAGCCGTGCAGGATGGATATTTAGAATTAAACGGAGCTGACGGTATTAATGATGTACCTGTAAAAGTCCCGAGACATTGCTTTCTTAAGAAGAAAGATATTCTATTGTCTTTAACAGGAAATGTTGGAAGATGCTGTTTAGTAAATAGTGACAATTTACTTTTAAACCAACGAGTTGCCAAGATAGAGCCTAAAAAAATAGCAGATTGGGCGTACACATATATTTTGTTCAGATTGTCTGACACTAAAACATACTTAGAAACAATTTCTCGTGGTACAGCGCAAGCGAATTTAAGTCCTATCGAAACAGCTAATATGCCTATCTTAATCCCAACTCGTGAAGTAATGGATGCTTTTTCTGTATGTGCAACACCGTTAGTGAATTATTCAATGGTATTGACTATCGAAGCAGAAAAACTTGCGCAACAACGTGACACACTTCTCCCGAAATTAATGTCAGGTGAACTAAAAATTAACGATTTAACCCGCTAAATTCTCATTTATGGAAGAGTGGAAAGAATATAAATTA
>OGLM01004023.1_pt1 | contig 11268 bp, 8 predicted proteins | sample 1572531 | NCBI WGS metagenome assembly OGLM01 (sample SAMEA2581909, study PRJEB24529) | metagenome | biome: Human gut stool | place: China | collected 2011 | reverse complement strand
CGTCGGACCCGCTGCGGCTGACCGTCAAGGCCCCAGCCGGGATGACCGGCGGGCAATTGGCGGACCGTCTGCGGGAGAACGGCGTGGAATGCGAATACGCCGATCCGGACTTTCTGGTGCTGATGCTGACGCCGGAGAATAGTGCGGCGGATATCGAACGGCTTCTGCATGCTTTTGGAACAAACGACGCCATTTATGTGCCGCAGCAGCCGCCGCTGCCGCTGGCTCGGGGGGAACGAGTGTGCTCTGTGCGGAAGGCGCTGTTTGCCCCGCGGGAGACCATACCGGCGGCGCAGTCGCTGGGGCGGGTCTGTGGTGCCCCCACCGTGGGGTGTCCGCCTGCGATTCCCGTTGTGGTGTCCGGGGAGCGAATTGGCCCGGAAGCGCTGGAACTGTTCCGGCGATATGGCGTGGAGCAGGTAGAGGTTCTGCGCTGAAACCGTGAGCGAAACATCTCTAAAATAAAAGGAACCAACAGCAATTGAAAATTTCAGAGGGGTTATGTGCTTGATTGAGGAGAGGCGCGATGTTCGGCCTGCCCATCGACCGCCCAACCACCCATGCCGCATAACAAATAACAAAGGAGCTTTCGCGCAAGCGAAAGCTCCTTTTCTGCTGCGTAAACCTATTTTCGGATATCGGCACACGGCCGATACCCCCTCTCTTTTTTGGCGTGAATGGACGATCGCCGTGATGCTTCCGACCGAGCGGTACTTGCAGTGCAGGCTGCATTTTTCGGTCAGAATCACCGTTCTGAGAATCAGCACTTTTTTCGCAGCGGGCTCGTCTTGAAGCCAAGAGTGGCAAAGTGCAGAAAGGAAGATGACGTCATCGTTTTTTCTCTGTCAACGGAGAATGCGGCAGGGATAGGTGGGGGCACAGAGGAAGCCACTCTGCGGGATAAAATAGCGGGGAGAGATCAGAACGGGGCGAAAGGAGCGGCAGGACAAGATATACAAAAATATTGTTTGATTGCGGTATAAATATGATGGGAAAACGCAGTTCACAGATGGATTTTGGGAAATAAGGGCTGGTTATGACTTTCTTTTTGCACGATAACCGCTTATAAAGTGCACAGAACGTTTAGCGAGATGGGCGATTCAGCTAAAAGAATTTATTGTAAATGAGAAAACAACTATTGACTAAACAATAATTCACTGATATTATAAAAATGCAATCAAGAGATACGGGATGCCGGGAGGGATCCGGCAGAGGGTTGTATCTCAAAAATACCGGGCTGCAGCGGCGGCGGGATGGAGGATTGTTATGAAAAGATGAGCAATGCCGTACCGGAGGCGAGCGTGGCATCTGCTGATCCCTGTATAGGGAAGAGAACACGGGAGGCTTCGGCGCGGCGAACAAAAGGTGACAGAACAACAGGAACAGAATGTGTTCCCCAAAATGGAGGTAGAACGATTATGAAAAAGACCAGACTGATCGCGATGCTGTTGACCTTAGCCATGGCGGGCTCTCTCCTGGCTGGCTGCGGCGACAAGAACAACGCAGACAATGAATCCAATAATCAGGGCGAAAGCAACACCCCGGAGTATTTGGTATGGAACATTGGCGCTGAACCGAAGACCTGGGATCCCACCCTTAGCGACGAGACCCTTTCCGAGTATCTGACCATCAGCATGTTCGAGGGCCTGACCAGACAGGTCGAGGACGGCATCGAACCCGGTGTTGCAGAAACCTGGGATATTTCCGATGATGGCCTGACCTATACGTTCCATCTGAGAGAGTCTAACTGGTCCGATGGTACGCCTGTGACCGCACACGACTTTGAGTATACCTGGAAGCGCATGTGCGATCCTAAGGTGGCGTCTCCCTCGGCTTCCGGTATGACCGACTACGTGGTGGGCGCGGCGGAGTTCCTCTCCGGCACCGGTACTGCTGACGGCGTGATGGCAACTGCTCTGGATGACTATACCTTCCAGGTCGTGCTGAAGAACCCCGCCCCCTTCTTCCTGAACCGTGTCTCCGCTGACATTTTCTGCCCGGTCAAGAAGGAGTGTGTGGATCAGGGCGATGGTTGGGAGAAGAAGCCCGAGACCTTCGTGTGCAACGGCGCCTTCAAGCTGGCTGAATATCAGATCGGCTCCCACATTCTGATGGTTAAGAACGACGCGTATTATGAGGCCGACAAGGTCAAGCTGCCCGGTATCCGCGCCATCATGGTCAACGATGAGAACACCTCTCTCCAGGGATACAAGGCCGGTGAGATCCACTGCACCGAGATTATCCCCGCTGAAGAAGTTCCTTCTCTGCTGGCTGAGGATCCCAACCTGATCGTTTCCCCGATCTGCGGCACCAAGTATCTGGACTTCAACGTGGATAGACCTGTGATCGACGATGTGCGCGTCCGCCGTGCTCTGACGCTTGCGCTCAACCGCAAGGAGATCACTGACCAGATCACCCGTTCCGGCGAGATCCCCGCTACCGGCTTCCTGCCGCCCACGACCGAAAAGACGGACGGCACCTCCTACCGTACCATGGGGGCCAACGGCCTGCCTGAGCCTGCTTATGGCATCACTGCGGACGCTGCCGATGTGGCGACCGCACAGAAGCTGTTGGCAGAGGCCGGTTATCCGAACGGTGAAGGCTTCCCGAAGGTTGAACTGCTTTACTACACCAGCGAGAGCGACAAGAAGATCTGCGAGGCAATCCAGCAGATGTGGAAGGACAACCTGAACATTACGGTTGACCTGCGCAACGAGGACAAGAGCGTGTGCCTTCAGACCAAGCGTGATGGCAAGTTTGACATCAGCCTGTCCGGTTGGAGCGCCGGTTACTATGATGCCGGCAACATGATCAAGCAGTTCAAGCTGGGCTCTGCCTGCATGGCTCAGTGGCGTTATGCTGAGGATGCCAGTGCACCGCACGATAAGACGCTGAACCCGGGTCAGAAGGCGTTTGAAGATACCTATCAGGCCGCTATGGCGGCTCAGGGCGCGGAGCGCGACCGTCTGTGGACGCAGGCGGAGGAGATCCTCATGGACGAGCTGCCGTCCTGCCCCCTCTATTACTATGTCTTCAAGGCTCTGATCAACCAGGATGTGGTTACCGGTATCCAGGTCGCCAAGTCCGGCAACTGGATTTTCCGAAATGCTGAGTTCGTAGGCTAAACAAAAGACTTGGGGCGTCTATGGGAATAGACGCCCCACCCCTTTCTAAAGGAGAGACCTTATGATTCGATACATATTGAAGCGGGTAGTTGCCGCGCTTATTACCATTTGGTTTATCATGACGCTCACCTTTGTCCTGATGTATGCCATTCCCGGCAGCCCGATCTCGACGGAGAAGGTCTATGATGTTGCGCTGCAGCAGGCGCTGGAAGAAAAATTTGGGCTGAATAAACCGCTGCATGAGCGGTATGTCAAGTGTTTGGTGGACTATGCTCATGGCGATTTTGGCATTTCATATTTGAAGATCGGTTTGACCACAAATGAAATCATCGCCTCCGGTTTCCCCTATTCCCTCCGGATCGGAATTTACGCATCGGGTCTGATCGTGCTGTTCGGCATCGCAGCGGGGATTCTCGCAGCGCTGCGGCAGAATCGATTTGTAGACCGTTTTCTCATGGTGTTGTCCACTCTGGGATCTACCATTCCGAGCTTTGTGTTTGCAACACTGTATCTGTTTTTGTTTAGTAAAATACTGGGACTGGTTCCTGCATTTGGCGTAAAGCTGTGGACAGGATATATCGGTCCCGTTCTTGTAACATCTGTGTTTTCTATGGCGTTTGTTCCCCGACTGATGCGCACCTCCATGATCGAGGAGCTGAATCAGGATTATATCCGTACCGCCCGTGCCAAGGGCCTGCGCGAGAAGGTCGTCATCTATTCCCACGCGTGGCGCAATGCGCTGCTCCCGGTCATCACGGTCCTGATCGGCTGGTTCATCAGCATCTTCTCCGGTTCTCTGATCATTGAGCAGATGTTCGCGCTCAACGGTATGGGCCAGCTGTACTATCAGGGCCTGATGAACAACGACTTTGAACTTGCACTGGCGATTCAGATGTTCTATGTGCTCATCGCGCTCGTCGGCCAGCTGATCACCGACCTCAGCTACGGTATCGTCGACCCGCGTGTTCGCGTCAATAAGTAAAGGGGGAGAAGAAACATGGAAAAAAAGAAAAAATCGACCCTCTTTACCCGCCTGTTCGGCAACCGCAACAAGGTCACCGACTTCATGACGGAAGAACAGCTGCAAAGCCCCGGCCGTCTGATCCTCAAGAATTTCCTGCATAACCGGCTCGGCATGATCGGTCTGATCGTGTTCCTTCTGATTTTCCTGCTGGTCATGATCGGCCCGAAGTTCTATACGCTCGACCTGTCCTATCAGGACAATACGCAGCTGAATGTCGCGCCCGGAATGAACATGATGTCCATTCCCGACGGTATGAAGCATAAGGTCGCAGATATCTCTCCCGGCACGACCTACGGCGTCGGCGCGGATACCGACGGCAACGTCTATATCTGGGGCTACACCAAGATCACCGATACCATCGATCTGAAGAACATCCCCGACGAGGTGCGTGAGGCCAAGATCGTCAACGTCGCGGCAGGCTATGACCATATCGTCGCGCTCGACGAAAACGGCGCGATCTATGTCTGGGGCAACAAACGCCTTGGGCAGGACAGCATTCCGGACAAGATCCAGATGGCTGCCGCCTACGGCAAGAACCTCGGCATCAAGCAGATCGAGGCCAGCAACCAGTTCTCCGCGGCTGTCACCGAAGACGGTGAACTGTTCCTCTGGGGCAACGGCAATCAGGCCGATATCAAGGTCAAAAAGGAATATCAGGGCAACATCGAAAAAGTCGCTCTGACCGCTCGCGGGTATATCGCCCTGACCAAAGACGGCGCAGCTGTCTACGCGGGTTTCCAGAAGGATAACGCCCTCGTCCGCATCCCCGACGGGCTGGATTCCGGCGTCGTTGACATCGCAGCGTCCAGCAACGCGGTCGCGGCGGTCAAGGAAGACGGCACCGTCGTCGTCTGGGGCACCTGCACCAACGGCGAAAAAAACGTTCCTGCATTTGAGAGCAAGCCTGTCGAACTCTACGGCGGCCGCTATCACTTCACGGCTCTGATGGACGACGGCGAGGTCATCTCCTGGGGCGACAACACCCATGGTCAGGCATCCGTCCCGGCATCCTTCAACGATAAGGAGATCGTGACGGTCTTCGCGGGCTTCTATCAGAACTATGCCGTCACGGTCGACGGCGACGTCGAGACGTGGGGCCTGAAGGGCTATCTCTGCGGTACGGACGATCTGGGCCGCGACGTGTTTAACCGCCTCATCAACGGCGGCAAGGTCACCATGACCGTCGGCGCCATCTCCGTCATCATCCAGCTCATTATTGGCATCATCCTCGGCGGACTGGCCGGTTATTTTGGCGGCTGGGTCGATAACATCATCATGCGTATCTCTGAGGTCGTCGGGGGCCTGCCGTTCCTGCCCTTCGCCATGATCCTATCCGCCATCATCGGCACCCGCATCACGGTCGAACAGCGTATGTACCTCATCATGGTCGTGCTTGGCATTCTGTCGTGGCCGGGCATCTGCCATCTGATCCGCGCGCAGATCCTCTCGCAGCGCGAGCAGGAATACGTGACCGCCGCACAGGCGCTCGGCGTGCGCGAAAAGAACATCATCTTCCATCACATCATCCCCAATGTCATGAGCCTGATTCTGGTCAACGCGACGCTGAGCTTTGCAACCTGCATGCTCACCGAGTCCTCGCTGTCCTACATGGGCTTCGGCATTGCGCCGCCCACGCCGACCTGGGGCAATATGCTCACCGGCGCGAACAACTCCATCGTCATCCAGCAGTACTGGTGGCGCTGGGTATTCCCGGCTGCGATCTTCGGCATCTGCACGATCTGCATCAACCTCGTCGGTGATGCGCTGCGTGATGCAGTCGATCCCAAGTCCGCTGAGCGATAAGGAGGGGTTGTTGTGGCATTACTTGAATTAAAAAACCTGAAGACTTTCTTCGCAACCAAGCGCGGCACGGTCAAGGCGGTCAACGGCGTCAGCTATTCGCTGGACGCGGGCAAGGTGCTCGGCGTCGTCGGCGAATCCGGCTCCGGCAAGAGCGTCTCGGCCATGAGCATTCTCCGTCTGCTCGACGGCAACGGCTATATTGACTCCGGTGAGATCCTCTTCAACGGTCAGGATCTGACCAAGCTGTCCATGAACGAAATGTACAAGATCCGCGGCAACGAGATCTCCGTGATCTTCCAGGAGCCGATGACGAGCCTGAACCCGGTCTTCACCGTCAGCCGTCAGATCTCCGAGCCGCTCATGATCCATCAGGGCATGAACAAAAAGCAGGCTGCCGCGAAAGCGGTCGAGCTGCTGTCCGACGTCAAGATCCCGAACCCCGAGGTCGTCGCCAAGCAGTATCCGCACCAGCTCTCCGGCGGTATGCGGCAGCGTGTCATGATCGCCATGGCGCTGGCCTGCCGTCCGAAGCTGCTGATCGCGGACGAGCCGACCACGGCGCTCGACGTGACCATTCAGGCGCAGATCCTGAAGCTCATGAACGAGCTGCGTGAGAAAAACGGCACCGCCGTTCTGTTCATCACGCACGATCTCGGCGTCATCAACCAGATGGCCGATAACGTCGCGGTCATGTACTGCGGCCAGGTCGTCGAATACGCACCCGCCGGGACGATCTTCCACAAGAACGAGTATTCCCATCCCTATACCGAGGGCCTGATGCTCTCCATCCCGCGTCTGGATACCCCCAGCGACGAACGGCTTGAAGCGATCCCCGGCGCGGTCCCGCACCCGCTGGATCTGCCCAAGGGCTGCAAGTTCGCCCCGCGCTGCAAGTACGCGACCGAGCGCTGTCTGGAGGAGGAGCCGGAGCTGATCCACGTCTCCGACACCCAGCAGGTTCGCTGCTTCTACGCGAAGAAGGAGGACAGACATGCAAAATAATGACAAGAAGGTTCTGCTTCGCATCAGCAACCTGAAGCAGTATTTCCCCCTGAAGGGCGGCCGCTTTGTCAAGGCCAACGACGGCATCACGCTGGATATCTACGAGGGCGAGACGTTCGGCCTCGTCGGCGAGTCCGGCTGCGGCAAGTCTACGCTTGGCCGCACCATCCTCCAGCTGTATCACCAGACCTATGGCCGCACCATGTATTACGGCCGTTCTCTGGACGATCTGGCGCCGAAGTACGTCATCGACACCGTCAAAAACCTCAAATCACGCCGGGCCAAGCTCCACGAGCTGGAGCAGAAGCGCGACAAGCTCGAGGCCGATTACGCCAAGCTTTCCGAGAAGGAGCAGTACGCCAAGCACGGCGAGCTCGATACCGCCCGCAAGCTGGCGGAGGACGCGCTGCTGGATATCACAAAGATCGTCGGCGGCTTCCTCGTGGTCGATGATCTCGATCCCGTCATCGCGGCCTATTCCAAGGATTACGCCATTGCGCGCAAGCTGTCCAGCATGGAGGAAAAGCGGCAGGAGCTGCAGGTCGACGTGGACGACGCGGAATACGCGAAGAAGACGGCCGAAGAAGCGGGCAAGTCCGGCAAGGACGGCCAGCTGCAGAAAGCGCAGGAAAAGCTGAAGCAGTGCGACGAGCAGATCGCCGCTCTGCGTGCGCAGCTTGACGCGGGCCGCAAGGAGATCGAGGCGCTGCGCGCCCCGTATGCAAACGACCCTGAGTTCCAGAAGTACGAGGCCTACCGCGACGACGGCATCGACCTTGCCCGACTGGAGTACAACGAAATGCGCCGCCTGCGCCGCGATATGCAGCTGATCTTCCAGGACCCGTATTCCTCGCTGAACCCGCGCATGAGCGTCGGCCAGATCATCAGCGAGGGTATGCAGGCGCACAACATGATCAAGAAAAAGGACGCCCGTATGCAGGAAATGGTCCTCAAGATCATGGACGACTGCGGCCTTGCGCCCTACTTCCTGCACCGCTTCCCGCACCAGTTCTCCGGCGGCCAGCGGCAGCGTATCGGCATTGCCCGCGCGCTTGCCACGAGACCGAAGTTCGTCGTCTGCGATGAGGCTGTCTCCGCGCTGGACGTGTCCATTCAGGCGCAGATCATCAACCTGCTGCTCGATCTGAAGGAACAGCAGAATCTGACCTACATGTTCATCACGCACGACCTGTCCGTCGTCAAGTACATCTCCGACCGCGTCGGCGTCATGTACCTCGGCACGATGGTCGAGTTGGCAGCGGCTGACGAGATCTTCCATCACCCCATCCATCCGTACACCGAGGCGCTGCTGAACGCGATCCCGACCACGGATACCGTCGGCGCGAAGGAGCTGTCGATCCTTGAGGGCGACATCCCCAGCCCGGTGAACCCGCCGAAGGGCTGCAAGTTCCATACGCGCTGCAAATACTGCACGGAGATCTGCACGCAGGTCGTTCCGGAGTGGGAAGAGGTTCGCCCGAACCACTTCGTCGCCTGCCACCACAAGCTTGAGGCGAAGGAGTAAGCCGATGCTGTTCCAGAAGAGAATAGACCGCGCGATGCGCTACCAGAAGGAGCGGAACGAAGCGGCGGAGCTGAAAAAGCCGACAGAGGAGGATAAGGACGCCGTCAGCAAAAAGGATCTTTTTGCGATGATCCTGTCCGCCATGCTGGTGATCCTGCCGGTCGCGATCCTGATCCTGTTCGTCATTGCGTTTGGCTGCTACTTCCTCTTCTTCCATTGAGCTGATCCCAATATGTACAATACCCCTGGTATGCGTCTGGCATACCGGGGGTATTTGCAATGCACGCCCATACCGGGGTGTCCGTCAGTCCGTGTCATCGTGCATCTGCCCGCGAAGAAAGACCGCGAGTGCCTGTCCCAGAATGCGGGCGGAGCGCAGCGCTTCGGCCAGCGTATTGCCACTTGCGCCGACCTCGACAAGAAGGGAACCCGGCGTTTCGTGCTGGTTGAAGCGCTCGGTGCGCAGATTGAGGTTCCGGCACAGGCCGGGTGCCGAGCGGTTCAGAAGTGTCTGGATTTTCAGCGCATTTGCGAGATTTTCCTGCCAGTCCGGGTGCGATAAGCCGCCCTCGTCCGTGCCGACTACGAGCATCAGCTCTGCACAGGCTTCGCCGTCTGCCTCCGCTGTCAGCGCGACCGGGTTCCCGTCTGCGTCCTCAGCCGCGTCGCGATGGATATCCAGCACCATCTGAATGGACGGATATTCTGCCAGATAGCCCTCGATGGTCTGCCGCATACGCTCGTAGGCGCCGTTGTAATTTGGATAATCGTTCGGCTGCGTGTCGTGCAGGACAGAAATGCCCGCCTCCGTCAGAATATCCGCAATTTCATCGCCCACGCGGATCACGGAATACTGCTCATCCAGCGTCCGCAGCGCATCTGATTCCTGATATTCAAAGCCCGCCTCCATGGTATACGCCTCGCTGGAGTGCGTATGTACGATCAGGACTGCCGGGCCGTCATCCGAAAGCGACAGTGCGGACGGACGGGTCAGCAGCGCCTGCTTGTCCGGCTGATAGCTGCAGGCGCCGACGATGCCGATCGCGTCCGCCTCGTCCGCAGAAAACACAAGCGGCGGGTCGACTGGCTCCGCCTCCGTCTCCTGCTCTGCGGGCGCTTCCGATGCAGCGGCGATCTCCGGCTGCACAGGCGGCTCAGACGGTGCAGTCTCCGGCTCGAGAATTTCCAGAAGAAATACATCCGGCTCGTCCGGCGCTTCGAGCTTCGGCGCAAGCCCGACTGCCGAATCCAGCGCCGCGGACACGCCTGTCGCCAGAAGCAGCCGCACGATCACGGCAAACGCCACCAGACTCATGCAGAACCGGTTTTCCATACTGCGGTATTTCATATGCTTCGCCCCCATTACAGTATATGCACGCAGACCGGCAGGCAGAACCGGCAGTTTCCATGCCAAACAGAAAGAAAAAACCGTTTGGCTGCACTTTTCCCATTGAATTTCCGGTCAGCGTCGTTTATAATATGCAATAAGTATCAGCACGCAGGAGGGACACGGCTTGGCACAGGTTTTGGCAGTCATCTCCGGCAAGGGCGGCACGGGCAAGACCTCGCTCTGCGCGGGCGTCGCGTCGTGTCTGGCGATGGAGGGACAGCGGGTGCTGTGCGTCGATCTCGACGTCGGCCTGCGCAACCTCGATATCGCGCTCGGCATGGCCGATATGGCGGTTCTGCCGTTTACGTCCGTCATGCGTGGGGAATACTCCCTTCAGCAGGCGTCACAGCACCCTACGATCGGAAATCTCTCCATGCTCACGGCCCCTGTGACCGAGAGCGCTGAGGCGGTCGACACAGAAGCATTCGAACGACTCATCACGCAGGCACGGGACGGCTTCGACTGGATCCTGCTGGATGCGCCGGCGGGCGTCGGACGGCTGTTCCGGATGGCGGTGCGCTGTGCGGACGAGGCAATGCTCGTCACGCTGCCCGGCCCTGCGTCGCAGCGGGACGCCGCGCACACAGCGGAGCTTCTGCTGCAGGAGCGGCAGATCCCGGCGCGGCTTGTGGTCAACAGGACTGTCCCGAAGCTGTTTGCCTGTATGCGCTCGACGGTCGACGATGTGATGGACGGCGTGGGACTGCCGCTGCTCGGCGTGGTACCGGACGATGCATCTGTCACGCTGGCTGCGGCAGAGGGAAAGCCGCTCGTACAATATACCTACCACGGCGCGGCGCTGGCCTGTCTGCATATCGCAAAGCGGCTTTGCGGGCAGCGCGTTCCGCTGATGAAAATCACTCGATAAAGCGTACATAAAGGAGCTGAGCGTATGAACATCACCCTTATGGCACACGATAAAAAGAAGGAACTCATGGTGCAGTTCTGCACCGCGTATAAAAGCATTCTGTCCAAGCACTCGCTGTCGGCTACGGCTGCGACGGGACGCCTGGTGTCCGAGGCAACGGGCCTGCCTGTGACGCTCTTCCTGTCCAAGAGTCAGGGTGGCCACCAGCAGATCGACGCGCGCATCGCGTATAACGAGATCGACCTTGTCATCATGTTTTCCGACCCCAACGACACCGATCCCTGGGAGGATCAGCGCATCATGCGCACGCTCCGCCTGTGCGATACGTACAACGTCCCCTGTGCGACCAATCTGGCCTCGGCGGAAATGCTGATCCTCGGGCTGCAGCGCGGCGATCTGGATTGGCGTATGATGATGAAAAATAAGCGTTCAATTCGATAATCCTATCTTTTGCGACGACGTGGAAGCAGTACCGGTTTCCTGCCTGCCCAGAGAGAAGGCCATTTTGCTGCAAGGCCTTTGCAGCAGCAT
>OGLM01004022.1_pt1 | contig 11268 bp, 4 predicted proteins | sample 1572531 | NCBI WGS metagenome assembly OGLM01 (sample SAMEA2581909, study PRJEB24529) | metagenome | biome: Human gut stool | place: China | collected 2011 | reverse complement strand
AGCGTGAGCTATGGCGGAATCGGGGAAATTCAGAAAGATGTGCCGAATTCACGTCTGGGACATCCTCCCATCGCATGGAGGGACCCCTTCCCCGGATCGGTCTCGGCAATGTGAATTCGCCGCAGTCCCTGTATCAGGCCTCGGATATCTCCACGACCAGTCCGTCTGGGTCGGTGATCGTGAAATGAGCCGGTTTCGGAGGGTTCGATTCTATCTCCGAAGCACGGAATCCCATGGACTCCGCCTGTCCCTTCAATTCCGCGAGAGGCCTGTCCGCCAGAAAACTGAACACGATCCCGCTGGCCGTGACCTTTCCGGCCCCATCGAACTGGATCAGTTCCAGCATGGTGTCCCCCTGCATGTGGAGTATTCCCTGACGGAGGCCGGGAAGGCCATGCTCCGCATCTATTACGAGATGGCGAAATGGGGAAGTGTCTACCTCGGGGATGCCTGAGCCGTACGTCTCGATGTACGGTACAGACCGCCGAGGCAGGATGACGACCTAAAACTGCGGAATGCAACACTACCATCATGCAGTATTCCGCAGTTTTAGATTCTGAAGATTCACCCCCGATGTCACTCCACACCTTGTTTGATGGAGAGCTGAACACACTCTGGCACCAAAACCTCGTTGGATTCCCCGGTCTCCAGATCGTAATAGATGAATCTGGCCCCTTCGAATTCCTCCCCGGGCTGTATGCGTTTCAACTGTTCCTTGACCCTGGACCTCATCTCCATGGCGAATTCCAGTATCTCTCTTACACCCTCTTTATCGACGTTCCCATCGGGATAGATGAGTTTCATCATGGCGGATGTGATCTTCCTTATCGCCGTGATGTCCCTCTGTCTCAGGCTGTCATCCAACCTGAAATACCGGTCGATGACGTTGGAGAACTGGGTTTTCCTGAGTTCCCTGGCGATCTCCGCAAAGTAATCGCAGATGAATCCGTAATCATCCGTGAACGTCTTGGGCGAGAACGGTTCGATCTCCCATCCTGGGATATAACAGTGGAACCTGTCGAGAAACGCCGTATCCTCATTCATACCTTCCGGGAACGGTTTGAAGAGACTTGCCTGCAAGAGCAATGTATCGATTTTCTCATTCACATTTCCCACGAAGACCATGGACGCCTTGCCCTCCAGATGCTCCCCACCTCTGGAGAACGATCCGGATGCCATGTAATCCTTCATTATGGCAATCGCATCCTTATCCTTGAACTTGATCTCGGCGACCTCGTCGAATGCGACGACATCCCAGTTACATACCAATCCAGGCGTATGGGTGGAAAGGTTGTAGAACAGACTCGCGACCGTTGCCTGTCCTCCCGACACCAAGATACTGCTCGGGGAGATCTCCTTGAAGATATGGGATTTACCAGTACTGCGGGGACCCAGTTCACAGATGTTGATATTGTTCTCGACGAGTGCCATCATACGCCCCATCAGGAGCATACGGGTACGCCTGTCAATGCTGTTCGGTTCGATCCCTACAGACCTCAGCATCAATGCGATCCACTCGTCCTTTGTGAAATTGGAACGGCTGGAGATGTAATCATCCACATCCACGAAAGGCATCTGGATAGGTGTGAGACGGGTGATCTTAAACGGATTCAGAGTCTTATCATCACCTATGTATGAGTAATCGAAGGTGATGATGCACCATATGCCTCCGGAAAGGAGACGGGGGTTGTCCACGACCATGTCACGTTCTATAGGTACACCCTTCAATCCCAGACTGAGGAATGAAGCCTCGTAGTAGTCCTTCTTGTAGTTGAGAGATACGGACACCTTATCGATGATAGAATAACCGTCTCCCGCTTCGCGGATCCTGGATTTCACCAACTCGGATTCATCGGGCCTAATGTACAGACGGGATAGCTTATCCTTCACGATGTCCAACCCTTCCTGGATCTCGTCCTCATCATCTGATGAACAGTACATGCCGAGCAGATATTCGAGGACGAATATCGGCACATTCGCCCCTTCTTTAATCTTCTTGGTAAGATCCTTCCTGACTATACATCCCTCGAAAGATCCGGTCAGCCTGTTGGAATCCATCGATACGGAACCGGAATGATCGGACGAGGAAGTGCTCATACGTGGGATCGGTTTGACACCGAGATCTGTTGCGACAACCACACTGTCGGTGATCGGCTCTAAGGCGACATCTTCCCTCTTGGGAACATCCCTGCCCATCCAACGGACCTCTTCCGATAGATCATTTATCTCATTGGCTACCTCAGGTGAGAACGATCTGCATAGCAACGACATGGTCTCAAGAGCGCGTGCCGTCTCCTGCTGTGTAAAATCATTCAACCCTATGTGTGCCGACCTATTACGGACATCAAGAAGTTCCTTAGACCAAGTACGACAATTCCATTCCAACTCGGGAGGTTTCATGTTGGCACGTGGACCGAAGACCTCATTCCAATGCACATCCAGAAGGACAAGAATACGTTGGATATCCAATTTGCTGATGAGATATGACTCCTCTCCGTATTCCGGAAGGTCCCTCTTGTTCTTATCGGTCAATTTGTTTAGGACGGCTTCGTTCCACCATGAATCACCGAACTGTTCCTTCAGAACACGTGTCACATATCCCGATACGGGGGGAAGCAGTTTGTTGAAACCCTTTACAATGTAATCATTATAGCTCATCATATCCCTCAGATGAAATCGTTGACCAACACATTGACCTTGTATTCTATCTTCTTGACATCCTCATCCGTGTTGGTCTTGTTCCTGATGTTGAGGATGACCTGTTTGCAGGTGAGTTCCACATCGAACACCACCCTGTGCATGAGATCGTTCGGATCCGCACGGTCCGCCCTTATGATATTCTTCACAGACAGAGGATTGCCTGAGACGTCCTCCAACCACACCTCGTACTCCGCCTCACGATATTCGTCGGAGACCACGTTCTCCTGCAACAGCAGGATGGATGGTTTCCTCTGTTTGATGGTCTGTTTCCCGCTTGATTTCAATCCCACGTATTTCTCGGAAACAGAACCCTTCACAGTATTGAGTGTGAGCACGGGAACGACGATCTCCTGCGGCGATATACCGCCGTGGACGAAGTTCATACCTCCGCCCTGTTTCCTGAAGATCCCGATGGAATCCGGAGTGGAGACATACATCCCCTCGTTACGGTCATCGAGATAATCGAGTGAGAATTCGATGGTACGGTCCAATCCATAGGATTGCTCGTTCAGGGAATAACGTCTTCCCAACTGGGAACCCCCTATCGGATCGATCTTATCGAACTCGGCCACATCACCGCGACGGTACAGGAAACCGTGATCCGCCGTGATGATGAATCTGGTGTAGTTCCAATTGGTCACCACACGGACCATCTCCGATATCTCGTCCATCGCATCCTTGCAGGCTTTGAACACCTTGTCCTCTGTCTTCGCATCATCACCGATCGCATCGACCACATCATGATAGATGTAGATCAGATGCTTCCCCTTGCATCTCTCACGGGCACCGGGCCTCTTGAAATCCGAATATGTGAAGGCGATGGAATCGGGATACCTGGATTGCAGGATGGTTTCCCTGAATCCTGATTCTGTGCTCATACCGTCGATCAAAACTGCATATTTTCCATCGTGGGTGATCTCCAGACCATCATTTGGAAGCAACGCAGCCATACCGAACTTCGTTATGGATGGGACCGTCGAGACCATATGCTCAAGCTTCCTGTCCCTTATCCTGGAGGTCTTTCCAAAGCGTTCATACAACTCCGCCGCACACTCGTATCTGAAAGCATCCGAGATTATTACAACCGTGTTCCTTCCGGTATCGATGTATCTGTTGCAGAAACCGGTCTGTGCGGGACCTGGCAGATCAGAATATGAGGATATCTTGGAGCATAGTCCTTTGATGACCGGTCCGAGGAACACATTCGTGTATGTGTCCTCCACGAGTTTGATCATCTCCGACAGGTCCATCGATGTGACCGTGTCCGAGGATGCTATGAAATGACGATAGTCCGTATCGATGACGCTCCATTCTCTCACATATCTGTCCAATATCTCCGAGGGAGCCATACCGCTGACGTCCTCGGATTTGAAATGATTGCAGAGTGACAGCAGATCCGAAGCCGATGATACGACCTCGTATTGCATCTTCACAGATCCGTCATGATTTATGACGATACGTTTGTCTATCACGGACATAGAAGAATCGTCCAAAGGTGCATGGGTGCTGCACAACTGGCCGATCATGTTCCCGACGATCACCTCATCGGCACATGGGAAGACCTTCACTTCCGACAGTTCAAGATTAGTGAAAGCGGAGAACGTGGACCTGAGATCCATCCTGGATGTCATCCAATCGATGATGTCTCCCATACACTCGGTCATATCCGGATCGTTGATTATCCTCGATACGACGGATGATGCGTGTATCCCATTGGATAAGATGTACTTAGATAGCTTAGGAGACTCGGAAACGACCGTTGATTGGGTTCCGGCAGTAATCAGAAGAGAACAGATAAGCCCTGTCAGGGAGTCCCCTTTGTATCCGAACTCCCTACCCATGATCATCCAAAACTCTTCGGACAGTCCGTATTTCTCCAATTGAAGATCGATCTCGTCGGCCTTCTCCTCACCGGGTGATTCCGAGAACGATCTCATCACCGATGTTAGGATGTCCGTCGTATCCAAGGAACCGGAACCCAGTGTGACCGCGATCATGGAAGCAGTTATCGACTTGGAGTCCTGGGGATCCATGCCCTTGGTCAACAATCTGTTCCTGCGCTCCTTACTGTTGAAGAAGACCTCATGCGACCTCAACACATCCACATTCCTCTCCGGGATGCCCAGTTCCATGGCGAAACAGGACATCTTGTCGGCAGAGAAGAACGGTTTGGAATAATGGAGCATATCGGCCAGGATGTTCTCCTCATCGGATGGCATAATTCCAGGCACATAGATGAGGAATCTGGAATCCGGAGATTTGAACTCCACTTCGTATTTTATGAGGAATGAGTTGTGACCGTTCCATTTCAGGATCTTGATATCATCAAGATCAATTTGGTCGATGGAATCCTTAAATTCACCTTTCTGATCCATCCAGAACACAACCCTAGAAGGTTTGCCTGTCTTTGGAGAGATGGCTTCGAACCTGGACCTCAACATGGATACTACATCATCCGCGACCATGACATCACTTCAACTTGTACAGGAGGTTAATCTTTCCCTTGCCACCGGGATTATCGATGTTCTGGAACTTGGCATAGTTGACCTTCACACCATCATCGAGATCGATCGATACTTTTTCGGTGGAGTAAAGTTCCATAGCCAGATCATAGGTGGATAGTTCATTGATCTTCTTCTCCAACTTGGAACGTTCCACAGGATCCTTCTCGGATTCGAACATCTCGTTGTAACGTCTGTACATTGGCAGGAGATAATCCTGACGCATCTTGGCTATCAGATTCTCATCATAACGGTGCATGTAGATGAGCGCCTTGAATCCATTATCCTTTCCGCTGTCGAAGAGCCAATAGATCGGGAGATTGGAATACATCTTCAGATGATCTTTGTAAAAGTCGTTGAGGAAGTATTTCCTTATGATTTCACGGGATGTTCCCTTTCCTTTCACACCAAGATTATTAGCGATGAATTTGAGATTCTCTTCGAGGTGCTCATCACCGAAAGCAATCCTGATGAATTCAACGAAACGTGAGACAATGTCATCACTGAAGTATTCATTATCATTAATCGGAATGATATTATCTGGATCGGGCATGAACCTCTGTTCCAGCGGTTTGAAATCCCCTCCGGCAAATTGAAGTCCGGGATAATCCAGAGAATACCTTCCAAACATGCATCCGATTGCGAAAGAAATCAAATCTTTAATTTCTCTGGTATTATCTATATTTCTTAAATCAACTGATGTTTCTTCATCAATATTCAAACCATATATTTCGTTAAATCCTTTATTAATGATTAATTCAGAGTTCAACATCTGAGTGCGTCTTTCAATTATTACATCTGATCTTTTCCTGATGCATTCTTCTAACTGTGTTGTATTCAAAGATAACAGAGGAGATGAAACATATTCGATTGAAGACTCACATTCACTCCAATCTTCTTCCGATAATTTCTTACAAGTTATTGATGCATTTGATATGAGATCGAAATGGTTTGGATCGATTATTAATGGAAGATTGTTTACATCCTTAACCTGGAGATTAATTGTTGGATTCAATGTACTCAAATATAATTTAGATACATTTGAATTGAGGAAAGCTAGAACATAATAGAGGTTTTTACCCAAATCGATAATTGAAGGACCTCCAGTTTCAAAAACACAATTTAACGGAAGATATCTAAAACTAGATCCTTTGCTAGATACTTTTGTATATGTAATGCCCTCCTTGAACCAATATCTCTCATCTAAAAGATTTGAAGTTTTATTATTCTTATAAAAAGACCTTGCACCATCAGACCAATCTACAATATGTAAAATATTGCCATAATATTGTCTTGATTCGCCTCCTTTTGCACACCTCACCCATTTATTATTAGGGCCTATCGTATTATAATCAACTTCCCACCATAAACGCATATATTTTTCATTATCTGCAGTTTTATTCTGAGAACCTGTATGATCAGAGATAGAATCAATAGATATGCCCTTGCTAAAATTATCAACAAACTGTTCCGAAACCCAATACGCAATCGGTGAACCGGGAATAGCATTGAACCGATTCTGTTTCACATAGAAACGGTTCTCTCCCGAAAGGAATCTGGATTCTTTTTCCTCTACAGAATCAACAGCACCTTGTTTGTCAAACAACTTCACATAAGTTGCATTATACTCATTGATGTGACTCTTGGTTATCACAAACGCTGTAGAACCGAAATCTGATCCAAAAATTCCCCTTCCCTGATGGGCCATATTGACATATGTATTCTGAGATGAAATCAACTTACGTAGGGTTTCAAAACTAGAGATAAACATCCACACAGGTATATTGATCATAGACATGAATCCTGTTTTATTACACATTGACAAAGACTTCTCCATGAAACAAGTACTCAAGTCAGCTTTTGAATTCGGGTAAGAGTCTTTCACAAATATGGATAATCTACTATCCATCCCAGAAGAACCCATGTATGGAGGATTTGTAACAACTGAATCATAGTGATCTGACAAAATCTCTGCAACATATACTATCTCTCTAACCTTCTCACGGATTTCAGGAGTTGAATAAAGGGTTATGGTGCAATCGTTCAATGCCTTCCTGAGTTGGGAGTAATCTATATCCTTGGGTTTCAGCAATGAACCGTATATCTTCGCATCACGGAACAACTGGATAAGATACTTCAGATCGTTCAATGCCAGAGAACGTTCCATCGGTTGCATCTTCTGTCCGTATTCGTTGAGAACATCATCTGAGATACCATTCGATTCTGGTATCGCATGGAGATTCGGCTTCAATCCTTTGGAGAACACATTGGGATCGTACTGACGTGCCTTCATCATCACCGCGAAATATGCAAGCTGATAGGCCCTGTCATCTATATCGAGACCGTACAGATTCCTTGTGACGATCATCTCTGCGGCATCCGACGGCATATATCCGTAACTCTCATAGATCTGCATCAGAACATCGAATGCGTACACGAGGATGTGTCCGCTTCCCATACATGGATCGATGACCTTGATGTCGGATGGCATCATGTCCGCACGTCCGGAACGGATCCTCTTCAATTCCGATTGGACCTCAGGTTCCTGTTCCGCCTCATCCAGATAGTACCTCCATTCCGATTTCAATGATAGATCGTCATGCCCTTCCAACCATACCCTTCCGACCGAGTTCTCGACCATGTAACGGACGATCCAATCTGGGGTGAACAACTGGGTTGCGGCAGGAATGCGCTCCTTCGAGATCTTCACATTCTTCTTGAGGTCTGCGAACGTCTCATCCTTCAACTCCGAATTGTAGAACTGATACATCCAACCGATAATCTGAACCGCATCCCTGAAATCGTCCTCGGAGATGTTGTCCACCAGATCCCTAACAACCCCGTCAGGATCGACGTATGATATCCTCAGGAGGAGGTTCTCATAAGGTTTTGTCTTGGTGAACAGTTCCGGAAGGATCTCGTTCAACTTCCTGCATTGGATGATGAACAGTCTGGAGAACAACTTGTCATCCTCTCCGGAATCCTTCAGTCTGATGACGAGCTCATTTTCAGCCTGTGTCATGGACAGATCCATCTTCAGACACTGGGTGATGATATCGGGTTCCTTCCTTCCGTCGATGACGGAGGACAGGACACGCACATGGGATGGAAGGTAATCGTTCACCTCCATGTACCTCACGGCGATGATCCTATTGAACCATGTGTATGCGACCTTCTCCAGGATGTTGTCATATCCTTCAGCCTTGATCGCTTCGACAAGTTCACCGCGCCATTTGGTCTCCTCTGCGGTGATCGTGGTCTTGAATCCGCCTTTGAGGGTTATGATTGTGACATCTCCTGCGGATTCGATGGATTCCACCTCGCTCTTCGGTGAGACACCCAACTCGACCATCACATTGTCGATGGATCTGATCAACTTCTTCCTGGATTCTATGGAGAATCTCTCGACTGCGGATCTGTCCATATCATCACCACACTATGTCGAAGGGACCGTCCTTCAACTTATCCATCAACTTCGAACGGAGTGCTTCGAGGATCGCATCCACATCCTCTTCGGACTCGATCTTCTTACTCGATATGATACTGGTCGCGGTGACCTTTTTCCTAACGGGTACGGGGGTCGGAGTCGGTCCGGGAACCGGTGTCGGTGAAGAACCGCCACTATCGGGAGGTTCTGTGACGGACGGGGGTGCAGGCTTGACATGCGACTTCTCGATCCTTTCTATCCTGAACCTCGCCCCGTCAATGACCCCCCTTATCGCCGAGATGGTCGTGGCTCCCGACAGGAGTTCCATGGACGAATCGATCTCCTTCCCCAGTTTCTCATAGAGATCCGGATCATCGGAGTGCCCTTCCTTGACCGATGTCATCTCCTCTATGAACTTACCGACATTTTCCGTCCGATAGTATTCGGTATCCTCCTTGGATATCCTCTCATATCCGGCACAAAGCTGATTGAGATAGGGGATCCTCTTGAAATCTCCGGATGAAACGATATTCGAGATCTTATCGGCGATCTCCCTGGCCTCCGAACCGAGATACGCCTTGTCTCCGTCATAGGAACTCAAAGCCTCTAATGCACGGTCAAAGATCTCCTTCCTCCTGCTGCCAGCACTGAAGAAATTGGAGAGGTTGTCGTAATCGGGACGTATGGACCTGAGGAACTCCTCGTTCGAATCCGTGTACTTGAAGAGGTCCGGAGACGGGATGTCACACAGTTTTTTGATGACAGATCCCATCGAATCCAATTTTTCCTTTCCCGGGTATCTGGGTTCCGATGTGTACTCCTTAGCCAATTTGTCAATGTCATCCATCATGGATTTGGCAGAATTGTTCACAGCCTCCACAATACGCGATTCATCGGACTGTATTGACTTCATGAACAGTCCGTCATACACGGTCTTGGCCCTGTGGATTTGTTCGGATGTGACCGATTCACGGACAACGATACGGACACGATCGTGATAGGACTTGTTAGTGAGGATCGACATGGCAAGCTTCGGATCGATGTTGTTCCCGCGATACTCCTTCCCATCGTACACAAGATCTATCCTTCCGTGACGGAAGAGTACGGAAAGCATCCACTCTATATCCGTGTCATTGAACCCGTACGGCTTCCTGGAATACTTCTCGATGACATTCTTGATGACCACGGTAGTGTTGTTGGACATGTTCATCTGGAGGTAATCCACCAGATCGCCCATTGCGTTCCCGCATTCCTTCGCCATGTCATCAAATGGGATCAATGTGGATGTCTTGAACACAGTCTCGATGTCCTTGGTCTTCCTGTTGACCTTGATATAATCCATCTTGTTGTAGACGGATCTGATCAATTTACCCATGGATTCATCCAAACGCTTCTCGGGAGACAGGGAATCGGAGATGTCGACCTGGTTTCCGTTTATGTATACAGTTGCGTTCTGAAGGGAGGTAGCCAAAGCACCTGCGGCACGTTCCTTCATCTGGGTGAGTTCACCCTTCTTCGTATTGATGACATCCTGGTGCTGAGTGGACATCGTGGTTCCGGCCTTCTTACGTATGTACGTCTCGGTACGGATGATCTCGGAGAACAGATCCAGGACCTGTTTGTTGTCCGGAAGGTCGAACAACACGCCGTTGTTGGATATGGTGGGCAGATATGCAGGATCCGCATGGTCCCTGGGAGTGCTGATGTGGATGGACAGCTCGTGACTGCTGTTGCCCATGTTCTCCCCGTCGACCATCCTGTTGAACGGATAGCTGTGGTTGGAATCGAAACTGTACTTGGTCGATGTGTTGAAGATCTGTCCGAATGCGATATCCGATATCTTGGAGTACAATGTGGACTGGTCCACCGTCTCCCTGAGGATCTCACGGTTGACCTCCTGCTCCTGATTGGTCAGATATATGTACACATCACCGCTCCTCTGAACGAAGTTCTGTTCGATGAGACGGTTGAGCGACTCCTCGATCTCCGCTTTGAGTTCAAGGCGGTTCTGTTCGAGGGAGGACATCATCAATGCGGCGATGTTACCGAGGTTTGTATCCAGACCATCATAGTATTTCACTAGATACAACGTCTCCAGGACCTTCAGATCGAAATCGTTCAGATCGGGATTGTCCCTTGCCCTGCTGAACACGAGATTGGTCGGTGCATCCAATTCATCCCTGATCGGATCGAAGAATCCGTACAGGGGGACGATCGTACCTATGTCGCAATCCCCATGGTTGGCAGCGGCATCCTTGAAGATACGGAGCATGGAACGGGCTGCATTACTGAGGTTCTTTCCCGCGGCGGTCTTGTTCCTGAGCTGTGTCAGCATGACCTGAAGCATGTCATATTGATAGGGGATGAATGGATACGTGTCAGCGAACTCGCGTGAATCACGGTACAGTCTGATGGTCATCCTGTTATCGAGAGCCAACTTCGTCTGGATATCAACCCTCGACCCCTCGTACAAGGCTGACAGGTACTGCTCATCGTCGGTTTTCTTCTCCAAGACCCTCTTCTCGATGACCTCCTTGACATCGGAGGAGACCATCTTTATCCTGGTACTGAAACGCCCTTGGATCTTCGAGAAATCGTTGTTGCTGACACCCTGCACGATGGCCTCGATGTCCTCCTGAC
>OGLM01004021.1_pt1 | contig 11268 bp, 10 predicted proteins | sample 1572531 | NCBI WGS metagenome assembly OGLM01 (sample SAMEA2581909, study PRJEB24529) | metagenome | biome: Human gut stool | place: China | collected 2011 | reverse complement strand
AAATCTTCATGCCGTTGTTCCAGTTCTTCATTATCTGTCTGCAACTGTAACTGCTACTACTTCAAATCATGATTATCTTCCCTTTGCCGAGGGAAGGTCTTTTTACGCTTCTTTTGCCATACCATAGCAATTCTCCTCGTAGAATTTTCTGTTTGCTTTTCCCGATAAGACGATAAGATTCGGATTAATAGATTTCATACGTTCATTAAGTTCTTTAATCATCTTGTATCCCTGAGCTCTGCTAACGCCCCAATCTTCACAAACTTCATTAACATCTACATACATTTTTTTACTCATAGGTCATCCTCCCTTCTTCAATATTTACAATCGCATTTATGTGTTTTCCACTTGATGCAATTGTATTTAGAACTTTATTTGGTTCTACTGTGTATTCTCATTACGAGAACCTTATTTGGTTCTGTTAAGTATATTTTAGAACTTTTTTGGGTTCTGTATCTATCATTATTAATTTTTCTATGGTAAAACACTAATATCACAACGAATGAAGGACTTTTCCATGACCCAGGGAGAACGTATCAAATTAATACGTGAACTTAGAAATATGACGCAGAAAGAGCTTGGACTTGCTTGCGGATTTCCAGAAGGCAGTGCCGATGTTCGAATTCGCCAATATGAAAGCAATAAAAAAGCACCCAAACAAGACACCCTCAATGAAATTGCAGATGGCTTAAAGGTACATGTGTATTCAATTATGCCTTATGAAACTTCTAACGCTACCGATACACTGGAAACTTTATTCTGGTTAGAGACCTTTGGAATCATATCTTTATTCAAAATGGATAAATCAAATGAACCAGACAAGGAATTGGTCTTTAAAGGAAGCTATAATGATTGCAACTATTTCAATTACAATGCTCCGATTGGAATTGCCGTGAAGTATAACCTTGTAAATGAATTTATGCAGGAATGGCATCTCAGATATACGAAATTTGAAAAGGAAGAAATCACAAAAGAGCAGTATATGAACTGGAAATTAAACTGGCCGAGGTCTTGTGATGATAACAATGGAAATAAGAACTATGTGGATTGGATGAAAATATGAAAGGAGAATACTAAATTATGTCTGAAAATGACAAAAGAGATTATAACACCTATATATCAAAACTGATATTCAACGACAACGAAGAACTAAATGTAAATCAAAACGATATTGTTGTTTTTGTAGGCCCAAATAATGCTGGAAAAAGCCAATCACTTAAAGATATATATGAACTATGCGACTCTAAGAAGCCTTCAACAGTTATTTCTGATATTGAAATATATAAACCAACCGACTCATTAATTGATTATGTTACCTCTATTTCTAATGTTCAAGACCACGGAAATTATAAAACATATCAAGGATTAAACTATTCATTCAACAGTGTAAATGACAGAGACAACCGCTTTGGAAATGCTCAGAATATTTTTGTTTCATATCTAAATACAGAAACTCGATTGTCAATTTGCAAGCCACCGCAAAACATTAATCGAAATGCGCCAAAAACGCACCCTATTCACAATGTAGCCTTTAATCAACATTACAGAATGAAAATTAGCGATTATTTTAATAAAGCTTTTGCAACCAATATAATACCAAATACTCAGTATGGCGCAACAATTCCTTTGTGTATGGGTGAATCTATTTCCATAAATAAAGAAAATGAATCTGATTTTTTAGTTCAAATGGAAAACTATGCTGACATTTTAGAACAATACCCACAAATCCACAACCAAGGTGATGGAATTAGAAGTTTTACAGGAATACTGTTGAATCTTATTATTGAACATCATAAAATTTTTTTAATTGATGAACCAGAATCTTTTTTGCACCCACCTCAAGCTAGAATTATGGGGCACACCATAGGTTCTTTACTCTCAGATAAGCAACAAGCTTTTATATCTACACACAGCCCAGAAATACTGAAAGGTCTTTTAGAAACATGTCCTAATCGAATAAAAATTGTTAGAATAACTCGTAACGATAATACTAATCATTTTTCAATATTAAATAATGACGAATTCAATCTTTTGTGGAAAGATCCGCTACTTCGTCATTCCGAAATAATGTCAAGTATTTTTCACAAAAATGTTGTTCTATGTGAAAGTGATTCCGATTGTCGATTATATTCAATAATTGACTCTTATATAAAAGAAACAAAAAACTCTTTTTCTGAAACACTATTTATTCATTGTGGTGGAAAACATAGAATGGGCAAAGTTGTTTCTGCACTTAAGTCACTAAACATTCCTGTATGGATTATTCCAGATATAGATATCTTGAATGATCCATCAGTTTTAAAAGGATTAATTGAGTCTGCAGGCGGTGATTGGAATGATTTTGAAAGTAAAACAAAACTTCTTTCAGCCAATCTAACAACACCTAATAGTACAATTAATCGCCAGAAATATAAACAATGCGTTTTAGATATACTTAATCAATCTTCCGATGGTAAACTCACTCCTGCCGAGATAAAACAATTAAAAGATCTATTAAAAACAGAAACCAAATGGTCAATCGTAAAACATGGAGGGAAAAATAGTATTCCACCAGGAGATGCATATAATGCATTCGAATATCTAGATAAAGAGTTAAAAAAGCTCAAAATATTTATTGTTCCTGTCGGCGAACTAGAATGCTTTATAAAAAATGTTGCGGGTGCTCATGGTCCAGAATGGATAAACAAAGTATTAGAACAGTATCCGGACTTCTCAGATGCTGTATATAAAGATATAATTGATTTTGTGAAATCTTGGAATATATAAAATGCAAGCATTTTGCAAGCACAAAAACCGAGAGTCCACTTATTTAGCGGTCTCCCGGTCATTTCACATCATTCAAACTCTTCCCAAAGGAAGTATCATCAAATCGAAAATGCTGATTTTATGCGGCATTCCACCACATATGTTTCATCTAATGTTACTCTTTTCATATCGTTTCCAAAAACTTTAGTAGCAAATTAGTTGCAATAATTCCATGCTGCATCTACGAAATCTATGGCAGATATAATCTACTTTTACTACTAAAAACGAATAATCAAATGTGGCTTGCGGGTGCTTAACTGTGCCTGCTGCCACACCCACTATGAAAGGAGCTTTTCTATGAGCAATCAACATAAACATCCAACTATAAGTTTTAGAATCAGCGATGCTGAACGCAAACAAATCGAAGCCCGCATCCTTGCCAGTGGCATGATGAAAAAAGATTACTTTGTCCGTTCCTGCATCTATAACCGCATCTGCGTTGTCGGCAAGAAAGAAACTATATATCCGCTTGTGCAGACTGTTAATGCTCTGTATCTGCAATTACTTGAAATGCAGAAAGCATTTTCTGAATGCTGTGAACATCAAGCTTTAAACAATCTTCCTACAAGCGATGAAATCAAGGAACTACAGACCAACTATAACAATATGCTTACAGCCATCATTGATCTGCTTGATGGTGCTAAGTATCTGTGGGAAGGAGAACACCATGAAACAAAATAACCCTTGTTACCTGTTTGGCATGTATGAACCTGATACAGACTCTGTTATCATCAATACCGGCGAGAACGCAATTCTTGTTATCTGTTGCAAGGAATGTAATTCCTCTGTTATCTTTGATGACCCGAATGATATTGTATATCTTTACTTGCTGGCAGAGGAAACGCCTCTGCTGTATGCTAAGCTGGCAATGAAAGAAAACGGATTACAGGATTATGTGGATGCTATGAATGAATTTAACTAACTGCTTTTCATCTCTCTAAACTGTGCACAATAATTCTTTTTGTGTGCAGTTTCTCCTAAAATGTCTTCATCAAATACTCTTTCATCTTCTCTTTTTGAACATAATTAATTTCGCACCTACATATGCGACATTCTTTTTCTATCATATTTATGTATTCGTCTATATTCATATTACTAGCTGTAAATGCTTTTTTTACAATTTCTTTTATTCGTTTCTGTTTTTGAGTCTTATCAGACAATTCATGTAGTTTAATCAATAAATATGTCCCAATTACATTGATATAGCAGCTTAAATATGTATAGTTTGCAACAACTACAGCATTTACATTTGTCAACAAGAGACCTCTTAGTGTAATATTCAACTTTTCCGGAAATGAATTTTGTTGTGCAAATTTATTATATCTCATACATTGCACCCATTTAACTATGCTATTGAATTCCATCAATTCATCATGTTTTGATAATTCGTTAATGATTGTTATTTGTGTATCTCTATCAAATTTATCATGATATATCGAATACATTAAATCGTCTTCATTGATAACGCTTATTTTTATAACCCAGATATAAAATACGTCCAATATTTTATCATTATAAACCATATCGATTAGTTCGCTATCAATGCTAGCATTAACATACTCCACAAATTTAAAATACATTCCCTTCTCAAAACGATGACCTATATTCGAATTTCTTATTTTTTCTATCACTTCTTCAGCGTCATCTTGCATACTACCATGATGATTCCACAGAGTTCTCAATACATTTATATTAATATATTCCCACTCAAATCTAAATCTATAAATTGAATAATACAACACTATATATGAAAAAAGATATGTACAATTCTTTTCACTTAACTGACCTATGATTTCTCCTGCATCAAATCTATTATAATAAATAATTTTATCCCTTATTATTTGCGAACAAAAATCATTAAAATGTTTATCTTTTATTATTTGACCAAATATTTTTACAAAATCTTTTTGTTCCCTTTTCCCTGAAAATATACAATCAATCTCCACTCTAATCAAATCGGTAATACGTTCTTTACAATACTGCTCATAAAAATCCTGCTCCTGATTTATATCTCTTTGTAGAAAACGAATTAACTCTTGCTTCTTTTCATTAGACAGTTTTTGATATATTTTTAGTGTCACATCTTTCCATTCACTTACATCAAATATTCTTCCCTCCACCATCATGCCCAAGTCATCATACCTATTAAATCTTACTTTACTATATCCTGCCAATTCAGCCCTGATAAGATTCAGCCTAATTAAATCAATATGAAAATTCAAAATTGATCTTATATTTTGCTCATCCAACTGAAAATACATTTCATCTATAATTTCTTGCAACAAATGTACTTCACAATTCGAATTATATATCCACGATACTTGATTTCTTAATATTCTTCCTTTCTTTTTAATATTGGAAATTTCATATTGTTTCCGTCCAATATAATCTGTAAAAATTAAATGAATCAATTGATTATATCTACCTTGCAATTCGGTATTTTCATCTTCTTGAATTGCATCATGTAAATTTACAAAGTCTCGTCTCAACAAATCTATTGCATTTTTGCTTATTCGTTCTTTCATTGTCTTTTTCAGAAATTCTTTATTAATTTCACTAATTATATAACCATTTCTTTTTACATCAGAACTCATTTTTATCATTAATATACTTTTTGTGCATTGTATGAAGAGCACAACGAACAATATAAAATATCCAATAGCAAATGAAAACCATACAAAATTTATTATACTAATCGTTGAGGCACCAAGTGTATCTCCGTATATTGTCATAAATGGTTTATAAAGAATTTCCAAAATCAATAACACGCCAAACATCTTCTTAGAGATGATTTTATTAAAAATTTTTATCTTTTTCTTTACAAAATACTCAGTAATGTTAATTCCTAAATAGCGAGTTGCAGCTTTTTCACCACCTTGATATGATGCTACAAACTGATAAAACGTCAATAATATTCCATATATTGTAATTTGACCAATTATCACTGTAAAAAATGTTGCTTTATCAATACTCAAATTATTATTTAACATACAATCTACAATTATTTGCAACCAATATGATATTCGTTCCATTTGTACCTCCAGATGCAATTCCACTACTTTTTTAACACTTCCACAAAATTTGCCTTTATCCTTTTCTTTACTACATCAAGTTCCTGATGATACAACTCACCTATATACTTATATATCATATCATTAAAATCAATTGTATATTTTTCACTCAATCCTTTTGTAAAAGGAGCATCACTTTCAAGTAAAATTCTATCTACCGGAATATTTCCAACAATATTTCTTCCATTTACACTCTGCAACATTTGATGATTAATAGAAAAATAGCAACCTTGCTCTATTGCCCTCCTTAAATCAGTTATTCCACCAGAATACCAGTGCAAAATGACAGTTCCATCAAAACCATTAAGTATATCAACTACTTTCTTTGAAGCAGACCGACTGTGAACACTTAATATTTTATTTTTCCCAGAACACCACTCTATTATTTTTTCAAATATTTCCGTTTGACACATTACATCTTCTTTTGACTTTTTTGTATAATCCAAACCAATTTCACCAATAAATCTAGTTTCATTTATCAGTTCCTTAAAAAGCACCTGCTGATTGCTATATTGATGCACCAATTCTGGATGAAATCCCAGGGCTAATTGAAAATATTTATTTCCCACATATTGACGCTTATACTTTTCAAAGAGTTGAGGCAGATTTGTCATTGCTATGGTATAAGACGCCTTCTGCTTAACATATCTCAATATTTCGCTTCTATCATCATATAAATCAAAGTGCATATGCGCATCCATATAAAAATCAAACATTTATTTTCTCCAAACACTCTCTCATTTCTTTCATTCCACGCACATATAAATCTGCAAATTGTTCTATGTTTTCTCCAATGGGGCCTGACTCTTGAATTCTCAAAAATGCATTATTCTCATCAAAATTATTAAATGCACATTTATATGTTCTATATGCTTGTCTTGCGACAGGAAGCTTCTTGTATCTGCTATCAAAGTATGTGCTTGTATCGTGTAATTCCCCCTTTAGAATAGCGGCTCTTCTTATAGTACATGGTAAGCAATATCCGCAATGCATGGTTGTTTTCATGCCTTGATGCCTTCCAACATCTGGATGTGAACACGACATAGTTTTATCTAATATCTCTTGTAAAAAATCTCTATCTTTACATTCTAAAATCATCTCACCTTTTGTCTTAAACTGAAATGGATTCTTGATTTTAACTTGAAGACCTAATTCTGCAATCAATTCCTGTAGCATTTTCATATAATGTGGATGTGTTGTTCTTGTACTACTTGTTCCAGTTCTTGTATATGCCAACGGAATATTTAACGAGATCAATCCATTTTCTGGTATTATTAGCTCTATCTCTTTGCCCATAGCACTTGCATATGCAATGGCATGAGAAAAAAACATAAAGGAACGAGAACGTGTAGTATCTTCTTTTTTGTCTCCCTTTTTTGTAACAATAGCTGCATAATTTTGAACAAAATTACTTTCATCTACATTGAACCGGTTAATGAATGCATCTTTTAACATTCCTTGATATTCTACAGTTCCTTTTCCTCCACCATAATGGCTCACAAAAACCGTATCAGAAGCATCCTCTTTATCACAGAGTAAATTCAATGCACCTATACAAGAATCCAAGCCACCAGAAAACATACAGATTTTTGATATATTCACATTCTTCTCAGTTACTTTTTCCCACTTTTCCTTCGCTTTCTTTTCTATCTCCGTCAATTTCCTTTCCCTAAAACAAATTTTCCACCTGTCTCCTGTAAGAAAACTTAACATTTCTTCTACTAAAGACCGACATGAAATCCATTTACCAACACATAAAACCGGCATATATAACTCAATTTCTCTACTCCAGGCATCCTCTCCATTTTCGCGAAGTATTAGTCTGTCTGCTGCAAACACAGCTAACGATAAATATAACATGTCAATTGCTTCATCTTTGTAGAATTCGGCATAAATATTATTTTGTTTCCAAAATGTATATTTGAACTCCTTTTTACAATTTAAATTAATAATTTTGCTTTCTTCCACTTCAAATCCATCTTCTGAAAGTTTACAAACCATTTTCATACTACATATCCTCCAATACAGAATAGCATTTTTCATATAGTGCTTCTATCCCATCTTCTATTGAGTGGTGTCCAAATATTTTATCTCTAATTTCTTTTATTTGAAATGTTGTCCTAACTTTATTGGAAACATAATCCTTCATTTCTTGCTCAACTTTCATAGTTCTGTCAATGTCATCGGAATATTTTTCTAGACAAAATTGCAAATCATTTAAAATTCTTCCCCAAATATAACATTCAACATATGTACTAAGAACCTGTTCCATTAGAGCATTATCAACTTTATCTAATGACTGTAACTCCAGATTATTGTTCTCCATATATTCATACATTTTCGACATTGCATTTACAGCTGCAATCCTTGCCACCGAATCTTCCTTTGAATCTGCTGAATCTGAAATATAATTTACCAAGCCAGAGCAAATCTCTTTTGCACTCTTGCCTTGATATTCTATTCCTAAATCATCAAAGGTTTTCTGATAACCTTGTTGCTGAATATCCGAGAATAACCTTCCAATATTTACAGCACCTCTAATTCCTGATTTGGAACTTTTAATCAAACCCGCAGTACCGCCTGCTGCTTTTACATAATTTCTTGCAGTTTTAGCCACGCCGCCTCCGTGACCATTTATATATTTAGAAAACCCCGTTTTTGTTGCCTGCCAACTAACCTCCGGTTTAGGTTGCTGCCCGTTGTAATCACTCGGCAAAAGTCCTTTATTATCTTTATTTCCTGAATGACTGCTTGATGTACCCATAATTTATTACCTCTCTGTACTTTCTATAGAAAATCCTCTATCGCTGTTTTAAGTGTTGTATTTTCGCTTTTCCATCGCTCAAGTATAGTCTTCATTGCTCCCTTATTTTCACATTGAGCATAAAAACCTTCGAAATACGGAATCTGCGATACAAAAATTTTCTGTGCTGATAAATCTGTACAATACTTAATTGTATTCTCTTGCAACTGCTCGTTTAATGCACCCCATAGCAAGAAAAATCTTACTTTTTCCTTTTCATAACTATCATCACTAATTACATCTTGATATAAACCATCTAAAATTTGATGTTGATCGAATACAGAAATTTTATCAACAGCCATTTTAGCTTGATTAAATGCTAAGTCCGAATGTTTTGAGATCCCTTCAAATATTTTCTTTGCCTCTTCACTCATTTTCTCAACACTTGTAAATATATTATCTTTAGCAGATGCTCGCATAAAGTAAAAATAGTTCTCTAACTTTTCCTCTGACAACATTGGCTTTGCCTTCATCCATTTTTTAACCCATAATTCGTTTTTCCATGGATCCAATGCATTGATTTTGTCTTCCTGGTCTGTTTCAAAGCCTTCCAATTCTGTTTTTAGCATATTGTCACCTAGTAAGTTGACCATTTTTCTAAATAAAGATGTTTGAAAATACTCAACCTCCATTATTTTCGCCAAGACATTGCTCTTCAACGTAACATTCTTATAGCTCGCCATCTTTTGTCGCATATCCAGTGTATTTAAAAAACGTTTACATTGACGTGGATTGCCATTCAATCCTTGAGTCAATATTCCCGATAGTTGCTTCGATAAGACTAAGCTATCATTTAATTTTGTAGCGATTCTCTCATCATACTCCTTAAGAATTTCCATCGTTATAGAAAACTCTAATGAATTCTGTTTTCTCTTTGCTTGCAAAAATTTCAACAAGTCTTCAAATTCCGTTTCATTCAATTCATTTTCCGATAACAAGCACATTATATAAAATTCTGTTTCATCCTTATTCATACATGGTATTCTTATAGGATACTGGATAAGCTTTTCTTGATACTCCTTTCCAATATCCATATTAATACCTTCAATATCATCAAATTTTGATCTAATTGCATATGTAACGTGTCTCTCATCAGCTCCTATAACAAAAGACACATTTCCACTAAACAAGAAAAGTCTCATTGCTTCTAATGTATCTAATATGGTAGCCGGATTGCATCTATCCAATTCATCAACAAATATTACTAGTTTTTTAATGCCTGCTTCTTTTATTAATTCTGCAAACTTTTCTCTAAACTCCCGTATATCCTCACGAACTTCTTTATAGTCCAATTTATCTTTTATTGCTTGAAGCATGGTTTCTTCATCAACATCTTCCGCAACCTTTTTAGCTTTCTTTGCTATTTCTTTTATTGCGAGATTGGTTATAGCACCGAAACCGCCTGTAACCGCCATATCTATACCAAATTTTATTCCACCTTTTATAACTTTAAATTTATCAATACTATCATATAAGGCTTTTAATGTTATTTTTGCCGCACCAGACAACTCACGACCTTCTTTTATCCCATCTAAAATTGATGCTAAAATAGCAGTTTTGGCATCATCATAGCTCTCATATAGCCAGCCATTAAAGAGCAAACATACAGTTCCATCCTTTTGCTCTTCTAATTGTTTCTTACACATATGCATCAGACTTGATTTTCCGCTTCCCCAGTCTCCATACAAACCAATACACGAAGGCAACAACTTTTCATCATTTATCGTATCTTTCATAATTTCGACAATGTATGAAAAATCCAAATAGTCAATTTCTGTTTCGCTATCCTTCCACATTTGTAAAAACACCTCTTTCTTTTATGTGTACTATTATATTTTTTACTCTTCTTCCTCTTCAATCCATTCCTTCAGTTTCTGTTGAAGTAACTTCTTATCTGGCAGATATAATTTATACTCTGATGCATAAATATTAGCATCTTTGGGCAAAGTAATCTCAACTAAAGCATCATTCTTTTCTTTGCACAGAAGAATACCTATTGTGGGATTTTCATCTTCTAATTTTTCATACCTATCATAATAATTAACATACATCTGCATCTGACCAATATCCTGATGTGTCAGTTTGTCCACTTTCAAGTCTATCAATACATAACAACGCAACAATCGATTATAGAAAACTAAATCCACATAAAAATTATCTTCATCATATGTAAATCGTTTCTGTCTTGCCTCGAAAAGATACCCCTTTCCTAATTCCAACAAAAATTTTTGTAATTTATTGATTAAGGCTGTTTCCAAGTCTGTTTCAGAATATTTTGCTTTTTCTTCCATACCCAAAAATTCCAGAACCGTGGGTTGCTTTATAATATCTTCAGGTTTTGTAATAACGTTCCCCTCTGATGCAAGACGCAAAACACCTTCTTTATCTCTACTCAACGCTAAACGTTCATATAAACTAGAATTATATTGCCTCTGTAGAGTACGAACTCCCCATCCTGTTTTTGCCGTTTCAATTTCATAAAAGCTACGTTCAGCTTCATTTTCTATACGCATTAACTGCAAATAATGCGACCACGAAACAATAAATTGTGGCTCTTTTTCAAAAAAGCTAAACACTGTTTCACTTTTT
>OGLM01004019.1_pt1 | contig 11268 bp, 9 predicted proteins | sample 1572531 | NCBI WGS metagenome assembly OGLM01 (sample SAMEA2581909, study PRJEB24529) | metagenome | biome: Human gut stool | place: China | collected 2011 | reverse complement strand
GGGTAGTGCCCCGCCGGGCCGTGACCGGCGTCCAGCAGTTCCGCTCGCCGCTGCTGCGGCTGGCCGGAGCCACGGTGCTGGTCATCTCGGCTCCCGGCGCACGGGTGCTGGTGCCCGCCGTGCCCGCAGCACAGGCGGCGGCGCTGGCCTGTGCCCTTGCGGAGGACGCCCCATGACCGAACATCGTCTGCACCCCTTTGCCGCCCTGCGGGTCCTCCGCAAAACACTGGTGCTCTATCTGGTGCCGCTCCTCCGCGTGCTGTTTGAGCGCAACTGGGCGGCGCTGCGGGCAGCGCTCCGGCAGGATCTCATCCTCTTTCTGCTGGTCTGTGCGCTGAGCTGGGTCATCCTCCACGCAAGCAGCTGGTCTTTGGATGAAAGCGGCACCTTCTGCCTCCACTGGAAGCTCCTGTTCCGGTTCGACCGAACGGTGCGGGGCGCTTCGCTGGCAGCCCTGACCATCGAACGGCCGTTTTATTACCGGCTGGCCGGGGCCAGCCGGGTGACGCTCTATCCCGTGGGCGAACCGAAACAGCGCACCCTGACCCTCTGCCTCCGCCGGGCCGATGCGCAGCATCTGGCCGACCAGCTGCTCCCCATCGAGGCCCCCAGCCTGCACCGGCCCAAAGGCGGCGAGCGGGCTGCGCTGGGGCTGCTGGGGGCCAACAGCCTTTCCACGCTGGCGCTCTTTCTGCTGGCCATCCGGCAGACGCAGCAGGGCCCGGACCGCTATGAGCTGGCCTTTGCGCAGATCAACTTTCTGGCCGGGCTGGCGGCGCGGTGGCTGCCCGCCGGTGCGGCCTGGTTGCTGGCCTTCTCCGGCTTTCTGCTGGGGCTGAGCCTGCTGCGCAGCTTTGTGCAGACGGTGCACTACGAGGTCTGGCACACCAGCACCCAGATCGGCAGCCGCGGCGGCTGGCTGGACCGGTTCGAGTGCCGGGTGAAGAGCGACCAGATCAGCTTTGCCGACGTCCGCCTTTCCCCCTTTGCCCGGCTGATGCGGCGCTGGCCGGTCTTCGTGACGGCGGGCAGCTGCTCCCCGGAGCTGCCGCTCTTCGTTTACCGTTCCGGGGAGGAAGCGCTCTTCCGGGAGCTTCTGCCCGAATTTCGGATGCCGCCGGACCTTCTGGCCCGGACAGAACAGCGCAGTCTCATCTTTTTTGCTCCCGCCGGAGCACCCTTTACCCTCTGCGCTTTGCTCACCCTCATCTCCCGCTCCACCCTGCCCGGCCTGACCGTGACCCTGCTGTTCCCCACCCTTTTCTTTGCGGCGGGGCTGGCGGGCGGCGCGATGGGCTACCGGCGGGAAGGGGCCTGGCTGCGGGAGGAGCGTCTGACCCTGCGGCGGCAGCGGGGCATCTATCTGCACAGCATCTGCGTCTTCCATCCGGATATCTGCCTGACGGCCCGGCAGTCGCCCTGGGCCGTCCATGCAGACCGCACCAATCTGACCGTCGCCTTCCCCGGTTTTGTCCGGCTGACGGTACGCAGCATCCCGTGGCGGGACGCACAGAAATGTTTTGAATTTTTGGAAAGAAGTCGAATCTTATGATAAAAACGATCCTTTTTGATCTGGACGGCACCCTTCTGAACACCATTGACGACCTGGCCGATGCAGGCAACTGGGTCTGCGCTCAGCACGGCTGGCCCACCTTTACGGTGGAGCAGTTCAAGCACATGGTCGGCAACGGCATCCCGAAACTGGTGGAGCGCTTTTCGCCCGCCGATGCCCGGTCGCCCGAACGGCTGGCCGCGACGCTGGCCGAGTTCACGGCCCGGTACGATGCCCACAAGGAAGACAAGACGGCTCCCTATCCCGGCATCCCGGAGCTTCTGGACGCCCTGAAGGCCGAAGGCATCCAGACCGCCGTCTTTTCCAACAAGGCAGACCCGCTCTGCGGGAAGATCATCGCGCACTACTTTGGCACCGGTCGGTTCGAGCTTGTCCGGGGCAGCCGCCCGAATGTGCCCACCAAGCCCGACCCCACCGGCGTCTATGCCCTGATGCAGGACCTCGGTGCAGAGGCCGCCAGCACCCTTTTCGTGGGCGACAGCGATGTGGATATCCTGACCGGCCACAACGCCGGTCTGCCCGCCATGGGCGCGCTCTGGGGCTTCCGGGGCGAAGCGGAGCTTACTGCAGCCGGTGCCGATGCGCTGGCCGCCGTGCCGATGGACATTCTGGAATTTGCCCGGAGAGGGTGATCTTTGTTTTCATAAAGTTTACGGGCAGTTCATTGCATTCCGGGGCCTTCTTTCTTATAATTTGATTCAAATTTGAATCACACCGGAATCATCTGGAGGTATCCCTCTATGGCAGCTGAAAAGAAAGCATCCCCCAACGTCGAGAGCCGCCTGCGCCACAACATCCTGAAAATGCCGCAGGAGGTCTATCAGGCCAGCGGCATCGTCATCAACGGGCGGCGGCTGAAGAGCTTCGTCTTCACCACCGACCTCGCCATCATCCGCAACTGCGATGCCGACGCCGTCTTCGCCGTCTATCCGTTCACGCCTCAACAGGCCATCAGCGACGCCATCATCAAGGCCTCTTACATCCCGGTGTTCTGCGGCGTGGGCGGCGGCACCACCCACGGTGTGCGCACCCTGAACCTGGCCCGCGACGTCGAGAGCCAGGGTGCCATGGGTGTCGTGCTCAACTCTCCCATTTCAGACCTGAATCTGCTGGCGGTCTCGCGGGTCGTGGACATCCCGGTCATCATCACCGTGACCAAGGCGGACACCGACATCCGTGCCCGCCTCGAATCCGGTGCATCCATCCTGAATGTGGCTTGCAGCACCGACACGCCCCGCATCGTGAAAAAGATCCGCGATGCGTTCCCGGATGTCCCCATCATCGCCAGCGGCGGCAAGACCGGCGAGAGCATCTCGGCCACCATCGCCGCCGGTGCCAACGCCATCACCTACACTCCGCCGTCCCCGGCCATCCTGTTCAAAGAGATGATGGAAAAGTACCGGGAGTGACGGCACGGAAAACGCCCCATGTTCGAGCGGCTGCGGCAGTGCAGCCGCTCGTTTTTTCGGGCTGTACCGGAGATCTGAAAAAATTTTGATTTTTTTAGAAATAATTGTTGACAAACAGGCGAGTTCTGGATATAATAATAAAGCACCGTTCAAGTGCGCAAACAAAATATGGCGGCATAGCTCAGTTGGCTAGAGCATTCGGTTCATACCCGAAGTGTCACCGGTTCAAATCCAGTTACCGCTACCACGTTACAGAGTTTCGCTAAGATAAGGGGGACGGTCGTCCGCAGTAGTGGATGATGGAAGTCGGAGGTTTTAGCGAAGCTCTGTATTTCTAAGGCCCGTTGGTCAAGCGGTTAAGACACGGCCCTTTCACGGCTGTAACATGGGTTCGATTCCCGTACGGGTCATAAAAAATCCTCAATCTTCGGATTGGGGATTTTTTGTTTCCCGTACGAGGACTGTCTACGAGGCGAGACTGCCGTGAAGAAATCGTCCCCCATCAACAGCAAACACCCCGCTCGATCGTCTGCGTCAGCAAACGGTAAAGCGGGGTGTTTTCAACATCTTATTGCATTGCCGTGGAAAACTGTGCGGTCAGCTCTCAGCCCTTCTTGTGGGTCGGGACCATGACCTCCAGGCCACCCATGTAGGGCTGCAGGACCTTGGGGATGGTGACCGAGCCGTCGGCCTGCAGGTGGTTCTCCAGGAAGGCGATCAGCATACGCGGAGGTGCCACGCAGGTGTTGTTCAGGGTGTGGGCCAGATAGGTCTTGCCGTCCTTGCCCTTGACGCGGATGTGCAGGCGGCGTGCCTGTGCATCGCCCAGGTTGGAGCAGGAGCAGACCTCAAAATACTTCTGCTGGCGGGGGCTCCATGCCTCGATATCGCAGCTCTTGACCTTCAGGTCAGCCAGGTCACCGGAGCAGCAGTTCAGCTGACGGACAGGGATCTCCATGCTGCGGAACAGCTCGACGGAGTTCTTCCAGAGCTTCTCGTACCAGTCAGCGCTCTCCTCGGGACGGCAGACGACGATCATCTCCTGCTTCTCGAACTGGTGGATGCGGTAGATGCCACGCTCCTCGATGCCGTGAGCGCCTTTCTCCTTGCGGAAGCAGGGGCTGTAGGAAGTCAGGGTCAGGGGCAGAGTAGCCTCATCCAGAGTCTGGTCGATGAAGCGGCCGATCATGGTGTGCTCACTGGTGCCGATGAGGTAGAGGTCCTCGCCCTCGATCTTGTACATCATGGCGTCCATCTCAGGGAAGGACATGACGCCCTGCACCACGTTGCCGTGCATCATGAAGGGAGGGATGACATAGGTGAAACCCTTGTCGATCATGAAGTCGCGGGCATAGGCCAGAACAGCCTCGTGCAGGCGGGCGATGTTGCCCAGCAGGTAGTAGAAGCCATTGCCGGCCACGCGGCCTGCGGCGTCCATATCAATGCCGTCGAAGCTCTCCATGATCTCGGTGTGGTACGGGATGGGGAAATCAGGCACGACCGGCTCACCGAAGCGCTGAGCCTCGACGTTGTAGGTGTCGTCCGGGCCGATGGGTACGCTGGGGTCGATCATCTGGGGGATGGTGTACATGATCTCCTGAATGCGTTCAGCCAGCTTTGCCTCCTCGGCTTCCAGCTCTGCCATCTTGTCGGCGTCAGCCTTGACAGCGGCGTTGTTGGCGTCGATCTGAGCCTGCAGCTCGGCCTTCTTGGCCTCGTCGTCGCACTTCTTCAGCTGGCCGAACAGAGGACCGTTGGCCTTGCTCAGCTTGTTGCGGGCAGCCTTCAGGGACTCGACTTCCTTCAGGCACTCGCGGTACTTGGCGTCCTTCTCGATGACTTCGTCAACGAGGGGGAGCTTCGCATCCTGAAACTTCTTCTTGATGTTTTCCTTGACCGCATCCGGGTTGTCGCGGACAAATTTGATGTCAAGCATGATAACTCTCCTTATACTCTATTGCTTGCACAGGGGGCGTTCCCCGCTGTGCCGTTCAAAGGCGGTGTTCCCCGCCTTGGTACGCATTTCTAATAACTTTTCTGCTTAGGCTCTCCTATTAGGAGAGCTGTCGAGCGATAGCGAGACTGAGAGGTTACTCCACGCTGTACTGCCCCAGCAGATTTGCAAAGGCTTTCAGCTGGTCGTCCGAATAGAAATGGACGGTCAGCTTGCCTTTGCCGTCGTGGTAGGCCACGCGGACTTCGCTGCCCAGCACCTGCTTGAGGCTTTCTTCCACCTCCACCGGCAACGCGCTCGGCAGCGGCGCGGCCACAGGCTCTTTTGCGGGCTTTGCCAGCTTTTTGCACAAAGCTTCGGCCTGACGGACGTTCAGCTGGTTGTCCGCTATCATCTGAGCCGCTTCCTCCTGCAGCTCCGGCGTAGGCAGGCCCAAAACGACCTTTGCGTGTCCGATCGTAATGAAGCCGCTTTTCAGCAGTTCCAGCACTGTTTCCGGCAGGCTCAGCAGCCGCAGGCTGTTGGCCAGTGCGCTGCGGCTCTTGCCCAGCTTGCGGGCGGCCTGCTCCTGGGTCAAATCGCAGCGGGTCATCAGCTCACGGATGCCGGCCGCCTCTTCCACGGGGTCAAGGTCTTCGCGCTGCAGGTTCTCCACCAGCGCAAGCTCCATGGCCTGCTCATCGGTCACGTCCTTGACGATGACCGGCACCTCAGTAAGGCCCGCCATCCGGCTGGCCCGCCAGCGGCGCTCGCCTGCCACGATGAGGTAGCCGCCGGACGGCTTCGGGCGCACCGCAATGGGCTGCAATAAACCGTGCTCGGCGATGCTGGCCGAAAGCTCTGCCAGCGTCTCGTTGTCGAAGGTCTTGCGGGGCTGGCCGGGGTCTGGCTCAATCTCCCGCAGGGGCAGCGTCTCGATTCTGGTATCTGACTCAAAGCTGGGGGCGGCGTCCTCAAACAGACTTTCCAGCCCCCGGCCCAGTCCTCCTCTTCCTTTTGCCATTGGTCTCCTCTCTCCCTCAGCCGTCCATCTTCACATCGGCCAGCCCCATCGTCTCGACCGGTTCCGCTGCAGCTTTTCCGCGGCGGCGCTTGGGTGCAGCTTCGGCGGGGCGGTTGCTCTTCACGAACTCGATGGCAAGGTCCATATACGCCTCGCTGCCCTTGCCCTTCGGCTCATAGAAGTTGATGGGCTGGCCATAGCTGGGAGCTTCCGAGATGCGGATGCTGCGAGGGATGGTGGTCTGATACACCTTGTTTCCAAAGTATTTCTTGACCTGCTCCACCACCTGCAGTGTCAGGTTATAGCGGACAGAGAACATGGTGAACACCACGCCCTCGATGTCCAGATAGGGGTTGTACTTTTTGCGGATGGTCTTGAGGGTGCTGATGAGCTCCGACAGACCTTCCAGCGCATAATACTCGCACTGCACCGGGATCAGCACACTGTCGCAGGCGCTCAGACCGTTCAGGGTGAGCAGGTCCAGGCTGGGCGGGCAGTCGATGAAGATGAAGTCATAGTCCTTCTGCACCCCGGCCAGCGCCTTGCGCAGGCGGCTCTCGCGGCCCGGCAGGTCGATCATCTCCAGGCTGGCACCGGCCAGACGGGTGTTGGAGCCGATCACATCGGTGCGGAACTCGGTTTTGCGGATGGCCTGGGCGGCGGTCGCCTTGCCGATGAGCACCTCGTAGGTGCCGCACTCCACACTCCGCTTGGGGATGCCGTAACCGGTGGTGGTGTTGCCCTGGGGGTCCAGGTCCACGATGAGCACCTTTTTGCCCAAAGCCGACACGCAGGAGGACAGGTTGACGGCGGTTGTGGTCTTGCCGACGCCGCCTTTCTGGTTTGCGATTGCTACAATTTTTGCCACGCGCATTTCTTCCTTCCGGGAAATTTTGGTTGTTCCACATGGAACATTCGCAGTTGTGCCCGCTCGTTTCCCGTCGCGCGGACATCTCAACTAGTAGTATAGCACACTCCCTTGGCTTTTTGAACCGCTTTCAGGCGTTTTTGTGCGTATTTTTCTTCTGTTTTCCGTTTTTACAAGGCAAAAAGTTCTCTTTCAAGGCGTATTTTGCAGATTTTTTACACGTTTTTTCTGTTCCACATGGAACAGTTCACTTCTCCGCTGCCGCCGTGGGGATGCGCACCGTGTATTCGATGTAGCCATCCTTCTCTTCCCGGTGGGCCGTGGCCGGTACCCCATTGTCGGTCATCAGCCGGATGGCATGGTCGATGGTGTTCACAAAGATGCGCACATCCTTGACCATCGAAATGCGGTGCTTGCCCTGCGACGTCTCGTTCAGCAGCTGGTCGATGTAAAGGTCGGTCGCGCGGGCATTCATCTTCCGCTTGGCGATCATGATGAGGGCTTCGCTGCGGCGGTTCTCCGGCAGGCGGAGGACTGCCCGCGCGTGGCGCTCGGTCAGGCCGTTGTCCAGAATGAACTGCCGCTGGTCCCCTGTCAGCTGCAAAAGGCGGAGCTTGTTTGCCAGAGTCGGCTGTGCCATCCCCAGCCGTTTGGCTGCTTCGGCCTGCGTACAGTCCCACAAAACCATCACGTCCCGCAGGCCCTGTGCCTGCTCAAATGGGTTCAGGTCTGCCCGCTGCAAATTTTCGAGCAGGCCAAGCGCGGCGGTGCGCTGGTCGGTGAAGTTGCAGACAATGGATGGGATGGTCTCCATCTTCGCCAGTTTGCAGGCGCGGAGCCGCCGCTCCCCCGCGACCAGCTCATAGCCGCTGTCGATCTTCCGCACCGTGATGGGCTGCAACAGACCGTTTTCCCGGATGCTCTGGGCCAGCCCCGCAAGCTCCTGCTCATCGAAGGTCGTGCGCGCCTGATACGGCGAGGGATGGATGTCTTCCACCGGAAGCTGCACGATCTTTCCAGCGGATCTTCTACGTTCAAACATAAGAATGCCCCTTTCACCAAAGTATGCGCTCGTTTTCAACAATTTCTCAGGAAAAGGTGGAAAACAAGCCTTGTTCCATCCCCAGTGTACCAGAAAACAAAACACCCTGCCAGAAGTTTCGTTCGGCAGGGTGCTTCAATTTTATTTCGATATTTCGTTATTTCAGCGGCGATTTTGCGATTTTTCCACCATTTCTGGGGTACGCTGTCGGAGTTTGCGAAATCTTTTTGCAGAGGATGAGGGTGCGGGTGTCGCCGCCGGGCAGATGCAGGGTGCGGGTCTCCTGATACGCGCCGCCCAGCTTCCGGATGGCGCCGCGGGCTGCCGCGAGTTCCTCCTCACCGGAAGCGCCCTTCATTGCCAGAAAGCTGCCGCCGACCTTGACCAGCGGCAGGCAGTATTCGGCCAGCATCGGCAGAGCCGCCACCGCGCGGGCCGAGGCAAGGTCGAACTGTTCCCGCCAGCTCTTGCGGGCTGCTTCCTCAGCGCGTTCCTTGGCGAACTCCACCCCGGTCAGGCCCAGCTGGCCGCAGGCATATTTCAAAAACTCCACCCGCTTGCCGGTCGGCTCCATCAGGGTCAGTTCCAGTTCCGGTTTATAGATCTTGGTCACGATGCCGGGGAAGCCTGCCCCTGCGCCGACGTCCACCATCTTCCCTGCCACTTCCGGCTGCGCGGCAAAGAGCAGGCTGTCGAGGAAGTGCTTGTCCTCGATGCCCTCCGGGTCGGTGATGGCGGTCAGGTTGACCTTCTGGTTATACTCCACCAAAATCTCTGCAAAGGCGTCCAGCTGGTCGAGCTGGGTCCCGGTCAGCGCAATGTTCCACATGGAACACTTTTCTTCCAGTCTGTTTTTGTCGATCATCGTTTGTTCCTTTTCGTTTCAGGTGTTTCGCGTGTTCGGACGGGTCATTCCCCGGTGAGCTTTACGTAGGTCGGCGCATGGTGGCCTCTCCTTTAGGAGGAGAGGCCTTGGCATTCTCTCTCAATCTTTCCGGGGGCCTGCGGCCAGCGCGATGCTGAGCTGCGCCACATCCGAGGGCGACACGCCGGGGATGCGCCCCGCCTGCCCCAGATTCTTCGGGCGGATGCGCGCCAGCTTCTCGCGGGCTTCCAGCGTCAGGCCGGTCAGGGCCTCATAGGCGAAACCCTCCGGGATGAGCGTCTTTTCATGGCGGGCCACGTCGCGGATCATCCGATCCTGCCGGGCAATGTAGCCCGCATACTTGATCTCCGTCTCCAGCCGCTCGGCCAGCATGGGAGTGATCTCCTCCCCCCAGCCGATGACGCCCGCGAGGAGCGGATAGGAGATCTCCGGGCGGCGCAGCAGCTCTTCGGCGATGCCGCCCTCCGCTGCCGGGGCCAGACCCGCCGCTTCCATCGCGGCCCGTAGGTCGGCGGTGCGCAGATGCGTTTCGTGCAGGCGGCGGCGCTCTGCGTCCAGAATAGCCTGTGTGTGCTGGTATCTGGCCCAGCGGTCATCCTGCACCAACCCATAGTCCCGGCCGATGGGGGTCAGGCGCTGGTCGGCGTTGTCCTGCCGCAGGGTCAGCCGGTATTCGCTGCGGCTGGTCATCATGCGGTAAGGGTCCATGACGCCTTTGGTCACAAGGTCATCCACCAGCGTACCGAGGTAGCTCGTATGACGCGGCAGAATGAGCTGTTCTTTGCCCAGTGCATTGCGGGCGGCGTTCAGGCCGGCCAGCAGCCCCTGCGCAGCCGCTTCCTCGTAACCGGAGGTGCCATTGAACTGCCCCGCACCGTACAGACCGCGAACGTTCTTGCTCTCCAGCGTTGCTTCCAGACTGGTGGGGTCCACACAGTCGTATTCGATGGCGTAGGCCGGACGCATGATCTCGATGTTCTCAAACCCCTTGATGCTCCGATAGAAGGCGTTCTGCACATCTTCCGGCAGGCTGCTGGAAGCACCCTGTAAATACATCTCCTCGGTGTTCTCGCCGCAGGGCTCCACAAAGATGGGGTGGCGGTCCTTCCCTGCAAAGCGGACGACCTTATCCTCGATGGAGGGGCAGTAGCGCGGGCCGACGCCCTCGATCATGCCGCCGTAGAGCGGGCTGCGCTGGATGTTGTCCAGAATGATCCGGTGCGTCTCCGGGTTGGTGTAGGCGATCCAGCATTCCACCTTGTTGTGCATGGGCGCATCAGTCAGGAAGCTGAAGGGCTGCAGCTCATGGTCCGGGTCGCCGGGCTGGCATTCCAGCTGAGAGAAATCGATGCTGCGCCGGTGGACACGGGCCGGGGTGCCGGTCTTGAACCGGCGCAGCGGCAGGCCCGCTGCCTTCAGGCTCTCGGTCAGGGCATTGGCGGCGTGCATCCCGTCCGGGCCGGAGGCATACCACGCATCACCCACAAAGATCTTGCCGCCGAGGTTGGTGCCCGTGGCGATGACCACACATTTGGCCCCATACTCGCCGTTCAGCTGGGTCACAACGCCCTTCACATGGCCGTCCTCCACCTCGATGGAGACGACCTCCGCCTGATGGATGGCCAGACCCGGCGTCAATTCCAGCGCATGTTTCATATATTCGTGGTAGCGCTTGCGGTCGGTCTGGACGCGCAGCGCATGGACCGCCGGGCCCTTGCCCTTGTTCAGCATCCGGCTCTGCAGATAGGTGGCGTCCGCCGCCAGGCCCATCACGCCGCCGAGAGCATCCAATTCACGTACCAGCGTCCCTTTTGCGGTCCCGCCAATGCTGGGATTGCAGGGCATATTGCCGATGGCATCCAGGCTCATGGTGAACACCGCCGTCTTCGCGCCCAGCGTCGCAGCCGCATGGGCCGCTTCAATGCCCGCATGGCCTGTGCCGATCACAATGACGTCATAATCTCCTAAATGGTTCATTTTTACTTTCCCACACAAAATCGTTCAAATACTTCGTTGATGACCGCTTCCGACGCATTTTCGCCGGTCAGGTCACACAGGGCATCCAGTGCATCGTCCACGCAGACCGATACGGCATCCAGCCCGAACCCGCCCGCTGCGGCATCCAGCGCACCGGCGACCGCTTCCCGCGCACGGGTGGCGGCGGCAAGCTGCCGCTGCCCCGAAAGGCTGGCAGCGTGGGGGTCGATCTGGTTCGTGCCCAGCAGCCGCGCCACTGCCGAGGCGATGAGCTTCCGTGCCCCCTCCTCCTGGCAGCAGACCGGCAGCACCATCGCGAAATAGGGCGCGATAACTTCCGCGTCGAACCGGGTGGGCTTGTCCTCCTTGTTGATGAGGGCAATGGCCGGGCGGCCCGCACACTTCCGGGCCAGCGCAAGATCCTCCCGCGTCAGCGGCTCCGAACCGTCAAAGACGGCCAGCACCAGCCCGGCCTCGTCCAGCTTCTTCCAGCTGCGGCGGATGCCCTCGGCCTCGATGACGTCTTCGGTATCCCGCAGTCCGGCGGTGTCGAAGA
>OGLM01004005.1_pt1 | contig 11300 bp, 15 predicted proteins | sample 1572531 | NCBI WGS metagenome assembly OGLM01 (sample SAMEA2581909, study PRJEB24529) | metagenome | biome: Human gut stool | place: China | collected 2011 | reverse complement strand
AAGCGTCCGCAATATGCTATCATATTATTGCGGTTAAAGTTACCGTGCGCATTCGGCCGCGCTAGGATTCTCTCTTTATTTCATATATTTCCTTTCATTCAGTAAGGCCGCCCTTTCGGGCGGCTTTGCTTATGGCCGGATTTTAAACGGACCCGGTACTAGAATTACACCTCCTTTTGCCTGCTTGGCTTGATTCTTAACGTCTATAAGCTCCAGCCCAATGTCAAAGTTATCAAAGTCAATAAGTTGTTTACCCTTATACGGCAAACCCGCGCACTTAACAACAGTCTTACCTTCGTCGTTTAAAAACATATAGCTTTTTGCTCGTAAATATTTTCCTTTTACACAAGTATTTTCAAGCTTAAATTTACCCAACTCAGAGTTATCCACAATTTCAGGCGGAAACTCCATAAAACTATGAACGCTATCAGTATCAGAGTAAATGAAATCATCACCAAGTGCTACTGCTCTCTCATGTACATATCGCCGCCCATAAGCAGTAATAAAACTGGTATAAGCAGTATAAATACTCTCAACGTAGTCTATATCACCTTCGCAAAATTTCAATATCTCGTCTTCTATTTCAACCCTTTTGCTTCTTCGTTCGGGATTCATAGCCATACGACCAGTAAAGCTGTTCATTTTTAATTTGGCAATTGCCTTAACAGCCCCGTCGCTATTTTTCTTGGTTTCATAGCAATCCAAAATAAAATCCTTAAATATGCCCTTTTTACCTTTAAACGACAATATCCACTCCACTTTATAAATTTCAACTTTATAGTATTTTTGGAATGCGTGAAAATCAATGCTTGTCATGGTAAAGCATTCCAGCCCATCAGTTTCAGTTAATAAGTCAGTCTGAACATATCGGAAATTACCTTTCATTGAGACAAAAGGAAATGCCCCATCTCTTAGTTTAGCAAAAGCTTTAAACCGAATAATAAAAAGCCCGTCTGGTATGTCGTCAACAAATTTCGGCCGCCCGTAAGGTAATGTTTCGTTTACACAAATTGCCGGATATTCGCTATTTACATCGTAAATGTAAAAATTTTCTATTATTTTTCCCATATATTTCGGGTTCAGATAAACCCACCCCCCGAAATACGATGGCCGCACCATCCTGTCAATCTCATCATCTGACGGAAATAAGCTTTTAAATTTCTTATATCCAACAGAGTTTCTGGCCAGTTTAAAAGCATCCCCGCTGACTGTCATACCAGTCATTCCAGATTTAAAAAGCTCTCCCAGCGCCTCGCTCATCACAAGCACGTCATTTTCAGCGTATCGTAATTCAGCGGGAGTACACACATGTCCCCACGGTCGATTTGAATAATCGAAATCCAGTATTTTCCTATGAACTGTTTTAAAGTCATTTCCTATTTTAGCTACACTAGAATTTATTTTCTTAAGGCTGTCCCAAAAATGAACTTTTTTCCAGCTGATACCATAAAACCGCCCGAAATTGTCGATAATCGTATCCACTTCAGCGAGCGGTAAGGCGTTCAGCAAATAGGAGCCGTCATATTTTAAATTATGGAAAAAAACAACAATGTCCCCCTCTTGTGACAATTCGTCACATTTAGAAAGAAAAGAGGTGATACAATCACCATGCATCACCTCTTCACGTGCGGTATTTCCCACAACTGTTAACGTCCACAGCCACACCCACGCCCGACACTCCCGCACATTTTTTCCGGCCGCCCAGTCATTGGAAGTCTCAAAATCAGCAATATAATAGGCTGTTATGCTATTTTTCATCCTGATATTTCCTTTCAGCGTCCTTTAAAAGACGCTCAACATCCTGTGCGACGGTATCGGATTTTTCAAGCCCGTCATCAAAATACAAAAATTCAATAGGAGGTGCTTCGAGTGAAAAAGCAACCCATTGACGGCGGTTGAGTTTGTAAACCCGCTCAGCCAGTTCAGCGCGTCCAGTTTTAATGAGAGCCGCAATATAATTCCCGCGCCACCGGTTCTCACGGCCCTCCACATACTCGGGCGAGCTTATCCGTTCGTAAAAGTTTTGCCTTAGCTCAAATGTTTTTGGCGGTTTAGCGAACATGCGTTCATAAAGTGTCACATTATTATAGCGCTGATTTAAAACAGCCGGCCAAAGTTCTCCGTAGTAGTTTTCAAGTGAGCGCTGATAAGCTTCAACATGCTCAATATAGCGGAGCCGTTCCGCATCTCGGTTTTTCCAATTTCTACTTTTTGCCATAAATTGAGTTATAACGTCATCAGGAAAATCCCTTATTTTAACCATTAACCGTTTTCGTGTTTCCGTCATTTTTGGCACAGTCATCACCTCGAGTATTATTTTGGTTATGAGAAAGCGGGACAAAAGCCCCGCCTCCCACACTCTGCAAAATTTGTACTCCATCTGGAGTTAAGATAAGCTTTGTTGTTTCTTCGTCGGGCGTAAGGTCGTAAATCATGATTAAGTACCGCCCTGTCAATCTTTTTTGTGCGAGCCTATTAACTTAACGTTATAAGTGTTAATATAATAGGCACGCTGGCTTTGCTTCGCGTCCGACTTATCGAGGTATTTTAATGTTCCTGAAATGATGACCATCTGCCCCTTTTTTAGGTATTCCACCAGTTTTGAGGGCGTGTTGAAATAAAAATCAAAAAAATAAGTTTTCCCGTTCTCGTCTTCGCAGGCAACAGAACCACCTACGTTCACCCTCTCCGGTGTTGTTTCGTTTTGCTTTAAAACAACAACATCCTTTGTCAATCTTCCCTGAATCGCGCAATAATTGTACATTTTAATCTCTCCTTTTATGTATTAATTTATTTTATCGCCCTCGGCGAAATTAACAAGTAAATCTGATAGCTGCGTTATAGTAGTCGCCACGCTGATAAAAAAGTATTGTATATTCATCATCACAGTAAAATTGTCCTATATTAGGCAACTTCGAGCTGTTGAGAGTAGTCAAACCACAAATAGCCAGTTTAAGCCTCTCCAGATTCTTACTTTCAATAAACAGCGTTTTACTTTTTTCCAGATATTTAAAATCAAACATCATCACTCCGCCCCCTCTCAACAACAGTTAGGGTGTATATTTCGTTGTCTAAAGTTAAAACGAAATCATGCGTCACAAAAAACGTATAGTCATTAGTATGCGTGAGCGGTTGAGTTAAATATAAATTGTAGTACTCTCTTGTAAAAGCGGTCAGGTCATCAATGCTCTTAAAACGAAACCAATCAACCCCCTCAATAGGGTGGTACGCTTTCACAATGAAAAAATCTTCATCCTCATAAAGCATTATTTCCGAATTTTTAACGTGATAAGCAACACCGGTTTGAGGATATTTTAAGCCGGAAATTAACGCTAAGTAACGCTGAGCGTCGTTAAAATGCCGAAATTTGAAAAGCGTATTTGAGTACTCTTGGCTTATTATCATATTTTTCCCTCCATTCATAAATAGCAGGCAGAGAGCCCCACAAGGTCCGGCGGTCAAGCCGTATGCTCTAACTGGCGGGGGGTGACCCGTGACATCCAATCAATCACCTTGGCGGGGGCAGTCCGCGTGCTTATATCAAACGCGCGCAAGCACGTCGATATCACTAATCGGCCAGTTCATCTTGCAAGCTCTGTAAAGCAGAGTTGTGAAAGTCGGTGATAATCATTTTCAGCGCCTTAATCGCGCGATAGTCTATAAGAATTGCGGGGCAAGCCGCGCTATTTGTTATATATAAATCATAAATTTCGCCATCAAACATCAAATCGAGCAATTTTTTTAGGTCATAAGAATTAACTAAATCAATCATTTTCTTTTCGTCGCCCGAATTACTTTTTACAGTATAAGTCACCCAGTAATCAGTCTTATTCATTTTATTTTTTCTCCTTCCATTACATAGCATTCGTCAATTTCACTACGGTCAAAGCGCTCGTCAATATATTCCAGCAAAAAGGCCATTAAGCGCCCGCCTTTGTGGTAGTCGCACGCTGAAACCGCGAAAGAACGGGGGATTTTCTCACCCTCAGCGACGAGGGGAGAGATGGTGTAGCTCTCGATATAGCCTTCCTTCAATGCCGAGTGAGACAGCTCTTTGCGCAGGTACTTCCGCGCTGTTTTCTTGTTTGTGAATAATCCAACGGCATCGCTGTTTAAAAAGCCAACACGGTAAACTTTCATTGTTTTTTTCTCCTTTCATATTTCCCTTTCGTTTACAAGTAAATTATAGCACAGGTACAAATTAAAGTCAATGAACAAAATGTAAACAAATACTTAACAAACTGTTAATAGAAATGCAGGCGCTCAGCTATCTCGCAGAAAATAAGCTCTTTTTCTATTGACTTTGAAATTATCTTGCCCGCTCTGTAATAATTTGACAGGAGTTTAAACATGTAGCTGTCATTTGAGTGTTTAATTAAGTAGGTATTTGCTGCAATGTCATTTGAATCAATGACAAAGCGCCGTTTGTCAGACGGGTCAGCTTTGCCGATATAAACGGCCTCGCCGTTATAGCCAAGGAAAAAGCCCAGCTCCTCACCGTGTAGACCAATACATCCAATATAGCGAGCGTTTCTCGGCACCCCAGCCCGCTCTAGCCGTTTCCGTGCCTCAAGCTGACCCTGCCCGGCCAGATATGCCTTATAATCCTCATCATAGCTGTCCCGCACGTGATTTACATTTCTGACGTAGTATTCGTTTATTGGAAGCGGCGGTATTATTTCTAGCACCGCCTCACGGCTCTTTGTGATACCCGGCCAGTTAATGTTTATCAGTTTAAACGCTGAATAATAAGGGTTGACCGTGCTTACAAGATTTGACAGCATATAAACCTTGGCCTGTCGGAAGCGAAAAACAGACATGACTATACTCTTAAAGTCTGTCAGCTCGCCGGCATAAAAGCGCCGGTACCGTGTCAGCTCGGGCAAAAACTCGTCATACAGGCAGAATTTTACATTGTCGTAGTTATACCCCCGCACCATATGACTTTGCGTCAGCGAATATGCCCAGCCTATCCTTTTTCCGCTTTCGCCCTCTTTAAGGATTATTTCATGACCGTTCAGGATGATATTAATAGGCTTCCCGCTGAGGCGGGCTAAATCGCCCGCCCAGTCGGAAAAAGCCCCGGCGTTAATCTCTTTGTCAGTACGGCGCATATAAAAAAACTCCTGATTTTTCGCCGCTGTGGCTATAACTTCCTTTTTTATCTGGAATGTTTTGCCAACTCCGCGTCCGCCCGTAATAAGACTGTAGGGCTGGTTAGCGCGCTTATGGTACACTAAATTATGGTAGAAGTCGCTGTCTTTTGGTACTAAATCTAACATTATACCCCCGCGTTTCTAATCGCCATAAAGAAAAAACTATACAAGCCCTCACTCTCGTAGTCTACCAGACCACCCGGCTTTGCCGGCGTAGGAACAACACCAATAACATCTGCACTCATGCCCGAGGGTTGCGAGATGATTGGGAGTGTACGCGAGTAGCTGTCGGCCTTTCCGAGCGCGACTTCACCAATCACAAGTGCCGGCGTGCCCCACGCGTCGGGGGGGATAATCTGTACTCCGACGAGGCCACTAAGCGGGGTTGCGTGCAGTATTTTACCGCACACATACCAGATATTGTCAGATATTGGAACATAATATGCGTTTTTGATATCTAGTGAGGTGGTCTGGTTTCGAACCTTCCAGCCGGTCAACGGGCGCGCGACGATTTCCGAGCCTCCCCCGCCCCCCGGCAGGGTGACTGTACTTAATGCGGTCGCTCCGTGCATAAGACTTAGATTGTTTCCAGACACAGATAGAGTTTCGCCGTATCCGCTCTCGCGCGCCTTAATCTGATTAACATCCGTCTGTACTGTATTGACCTGGCTTTCTAATTGGCTTATGCTCCCATCCTGCTTCTTCTGCGAGCTTTCCAACGCCGCGATATCCGCGCCGTGCTGTTGAATGGTAGTCTCCGCGTTGTTTACGCGCCCTGCGAGGGTGGTATAATTTGTTTCAAGTCCACCAACGCGGGCGTCTAGCTGGTTAATGCTTGTAGTGTTTTGCAAAGTCCCAGCGGCCGCGCTCTCCGCAGTTGCTTTTGCGCTGGCTGCGTCAGCCGCCGCGGTATTTGCTTTATCTGCCGCGCTGGCCGCGCTGGACGCCGCGGAGCTGGCCGATTGCTGAGCATCTTCGGCCTCGTTAGCCGCTCGTTCCGCGTCGGCCATGGCTTCATTGGCGGCTATTCTGGCCTCATTGGCTGAGCTCTGCGCCGCGCTTGCTGACGAGGCGGCGGCTTGTGCTGACTGTGCGGCCTGCTGTGCGTTAGTCTGCGCTCCCTCCGCCGCCGTCTGCGCCGCCGCGGCTTTATTCTCAGCGCTCTCAGCGATACCCTCTATCCGGTCAATCTCTTTGGAATATTCTTCCAATAATTTTGTCTGATTTTCCAAAAGCTGAAGTATCGTTCTGTTTTTTATATTCTCTAAATTTGTAACATTATTCCAAACCCGAGCCATGTTTTTTTCCTCCTATAATAGTAAAGATATAAAGCAGGGAGCCAGCTGTTCGCATAGCCAGCCATAGGGGTTGTGCCAGTTGTTCTTTATGAGGGTCATTTGTTCGAGAAAGGAGCGGTCTTCATAGCTCCGCTCGCCGTATCTCGTAGTATCGCGCCCGGTGTTGTCGCTTTTGTGAGCTGTATTGCTCGTTGAGCTTTCTCCGCTGGAGCTGGTCTTGCTTTTAAACGAAGCGAATTGCTCATTTGCCGCGATTTGATTTATCGGCGTGTCCTGCTCGGTGAGGCTGTTTTCCGCGCTGGAATCAGTATTGCCGCTTTGTGTGGTGTCGCTCGTGTAGTCCTCCGTACTTTCTTCTTTTTCCCGCCATTCTTCTTTTCTATTATAAAGCAAGTCAGTATTTTCGTCAAATAAATCTACCATTTGAGCGCAAAGTGGTATATTTTTCATAAACAGAGGGATAAATCTGAGCTTAAAAGCGTTCATTGTCTCAGCGCCTAGCTCGTCCTCGTAAAAATAATTTATTACATAATTTTCCATTTCTTCCTTGTGTTCGGCTGGGAAGGCATAATTGAAGTCAAAAAGTTTAAAGTCCCACACCTCAATCGCCTCTCCCAACGTCATCGTGTACCGTGTCTTCGCGTATTCCATCACTCTCCACCTCCTCACCAATCTGCTCATCACGCTCGCCGCGTATCTCCGGCGTGTATGTTATTCCAAGTTTTTTCAAAAGCTCCGCGCCCTTCTTGCGCATGTCCAACATGTCCAATATATGGCCGTTAAGCGCCTCGTCCGCTTCAGCGTTTATTTCATCGACAACAGCGCGCTCTTTTTTCTTGATGGCGGTTGACCGTATGCCTAGATAGGTGCGGCAGTCATTTCTGAGACACTCCATATAGTCCCGCAGGCGGTCGATGATAAACTCAGTCTGTGGAGTTAAAAGCTCTATTTTTGCGTCGCCGTACTTTTCTTCATCAACCACAACGAAATTAGACCCGTCCAACTGTTTTTGCACGATATTGGCATAGCTCAAAGCCTGCTGTTTTACGCCCTTGATGAGAAAAGGCGACATGTGAGCTTTAAGCCGGTTGTCAATAACCTTTTGACATTCAGCCATTTTCGTCGTATAATAATATACAGAAATAACGTCGGGAGTTGCCAGACTGTCGTTTAAAATAATTACCCCATTGTATTCATTCAGCGTGCCGAAAGGGTCGCTTCTAAACTCATAGTTTAGTCCGCGCCCTACTGCCCGCCAGCGGCGTGGGATGAAATAAGGGCCCAGCTCCCCTGCGGGTATGACCGGCAATGTGACCCAGCCATATTCAGGTGTTTCGACGACTGCACTTGCTCCGTAGTAATAAAGAGCCCGCTCCATGAGCACAGGGTTAATGGTCGGCTCGGAAAAACTGCCGCCAATGCGCATAATGGCTAAATCAGAATAGTTACGGAAAAACACATTTTTTGTCAATTCGTCCGCCCACTGCTCGGGGCTGTACATAAGTTTGTTCTTTGACAAGTGAATACCTCCTACTGCAAGAGCGACATTTCAAGATTTTCAAGTGTTTGACGTATTGTCACACCGCCCAAGTCCTCATCATAGTGCCAAAATGTCACGCCGGCCCTTAAATCCTCCTGCATGAGCTCGCGTGCGGTTGTGCTGTCTTCTACTTCCGCGTGACAATCCTCGCCGTATTGGAAATAGTTAAATACGAGCCTTGTTCTGATTGAAGATTGATTATACAGCGCCCATTTTGCGACAGTATAGCCGAAAGTGTTGAAAAATGACCAGAGGCGGTCTAAATCGTCGTCTTTGGGCTTATAGAAAATTGTAGAAACATTCTGCCTAGCGGAAAAAACAACGGCTGCTGGCGAATCTACTAAACTAATATTGTCGGGGGCGTTTTTATAGTCGGCTAGTGTGGCGTAGTAGCTCAGCATTGATGAACCTGCGCCGAGTATTGCGGGGGCAAATCCCCCCCTTTCAACTGATTGAAAAAGTCCATTAATAACTCCGTTCAGTAGGGATACTCCCATTCTATTTTCATTTGCCGCGATGTAAGTATTTGCCAAATCTTGGCGTACAGCCCCTTGTTGAGACACGGGGGCGTTGCCCGCAGTTATTAACTCAGTATTTTCGGCGTAGCCTGATGGCTTTTCAAAATAACAACTAGCACTTGTCCCACTCGGCAGTACGGCGTACTTAATAAGCGGAACAGAGCCGTTAAATACGGGGAGTGCTTCGTTTGCGATTCTTTCGCAGGTGTTGCCAAATCGTATTTCATTATAGCAATAAGGCTCTGTAAAAATCTTACTTTCAAAGTCCTTATTTACACGCATACCTTTGGATATTACGGTATTTGGCGGTAAAACGCCTACATACTCAATACCCTTAGAAGATAGTATAGATTGTACGCGTTCGGCATCGGTATAAATAGAATAAAGTAAAATATAACCACCCTCTTCACTTGCGCTAAACGGCGTATAGGCAACACCGGCACTTTTGGTGATTGAAAATCCACCCGATTTTTTCTGAGCTGATATTCCAGCGGGTGGCTCGGTAGTATAAAATTTGTTTACTAAATACGGGTTTGAATTTAATGCCTCTATGTCGCTGGCCTTAATCTCCCGTGATTGTGAGCCGTCCGTAAAGGAGATGGTAAAATTTGTGTATTCGACTGACAGCGGAAAAATGGCGTAATAATAGTCATCTGTCAAGAGCGAATTTCCCGGGCTTATCGCTCCAGTTGGAGATTGCGAAAACACAAACCAAACCCATTGAATGTCTGAAGAGTCGTTATTTGTAGTACTAGTTGCCCTAGGTGAAGCGGAAATTGGTTCTGGTGTTCGTGAATAAATTCGAACATATCTCCCGTTTTGCTTTTTGAGTCTATCCACATGCCCTCTCAATTGTGTGCCGTGAAACTCGAAGCTGAACATGTTATTTTGCCATGGGTCTTGCTGAATGAAGAGCTCTGTGACAGTTGTGGAAACAACTTCCATTTTTGTGACGTAGGCGTAACGCCAGCCCGCGCCGTCGTCGTTGTCGTAGCGGCAATAATTGCAGGCTAAAATATCAGCGTATGTGTCGCCTACTCTGAAAGATTCATCCACTCTGATATAGCTATTTATTCTGCCGCTGGAAATGCGCTTACTATTAAAATATTCGCTACGCTGGCTTTCATTGAAAAAATGGAACACGTCTCCACGCTGAAAATCTACGTTAAAAAGCTCGTATTTTGTTCCGTAGCCGGTTGGTGCTGGCATTTTATACCTCCTTTTTTAAAGAAAGGAGGGCTTTCGCCCTCCACAGGGATTAAGCGTATGTTACTGTTACGGCAACGTTATGATTGGGCATTTTGAAAGTATAGCCGTCAGTCACATCGTATTTTACATCGACGCCGTCGACTTGCAACGCGCTCACATTCTTTGAAGCAGGCGGAGTGATTTTAATATTAACGTCAGTCATGAACGCGACGGGTGAAACCGGGCTGAAAGTGACCGTGCCCGTGCCGCCAACTTCGTTGGCAGTCAAGGTGTAGGTAGGAGCCTTGCCGCTGAAGAATGCGACGGTGTTCCACCAGTTCGTGACATTAAAGCAGAAATCCTGAGTTAGAAAAGTATTTTCAAACACGCCCTTGGGATTGACAATACTTCCGGCGTACTCGCGGCCCTTGAAAATAATGAGGTTGCGCGGGTCGACTACGAGCGCCAGCAGGTTGGTACTGTAGGGGTTGCTGTGCAACTGCTTATTCGATATAAGAATAACCCTGGTATCTGCGTTGGCGTAAGTGATGTTGAATACGCCCGCTAAAAAGTCCACGGTCATGGCCTGATATACTTCGGGGGTAGTGACAAGAATAAGCTCGTTCCTGTAAGAGCGCTGTTCTATGCCGGCGCTGTTCAATCCGTCTTGCAGGATAACCATGTTATCAACTGCAGTACGAATGCCTTTAAGAAGCTCGCCAATGTTATCAGAATTATCGATGGAATAGCCATACTGCTCGACTGCACAGCCTTTGGCTGGTAAGTCGGAGAAGAGCTTTGCAGAATTTTTATAAAGCGCGGCGCTTGCGCTATCGTACATGTTGGCTATGAGTTGATTTTGGAGGTTATTCACGCCCTCGATGGTGAGGAAAGCACCGCGGCTCTGCCAAATGCTGGTGGTAACTCCGAATTGTATCGGGAAGTTAAGAGAGTAGACCCGCTTAAGAATGTTGTTGGGTATTGGGTCAAGTACGCCCTGCCCTGTAAAGTCGGGGGTGTAGCCCTCGATGAGAGGTATATAATATTCCTCTATGCTGGTTCCAACTGGCAGGCTTTCACGCATGAACGCGTAAAATGGATTGTCCGCATCAGTAAAAGCAGTCCTAAAACCGTACATTCTGGTGATTTTATCCACCATGCCGGTGAAAGCGTTGAAGCTCCAGCCATCAAGGTCTTGAATGTACTGGATGTTGTTGGAATTAAACTCGGGAAGCGATGCGGTCAGCCCAGCCTGTGCACGCGCCAGATTAAGACTGTCTATAGTGTCCGCAACACTCATTTTAGCTATTTTTGCCATTATTATTCCTCCTGATTTCAATGCGCTTGATTAGGTCATTGAAGTTGTTTAGCGGTAGCTCCTCCGCGCTCTCCGTCTCCGCTACTTGACGTGAGTTAAGCATAGCCAACAGCTCGCCATTCGCCGACTGAGATTTTAAGAGCTGACTTTTAATGCTCTCTAACTCGTCCGAGAGTTGGGCATTCTTAACTATGAGTTCGTCAAGAGTTAAATCCTTGGATTCTTCCATTTGATATACCTCCTGTATTATTATAACATAATTATAAACAAATTGTGACGAAA
>OGLM01003997.1_pt1 | contig 11322 bp, 9 predicted proteins | sample 1572531 | NCBI WGS metagenome assembly OGLM01 (sample SAMEA2581909, study PRJEB24529) | metagenome | biome: Human gut stool | place: China | collected 2011 | reverse complement strand
ATGGACTGCGTCAGGTACATAAAGCCGCCGCACTCGGCGACGCAGGGCAGTCCCCTTTCCACCGCCGCGCGGATAGAAGCGCGTATGGCGGCGTTTGCCTCCAACCGCTCCGCGTAGAGCTCGGGATAGCCGCCGCCGAGGTACAGGCCGTGCAGGTCTTCCGGTAAGCGTTCATCTGACAGCGGGCTGAACGGCACAAGCTCCGCCCCTAAGCGGCGCAGGAGTTCCAGACTGTCTTCATAGTAAAAGCAAAATGCCCTGTCGCGCGCGACGCCGATGCGCACATGCTCGCCCGCCACCGGAATGTCCGGCGGCGTGAATGTAAGCGGCGGCGCGCTCTTCGCGATTTGCAGCAGCGCGTTCAAATCGATCGTCTCCTGCGCCTTAGCGGCGAGACGCTGCATCTTCTCTTTCAGATCGTCCACCTCTGCCGCGGTGATGAGGCCGAGGTGGCGGCTCTCGAGCGAGCAGTCGGGCATTTGCGGCAGAAAGCCGCAGGCGCGCACGCCGAAGCGTTCTTCGATCGCCCGCGCAAGCGTCGGATAGCTCATCGCCGTGCAGCCGTTCAGGATGACACCGCGGATGCGGTTTTCCGGCGCAAAGTGCAGAAAACCGTCGAGCACGGCCAGCACTGACAATCCCGCGCCCTTCGCGTTCAGCACGAGCACGACGGGACTTTCCGTCCGCTGCGCGACCTCAAAGGTGCTCGCGCGCGAGGAATCAAGGCCGATGCCGTCGTAATAGCCCATCACGCCCTCGATGACCGTCACGTCCTTCCCTGCGCCGTTTTGCGCGAGGAGGAAGCGCAGCGTGTCGTCGTCAAAAAAGAAGGGGTCCAAATTGCTGCTCTTCGCGCCGATGATCTCGCGGTGGAACATGGGGTCAATGTAATCGGGACCGCACTTCGCCGCGGCGACAGAAACGCCGCCGTCGACAAGCGCCTGCAAGATCGCGCAGGTCACCGTCGTCTTGCCGCAGCCGCTGTTCGTTCCGGCAATGAGCAATCTCGGCGCTGCCTTCTGCATGGTCTCCCCTCCTTCTGCAATCTCTATAAAGCGTTTTTACTTGTATGCGCTACGGTACAAATTCCAATGTGCTGAAGCACTCGTCGTACTTCCCGCGCTCCAAGTGATAGAGCTGCGCGATGTAGTCGCTCGTGAAGATCTCCTCCGGCGTGCCGATGCGGTCGATGCGGTCGCCCGCGACGCAGATGACTGTGTCCGAAATGCGCCGCGCCAGATCGAGCTCGTGGAGCGAGAGCAGCACGGCGAGGTCGTTTTCGCGCACCATGCGCTTGAGGACGGAGAGCAGTTCCAGTTTGTAGCGGATGTCCAAAAAGCTCGTCGGCTCGTCGAGCACGATAAGCTGCGGCTGCTGGCACAGGGCCCTTGCGAGCAGAATGCGCTGCCGCTGGCCGTCGCTGACGGCGGAAAACGGCGCGTCGGCGAACGCGAGCGCGTCCACCTGAGAAAGCGACTGCTCGACGATCTTCTTATCTTCGTCCCGCAGGACGCCGAGCCTTCCCGTGTAGGGATAGCGGCCCGAGCTGACCACATCGCGGCAGGTCATGAGCTCCGGTTCGACGCGCGCGGTCATCAAGATCGCCATGCGCCGCGCGACGTCGTTGCGGCTGCGCGAGCGCATCGTCTCGCCATCCAGATACACTGTGCCGGAAAGCTCCGGCAGCTGACCGATGACGGTTTTCAGGATCGTCGACTTGCCCGAGCCGTTCGGCCCGATCAGCGTAACGATCTTTCCCCTCTGCACGCAGAGGGACACATCCTCGATGAGGGGCTTGCCGTGGTAGCCGACGGATAAATTCTTTGTCTCCAAATAGCCGCTCATTCCCGCCCCGCCTTTCTGCGCACCATCATGTAGATGACGACCGGCGCGCCGAACACCGCCGTGACCGAGCTGATGCTGACCGAGGCAGGCGCAAAGGCCGTGCGCGCGATGAGATCACACGCAAGGCAGAAGATGCCCCCGCCGAGGAAGCTCGCCGGGATCAGCAAAAGCGGCTCCGCCGTCTTGAAAAGCGCCTTCATCAGGTGCGGCAGCGCGATGCCGACAAACGAGATGGGGCCGGCGAAGGCCGTCACGCAGGCAGATAACACGCTGGAGAGCAGGATGAGCGCCGCGCGGAACGCCTTGATCGGCACGCCCATGTTGCGCGCGTAGACCTCGCCGAGCTGATAGGCGCGGATCGGCTTGGAGAGGAAAAATGTCAAAATCAGCGCGATCCCGCACGCCCAGGCCATCGTCGTCACGTTTTCCCACTTCATGCCGGAAAACGAGCCGTTCGACCAGTTGTGCAGGTTCACGATGTTTGAATCGTCCGCGAACGTGACGAGAAAATCCGTCAGCGCTGAGCAGATGTAGCCGATCATCACGCCGCAGACGACGAGAAGGCTCATCTGATTGACCCGCTGCGAAATGAGCAGGATGAGGCCCATCGAGAGCATCGCGCCGATGAACGCCGCGCCGATGAGCAGCGCTGACGATGATCTGACGCCGCGGCTGAGGAAAACGATCATCGCGATCGACACCGCGAGCTTCGCGCCCGACGAAATGCCCAGCACGAACGGCCCCGCGATGGGATTGTGGAAAAACGTTTGCAGAAGATACCCCGACACGGACAGCGCACCGCCTAAAATGAGCGCCGACGCCATGCGCGGCAATCTAATTTGCATAATGATCTGCTTTTGCGTCAGGTCATCCCCGCCGCCGAGCAGAATTTGTCCTATCTGAGACGCGGAGAGCTGCACGCTGCCCGCGAATAAATTCCAGATCAAAAAAACAGCCAAAAGGACGAGCAGCAGCAAAAAGCCGCACCACGTCCGTGTTTTCCGCTTCTGCTCCATGCCCGTCCCTCCTGTCTGTTTCAACTTTCCAGTCAAAAATTATTGCAGCTTTGTCAAAAACCGGAGCGGCGTATCCGCCCCGCTCAAAACGGTGTGGAGATCCACGACGAGGTCGCTCAATTCGAGCGATTCCTGATAAAAGTCCTTCGTCAGGCACCAGACGTTTCCGTCCTGCACGGCCTTAAAGTCGCCGAGCAGCGGTTCGAGCGATAAAAGCTCATCGATCGTCGTAAGCCCGCCGTCGATGATGCTGTTGTAGATGAGCACATCCGCGTCGTGCGCGCCGCTGTAAAATGCCTCCATCTGGATGGTGACGGTGGACTGGGCGTTCTCCTCTTCCGTGTTGTCAAAGGAGACGTATTCCCCGCCCGCCATGGCGATGGATTTAGCGACATAGTCCGTCGACTTTCGCACATTGACCGCGCCGTTGCTCGTCACATAGAAGAATGTGACGGTCTTTCCCGTGGGCGCAGCGCCCAGAATGCCTGAAACGCTGTCCATTTTCTCCTCAAACAGCGCCGCGGCCTCGTTCTCCTTGCCGATGAGCGCACCGTAGAGCTTGACCCACTCCATGCGGCCAAACGGCTCGCTCTCGTAGCTGGACATTTCCACGAGCACGGGGATGCCCAGCGTTTCAAACTGCTCGATGACCTCGGGCGAGTGGTAGATCATCGTGTTTTCAAGCACCAGATCGCAGCCCTGCGACAAGATAAGCTCGTAATCAGGCTCGGAGTATTTGCCCGCGTAAAGCATGTCACCCGCGCTCATGGCCTCCTTCGCCTGCTCGATATACCAGTCCGACTCCTTGCGTCCACTGAAGCGGATGCAGTCGACCGCGTCCAGCTGGGCAAAGCTGTCCATCGCCGCGCTGGCGACCAGATAAATTTCATCAAGCGGCTGCTGCAAAACTGTCACGCCCTCCGGCACGCCGCTGGGCACGGCCGCGCCCTCCGCCACGAGCAGGAATTCCTGATCCTGCCCGATGGTAATGCACTTGTACTCGTCACCCGCGTAGGAAACGGAAAACTGCGCGGCGTAGTCAAGCGGCATGGTCTTGTCAAACGACAGAGCATCCCACGCGACCGCCGCGTCTTCGCCGTTCGAACCGTCCTGCGCTTTGTCCCCGCAGGCGCAGAGCGTCAGCACGGCCAACAGCGTGAGAAGCGCGCGCGGCAGGCGTCTCATCTGTTCACCTCGGCACTCGAGGCGTCGAACGTCAGCGTGTAGTCGATCTCGTGCGGCGTGCTCATGGCGGTGGTATCGCCGACCACGGCAAGCGGCGTATCCAGCGCGGCGACGGGGATCTCAAACGTCGAGCCGTTTTCGGTCGAGAGCACGTCGCAGCGCTCGCCGTCCACGAGCATATAGTCATAGTGGCTGCTGCTCCAGACGATGGTGGCGGTCATTTTGCCGTCCGCGACCGTCAGCGTACAGGGCGACTGGATGTTCGCCTTGCCGCTGCCGCCCTCGAGCGTCACGGCGATCGTGTAGGTGCCGTCGGCCAGCGTCTCGGCGGGCGCGGCGGCGTCGTCTTCCTTCAAAACGGCGTTCGTCACGGAGACCTTGTGGTCGTACCACTTGCCCTTCGTGCCGATGATGGCGACGTCGAACTCCTCGTCCAGCGCGGGCACGGGGATATCAAAGCCATTGACCTCCTCGCTCAGGCCGTCGGAATAGGTGACGGTGTCGGTCGTGGGCTGCAAGAGCGCCGCGCCGTCCTTCCGCGCGTCCTCCGCCGTGCCGCAGAAGAGGTTCAGAATGCTCTTGGACGGCAGGCTGATGTGGATCGTCATCTGGCCGTTTTCGACCGTCAGCGTGCCCTTGCCCTTGCATGCCTCGTTCACGTGGAACATGCTGCTGTCGGTGCTGAAATCCGCGGTGTAAACGCCGTCGGCAAGCGCGGGCTCGGTGTTGGTGTCCTGCGGATCGCCGTCCCCGCTCTTCTGCCCGCAGCCGAAAAGCAGCGTGCAGAGCATCAGCACGGTCAGTATCAGTGTCAGTGTTCTTTTCATTGGGAAGTACCTCCATCTGGAAAAGGCTCCGAAGCGGTGCACAATCGCTTCGAAGCCCCTTTTTGATCCTTTTTATGCGTTCAGGGCGTCAATGGCGGCCTGGGTGTGGGCGATGTACAGCGCCTGGATGTCGGCAATCTCGCCGAGACCCGCGATCTGGCAGTCGACGGTGAAGTCGGCAGCCTCGAACATAGTCTTCCAGGAATCGTCGTCGCTGCCGGCCATGTCGTTGTTGGCGTGGTCACCCGCAACGACCATCAGCGGGCGCAGGATGACGTTGGTGTAGCCCGCGGCCTTGACGGCCTCGATGACGGACTCGCAGGAGGTCTCCTCCGGCTCGCCCTCGACCGTGCCGATGAAGACGTTCTCATAGCCAAGGTTCTGCATCTGGGCGCTCATCTGGCTGTAGCTGACCTTGGCCACGTGTGCGGTGCCGTGGCCCATGAAGACGAACGCGGCGCCAGCTTCCTTGGCAGCCTCGAGAGAGTCAAAGCCGCTTGCCTCGACCGCGGCGGCGGTGATGGCCTTGGCGACAACTTCCTTGTCGGCGTTGATGACGGTCGCGTCGCTGCCGACCTCGCCGAGCAGGGGCTCTGCGATGGAGACAGATTCGAACCGGTCGCGGTACTCGTCGATGGCAGCACACATTTCGTCATACTCCGCGCCGTGCATCAGGTGCGTCGGCTGCACGACGAGGTTCTTGACGCCGTTGGCCACAGCGCGGTCGAGCGCCTGGGTCATGTTGTCGATCTTCTCGCCGTCGCGGGCCTGAACATGGTTGATGATGATCTGTGCGGTGAAGGCGCGGCGGACAGACCAGTCGGGGTATGCGGCCTGAATGGCATCCTCGATGCCCTTGATGTCCGCTGCGCGGCTGTTGTTGAAGGAGGTGCCGAAGCTGACGACCAGGATCTCGTTGTCGCCGATGTTGTCCTCATTGCGGGCGTCGTCCTTGGAGGCGTCGCCGGTGTCGCGGCCAAAGTAATCGGGGTCAGCCTCTTCACCCTCGACCATCTCCTTCTGGGCGTCGGTCAGGGCGTCCCATGCGGCCTTGGCGGCCTCGCACTGGGCGTCGGTATTCTCGTTGCGCTCCTGCACATAGATGGCGTCGATGAGATCTGCCACGTTCTTTGCTGCCATTTCATCGGCCTCCTCGCTGCTCACCTCGCTGGCGGCAGCAGAGCTTGCTGCGGCGCTGCTGGCAGCAGTGGAAGAAGATGCACCGCAGCCGGTGAGCACACCGGCACACAGGGCCAGTGCGGCGGCAGCGGCGGTGACACGCTGCCAGTTCTTGTTGGTTGCCTTACGCATTGTTTGAGTCCTTTCTGTTGTGTGGAATGTACTTTTCCGATAGAAAGGGTACGAAACGGGGGGTCAGCTCAAACGAAAAAAGAGCCTTTTCACCGCGCGGAAGGCACAGCAAAAAGACCCTTTGAACTTTCGGGCTTTTTGGTACGACCAATTCCTCGTGATCCGGAGCCGGACGCTCCTGTACCAACAGCGGGCAGGTTTCCTGACTGAAAGCTCACCGCCCGCTGCCGCCTTCCCAGAGGCAAAGCCTCCAGTGACCGGCGCTGAGCGCCAAGGCAGCGGACTCCCTTATCACAGTGACGAGATCGCGCGGGACTCGCACCCGCTTCCCTTTTACCCTCCCGGCCGGGGACGAGACCCCGGCGGCAGGCACCTGCTGTTTTCTATTCAGACGAGGTGAAGTATATCACACTCCGCCCTAAAATGCAATATCTCAGCCCTCCTGCGGCACGGTCCAGACCATGCCCAGCGCTTCGAGCTTTGCGATGCGCTCCGCCGTCAGCTTTTTCTCGGCACAGGCGTAGTTTTCGCGCATCCGGCGGACCCAGTCGCCGAGGCAGAAGCCGTCTTCGGTCTTATAGTTCACCGGCACCAGCAGGTCACCGTGGGCGGCGCGGTACTCTTCGGCGCGGCGGAACGCCCCGGCCCACTTGGCCTCCCGGGCGTCCCACTGCATCCCGATGGCGTCCAGCAGAGCGATATGCTCCGGCGTCACCTGAAACGAGCCGGGCCGGGCCTTGCGGGCAGCCCGGAGGTTCGAGATCCAGACGCCCAGACGGAAGCCGTTCTCGTCCACATATCCGGCAGGCACGAGGAGACTGCCCTTCTTCTCGGCGTAGAGCCTGGCGCTCTGGTAGTTGTCCAGCCAGTTCTGCTCCCGCACGCTGCACGCGGGCGGCACCGGGGCGCTGAGACGTCGGCCTTTTTCGCCCTTGAACAGCTCTTTCAGGGCCGCGCGGCGCCCGGCGGAGAGCTTTTTGCCCTCCCGCAGCATCTGCTTCTGACGGGACAGCCAGCTGCCCAGCCAGATGCCGTCCTCCGTCCGGTACTGGGCCGGAACGGCCAGACTGCCGTGCTCCTTTTTGTATTCCACAGCCAGCTCGTAGCGGTGCTGCCACGAGTCGGTCTTTTCCCAGTTCATGCCCAGCTCGTCCAGCAGGGCTTTCCGCTCCGGCGTCACCCGGGCACTGCTGCGCTCGGGATTCTGCCATGCGTACCGCTGGCGGGACACCCACTTGCCCAACAGAATGCCGTCTTCGTCGATATACTCGGTGGGAACGTCGAGGTTTCCGTGGGCTGCGTGGTACTTCACGGCGGCCTCGTAGGCAGTCTGCCACTTGCGGTCGTTCCGGTTCGTCCAGTCCACTCCCAGCGCTTCCAGCTTTTCGATTTGGGCGTCGGTCAGCACACCTTCTTTATAAGCGGCACGCTGACTGCCCAGCCAGACGCCCAGCGCCATGCCGTCCGGCGTGACATACTTGACGGGAATTTCCAGCGTGTGATTTTCCAGATAATACTGGACGGCGGCGGCATAGCTCTTCTCCCAGAGGATGCTGCCGGTGTCCCACACCATGCCCAGTGCCTCGAGGCGCTCGACGCGGTCTGACGGCAGGTTCCCGCCCAGATAGCGCTGGCGGTTATAGACGATCCACTCGCCCAGCGCAAAGCCGTCCTTATCCTTATAATGGACCGGCACCAGCAGGTCGCTGTGGCTGTCGCGGTACCGCCGGGCCGAAGCACAGCCGTTCTCCCACGCCAGCTCGAGCCGCTTTTGCCAGTTCATGCCGATTTTGTCCAGCCGGGCGGCCTGCGCGGCGGTGAGGCGTCCCTTTTTCTTTCCGGCCCGGACAAGGCGCTGGTTTTCCAGCCAGCGGCCCACGGCCACGCCCCCGAAGCTGTAGGAGCGAGGCACGTCCAGCGTCTTTCCCTCTGCCGTCATCTGCTTTGCGGCGGCATAATAGCGCTCCCAGTCGGAGTCCAGCGCGCGGCGGAGCTGCCGGTAAGCCCGGCGGCAGGCAGAAAGGGGCTCTTCCAGTGGGAAGGCTTCTGCCCCCGCCGCGCTGCACTCCTTCCGCAGCTGCTGCACACAGGTCAGCGCCTCAAAGGCCGTGCTCAACTCTGCCACCGGCACACTGCCGCAGGCCGCAAGGGCGCGGGCCAGCATCTGCCGGTATGCGGTCGGTTCAGCGCTACGGCGCACCAGCACCACGCCCGAGATCCCGGCCAGAGGAGCCTGCACCGCCGGGCCGTTGGCACAGACCAGCAGCCGGAGGGTGGCCGCTTCATCGGCTGCAAAGCCTTCTGCATCCTTATAAATATGTGTTCCTGCACCAAACAGCTTCTCGGCCTGCTCTGCGGTCTGCGCCGCCGCTGCATCATCCTCGCAGAGGACGAGGCAGCGCCCGGCAGCATCCGGGAGCCACTGCGCCAGCAGCTGTTCCACCGGCGGAAGCTTTTCTACGGCAAGGCTCAGAGCCTGATATTTCTCGGCGTTGGGGTCAGGGCAGCCCGGCAGATGGAGGTTCTTCACCTCAGCACGGAGGCGGGCCATCGCATCTTCCAGCGGCCAGAGCAGGGCCGTATAGGAGGCCGGCATGGGCAGCAGGCCCTCGGCCATCGCCCCGCCCAGCGCCAGCGGCTCCACGATGGCGTCGGCCAGCATCTCCTCGGCGGCGCGGCAGCTGTCGCCCGGGGCGTCCGGCTCCCCCAGAGCCAGCAGCTTTGCCCCCGGGCAGAGGCGGAACAGAGGCTGGACACAGTCGGTCCAGTCCTTTGCGCTTATCTCCCTCCAGCCGTCCAGTACCAGCAGGCCGGGCCGGAACTCAGCCAGCGCCACCCAGCCCAGCGCATTCTGCACGGCCAGCTGCTCACAGCTCATCAGCCGCACCCGGCCGCCCAGCGTCCGGCCCAGCCGCTTTGTCAGGGCGCGGCGCAGTTCCAGACGGGCAGCGCAGGACACCACCCAGAGCACGCGCATCTCGGGGTGGGCGTCCAGCAGCTCCCACACGATGCAGCCTTTGCCCGTACCCGCCGGACGCACCAGCGCAGCACAGTTTTTCTGTTGCAGTCCAGCCTCCGCTGCACGGCAGGCTGTTTTATTTGAATCATCTACCAAAATCGACATATCTTATCCTTTCTGCCCCTTCCGAGGGTTCAGAAATTCGCTTTTTCTGCAAAAAAGAAACGCGCCTGCGCAAAGCTGGCTTTCCTGCCTGCGCTGCGCCCGCGTTTTTCCTGCAAAAATGTTACTTTCATGCTCTATTTTTATCATAAAAGTTTATTTCTTGTCAAGATGATTTGCACAGATTTTTCCAAATAATTTTACATTCCCTTTTTCCGGAAATTCCGGGACCGTTCCCTGCTGCCCGTTGACGGCGGGGACAGTTGGTGGTAGACTTTTTTCATCGGCTCCCATTTTGGCGGGAGACTCCCCTATTTATGATATGTGAGGTAATCGATATGAACATCATCAGCACCGAAAAAGCTCCCGGCGCCATCGGCCCCTACTCTCAGGGCTACACCGTGGGCGGTCTCGTCTTCACCTCCGGCTAGATCCCGGTAGACCCCGCCACCGGCGCAGTCGCCGAGGGCATCGCCGCACAGGCTGACCAGAGCTGCCGCAATGTGGGCGCTATCCTCGAAGCTGCCGGCGTGGGCTTTGACAAGGTGGTCAAGACCACCTGCTTCCTGGCCGACATCGCCGACTTTGCCGCTTTCAACGAGGTGTACGCCAAGTATTTCACCTCCAAGCCCGCCCGCAGCTGCGTGGCCGTGAAAGACCTGCCCAAGGGCGTGCTCTGTGAGATCGAAGCCATCGCTGAGGCCTAAGCCGCCTTTTCAGCACAAAGAGGGGCCGTCTGCACTCCATTCCGGGTGCGGACGGCCCCTTTTGTCTGTCTTCGATTCCAGTTTTTCATGCTGGTTAACTTTCCCAGCCGAAGAAATTGACTTCGTTTTTCGCTTTTGTTACAATAGAATCGAACTGTTGTAAAAGATTTCCGGTCAAATTTGAAAGAGAGGTCCCTGCCCATGTCCAATTCCCGTGTTGAAAGCCACAGCCGCGCCGAATTGCGCAACAAGATCATCAGCGCAGCCACCCTGCTCGAGATCCTGTTGTCCGGCCTCGTCCTCATCGGCCTGCTGCTGTCGATGGTGCCGCTGCTGCAGTGGATGCCCGGCCTGCTGTTCGACGGCAACGACGTCGAGGTGAGCATCTTCTTACAGCGGGCGCTGGACATCGTCATCGGCATCGAGTTCATCAAGATGCTGGCCAAGCACAGCCCCGGTTCCAGCCTCGAAGTGCTGCTCTACGCCATCGCCCGCCACATGGTGGTGGGGCACGAATCCGCCATGGAGAACCTGCTGAGCGTGAGCGCCATCGCCCTCATCTTCATCGTGCGGAGGTTCTTCTTCGTGCCGGCCTTCGGCGCTCATCTGCCCGACGGCCACCCCGCACCCGACCTTTCCCCCAGCCAGAGCGGCATCCCGTCAGAGGAATTCGCCGCCCGGCTGCGCAAGCACCTGCATCATGACGACACCAACACGGAGCTTGAAGTCGCCATCGAAGACCCCAAGTACGAGGACAACACCGACACGCTGCTGGAAGCAGACCCGAAATGAGCCTGACAACGTAAAATGCCCCGCAGGACGCTCGTCGAGAGCTGCCTGCGGGGCATTTTTATGCTTAGTTGCTCTTGTGCTTCTGGCCGAAACGGTACTCCTTGCCGTCCCGGATGCGCTGGATGTTGGAACGGTGCATCCAGATGACCATGCCGCCCATGATGGCAGCGCCGACGGTGCAGACCACCACGTCCTGAGTCGGCAGGCCGCGCATGAGGCTGTACACCAGCGTCAGCACCGGGTAGGCCGAGGCCATGGTGATGCTGCCCAGCGACACCATGCCGGTGGGGACCAGGCAGACGAGGAAGATGAGTGCCAGCACCGGCAGCAGCACCGGCTGGACTGCCAGAATGGCACCGGCAGCCACCAGCACGCCCTTGCCGCCCTTGAAGCCGAAGTAGATGGGCTTGGAGTGGCCCACCACGGCGAGGATGGCGGCGAGGTAGACGCCCAGATAGGGCGAGACGGCAGCATCGGCGGGCAGATGGCCGAACAGCCACCGGCCAAGGCAGACGGCC
>OGLM01003996.1_pt1 | contig 11323 bp, 10 predicted proteins | sample 1572531 | NCBI WGS metagenome assembly OGLM01 (sample SAMEA2581909, study PRJEB24529) | metagenome | biome: Human gut stool | place: China | collected 2011 | reverse complement strand
GGAAAAACAACAATTGCTCTGGGGATTGCTGCCGCCCTTACACAAAACTATAAAAAAGTTTTGTATATCAATGCAGCCAGATTGCAAACATTCCAGTGCCGGATGGAGAATCAGACGCCTATTACAGCGAATGATGTGTATGCCAAGTTTGGCAGTTCTGATGAAACCCTATACAATGAGATTAAACACATTGTGCGGCACGAAGATTTTTTCTACCTGCCGCCATTCAAGGCAGCAACGATGTCTTTAGGTATAGAGTATTCAGTTTATTCCAATATTGCTTCTTCCGCAAAAAAGAGCGAAGAATTTGATTTTATTATTGTTGATGCTGATAGTACATTTGACGAAGATAAAGCTGCACTTTTGGGCCTCTCAGATAAGGTGATTATTGTAACGGCACAGTCTCTAATGTCTGTAACGGCGACCAACAGGCTGGTATTCAATATTAACAACATTGAAACGGATAAGTACTTGTTTGTGTGCAACGACTTTTCAAAGGGTGAGGATAATTATTTGAAATTCTTGGTCACCGAGTATATTGAACATTTCGCACATTGCGAAAAGATGTCTATTGCTGAGCTTTCAAAAAAGACGAGCATTCAGAAGGCAGCGTTCCTTGTGATATAAGGTGGAGATAATGATGGATAAAGAAACGGCGATTATCGTTTTTAATATTGCTAAGAGAAATTTTACGGTAGATCTTGAGGTCCCACTGGATATATCGGCGAATGACCTTGTCAATGCACTCAATAGTGCGTACAACCTCGGTATTGACACTTCGAATATAAAAAATTGTTATCTTAAAATGGAAAATCCGATTTCGTTGCTTAAAGGTAATAAGTCACTTGCGGATTTCGGAATGCGCAACGGTAGCGTTATCAATTTTACAGAATAGGAGGCGAGGAAAATTGAGCAGATATAAAGTAACGCTTACAAGCAATACTATCTACAAAGAAATCGAACTTGCTTCTGATATGCAACAGGTAAAGGTTGGCACGGGTGTGGATTGCGATGTCCGTCTTCGCAAGGAACTGTTTTTCGGTCAGATTGAACTTGTTTTTGCCAAGAATGGGGACAGTTGGGCGGTAAGCTGCTCGGACAATATGTATTTGACCGTGGGCGATATCCGAAAGCTGATGACCAAAAAGCTCGTTCACGGCGATGTGCTTGAAATTAAGTATCAGGAATCGGATAACCTTGTGTTTACATTGGAATTCCTGATTGATTTTGATGATGGAAAGAAAAAATACGAGAGGATCATAGATGTTTCTGGTGTGAATTTCGTGACCATCGGGGCTTCTCGAGATTGCAATATTGAAATTAGCGGAGAATTTGTCAAGAATGATTCGCTTGTTCTTAGCAAAAATACCGAAGGCTTTGTCGTCGATATTCAGAATACTACTTACGGTGTATATATCAACGGAAAAAAAGCAAAGAGCAAGGCTATTATTAAAGATGGTGATTTTCTCTCTCTTACGGACTATTTTTTCTATTTCAAAGATAGTAAAATCTGGACGCACATTCGTCCAGAGATGAAGATTAATTCACTCGGTTTTTTGGACACTCTATCAAAAGGAGAATATCCGAAATTTAACCGTAACACGCGCATTAAAACTGTTGTATGCAAGGACGATATTGAAATTCTCGATCCTCCAGCCGCACCTCAGAAGCCTAAGAATAACCTACTTACAAGAATTCTCCCTTCCATGGGTATGCTAATTGCTGCAGGTGTCATGGCATTCTTCGGCGGTGCTATGATTATCATGTCTGTTATTTCTGCCGGAATGGCAATCTTTACTTCAGTACTTACCCTTAAGCAGGGAAACAAAGAATATAAGCAGAGTTGCGAGGAGAGAATCCAAAAATACAATGCTTATATTTTCAACAAGCGTAAAGAGATAGAGACCTGCAGAGCTGATGAAAAGGCAGTACTGGATAGCCTTTATATTTCTCAAGACGAAGAAATAAGACGTTTCGAAGTTTTTTCACCAAGCCTTTTTGACAGAACTCCGGAGGACAAGGATTTCTTGTCCGTCAAGCTTGGTGAAGGTGCAGTAGAGGCTCAGAGACACATTAGGTATAAGAAACAAGAAAAACTTGAAATAGGTGACGAACTTCAGCTGCTCCCTGGGCGGTTATGCGATGAGTATAGAAATATTAATAACGCCCCTGTTGTGTGCAGTTTTAAGGATATAAATGCAGTGGGCATTGTTGGTGCGTTGGAAGACAGATATAATGTATTCAAAAATATAATTATTGATATTGCAGCTCGTCAGTATTTCCAGGATGTCAAGATGGTGTTTGTTGCTCAGGAGAGAAATGCAGATAAGATTCATTGGCTTCGTATGTTGCCTCAGGTATCTGTCGATGAGCAAAAAATTAAAACTGTTGTTACAGATAATGAGAGCAAAAATATAGTCTTTGAGTATCTGTATAAGGAGTTGACACTTCGCCAACAAACAAAAAAGCATGGCAATCATATTGTTATTTTCCTTTTTGATGAATATGGATTCAAAAGCCATCCGATTTCTAAGTTTGTAGAGAGAGCTAAGGAGTTGGGCGTTACATTTGTTTTCTTTGGTGCGACAACTTCAGATATTCCTTTGGGGTGTGAAAGACTGATTTCCTTAAACGGTGCGAATTCCGGCTGCCTTATGCTGACAGAAGATAATAGTAAGGCTACAGAGTTCATCTACACTCCAATCTCTACTGAAGATGCAAAAAAGATAGTAGATTTATTAACCCCGGTTTTCAGTGAGGAAATCTCGCTGGAAGGAACTTTGACAAGAAGCATTTCGATGTTTGAAATGTTAAATGTTTTGGCAGTGGAGGATATTAACTTAGGAGAAAGATGGAAGAATTCTAAAGTTTACAAATCTATGGCCGCACCATTAGGCGTATCCAAAAGCGGCAAGGTATATTTAGACCTGCATGACAAAGCACATGGTCCTCATGGACTTGTTGCTGGTACTACCGGTTCTGGTAAGTCTGAAATCTTACAGACATACATTCTTTCTATGGCTACTTTGTTCCATCCTCATGAAGTGGGGTTTGTAATCATCGACTTTAAGGGCGGTGGTATGGTTAATCAATTTAAGAACCTTCCACATTTGATGGGTGCCATAACAAATATCGATGGTAAGGAAATTGACCGTTCCTTGAAGTCGATTAAGGCAGAACTACAAAAGAGGCAAAGATTATTTGCAGAGGCGGAAGTCAATCACATTGACAAATACATACGTAAGTTTAAAAGCGGAGAAGTAACATTTCCGTTACCGCACCTGATAGTGATCGTTGACGAATTTGCTGAATTAAAAGCTGAGCAGCCGGAATTTATGAAGGAACTTATATCGGCAGCTCGTATTGGTCGTAGTTTAGGTGTTCACCTCATTCTTGCAACGCAAAAACCTTCCGGTCAGGTAAATGAGCAAATTTGGAGTAACTCCAAATTCAAGTTGTGCCTTAAGGTTCAGAGCCAAGAAGATAGTAACGAGGTTATTAAATCGCCCTTGGCAGCAGAAATCAAAGAACCAGGTCTTGCGTATTTGCAGTTAGGAAACAACGAAATCTTCGAACTATTCCAGTCTGCATACAGCGGCGCTCCCGAAAAAATGGACGATACCTCTATTAAGGAATTTTCGATTAGAAGTGTTTCTGCTTGTGGTAAAAGAACTCCGGTTTATGTTCAGAAACGCAAAAAAGCAGATGGAATAAATACCACACAGCTGGATGCTATTGTAGAATATGTAAATCTCTATAGTCAGAAGGAAGGAATTGAGAGATTACCTAATATTTGTTTGCCTCCTTTGGAGAAGTCCATTTCAGTACCAAAAGAATTGGTGGTAAAAGGCAATAGTTATCCTATTGGTATTTACGATGATCCGGATACTCAATATCAAGGCGAAGCGTATTTCGATTTTGATGCTGATAATACAATCATCGTGGGAGCTTCACAAACTGGAAAAACCAATCTTCTTCAGCTTATTGTTAGAGAAATAGCGTCACAAAAGAAGGCTAATGAGGCAAGTTTTTATATTATTGATTTCGGTTCCATGATTCTTAAAAACTTTGAGGAATTGAATCATGTTGGTGGCGTTGTTCTTTCTTCTGAAGAGGAAAAGTTGAAGAATTTATTTAAGCTCCTCTTGCAGGAATTAGATGTTAGAAAAGAGAAATTAATGTCTGTGGGTGTCAGCTCCATATCTTCGTATAATGAAGCTGGTTACAACGACATTCCGCACCTGTATGTAATCCTTGAGAACTTTGCTGTTTTTAGAGAACTGTATGCGGATAAATATGAAGACGATTTTCTGTTCATTGCACGTGAAGGCATTACTTATGGCATCTCTTTAATTGTTACTGCGACCACTACAAGTGGCTTCGGGTATAAGTATATGTCAAATTTTGCAAACCATATTGCACTTACATGCAATGATAATTCGGAATATTCTAATCTCTTCGATCGTTGCAGAACTGAACCGAGCAATATGCCTGGACGTGTGCTCGTTTGTTTCAATAAAGCTATCTATGAGGCTCAAACATATTTGAGCTTTGATGGAGAAAAAGAGATTGATAGAATAAGTGCAATCAAAGCATTTATTGCCGAGCAAAATAACCGTAATGCAGGTATGAGAGCCAAACGCATCCCTGAGGTTCCGGATGTTCTTGAACAGTCTTATATCTATGATAACTTTGCGGTTAATGTTCAGAATCAGATTGCGGTTTCTCTTAACTATCAGCAGGTTGAACCTGTATACTTTGATATTACATCTATGCCTCAACTTACGCTTGTTGGTAAATTGACTGCAAACATGGTAGGGTTTGAGAAGGCTCTTATTAACGAGATTAAGATGAGCTACTTTGACCGTCCCGCAGATGTCTACATAATCGATTCTCTTTCCAGGGACCTTGCAAAATATGCTGAGGAACCTTTTGTGGAAGAATACTCGATTGACTATTCTATGTTGAGCACGATCTTTGAGAATGTATCAAGCAAACTCGAAGAAAGATACTCTGAGGTATTGGAAGAAGGCCTTGAGGTCCTTGATAATAAGCCTTTACTGTTTGTGCTTATAAATAACGCAAGCGCCATCGAATACATTTCCACTTCGAAAGAACTCATGTCTATGTATACTTCGATTGTTACGAAGTATAAGGCTATGAAGGTGATGCTGGTATTTGGTGGTATTAATGATGAGGCAATAGGATACTCAAGCGGGGACCTTCTTAAGAAGTTAAAAGAGAATAAAAACGCTATGATCTTTACGAATCTTGCGGAGCATAAAGTGTTCGATGTTCCGGCTGCATTTATTAGAGCAAATAAGAAACCTATCGATGCATCTCAGGGATATTATCTGCGCGAAACAGAAATTGTAAAGATTCGTTTTGCAAGGGAGGAATAAGGCGATGGCTGGTCAATATGATTTCAAGCTTGATACAAGCGCATTCACAGAATCGGCAGAAGCGGCAAAAATTCTTGCTGAAACTTTGGAAGATGCTATTGCAAAAGCGGACAAAGCAATAAACAATCTGTACGATGTTTGGGCTGGCAAAGGCCGAAACGAGTTCGAGAAAAAATATAAGATTTTTGAACAACAGGTTGCAGATATTAAAAATGGTCTTTGGGACTTGTATGAGGATATCGTTGCTGCTGAAGAAGGATACATTCAAGCTGATACCGATGCAGCTAAGGCGATGGATGGTGTATCAGAGGGTGGTATATCCCTTAGTGATTATTAATTGAAAAGGAGGCGAGATTCTTGGCTTACTCAGTAGAAACATTAAAGAGCTGGCGCCGTGATGCAAAGAGCAAAAGAAAAACCAACAAAAGGCGTAGAGATGCTGTTAGAAAGCCGTATGATAACGGTTGGAAAATGGATGACTATTACTCCAAGATTAAAAAGAAAGTAGATGATTGCACCTCTGAATTAGAAAATGGCATTAAGGGTATGAGTTCTGTCTTGGACGGAAAATGCAGTGCTATTGAAGATCACAGAGAAAAGCAATGTCTTACAAATCAGTATGATTTCTCACAAGCTCTTTCATATATGGCCAGTGAGATAAAGCGCTGTCAAGATAATATAGACTACTACGACGGGAAAATAGCCGATTACGAAAGGCAGATAAAGGAGCAAGGCGGAGTAATTCTGCCGTGGGAATAAGATATGGGTAAAATAACAATTGACTATTCAGAAATAAATAGTGCTGCAAAGAAAGCCCGTTCTGCTTCTGGATATTTTGAAGATTTCGAAGAAGAACTTGAGAAAAAAGTCTCTAAAAAACTTGGTGGATTACCTGGCTCGGATAACAACGGTAATATTGGAAATGCTAAGAGTGTTGTCTCCTCTAAGATTAAAGAACTTAGGAAGAAGGAAAAGTACTATTCTGATCTGGCCTCAAGTCTCGAAAAACTTGCGGACAACATTGAGTATGAAGAAAAAAGTGTTGTTACTGATGTTAGATACATTGCAACCGATGCGCTTGAACTAAACAGACAGTCCAAGTGGCAAGCATTCTGTCAGTGGGCATATGGAACATTTTGTGTTGATATGCTGAACTGGAATCCAGTTACTCGCTTTATCGGCAATGGCATAAAGAAAGGCCTTGATTGGGTTCAAGAAAAAGGAACTAAAATTGTTGACTGGTTTAAGCATGGCGAAGGAAAGTATTATTTAGGAATTGCACTTGACGCTTTAGCAGTGGTTGGTGCAATTGCCGGTACGGTTGTAGCAATTGCTTTAGCAGTTGCTACGGGTGGTGCTGCAGCTCCTCTGGTTGTGGCAGCGGTTGCTTCGACTATTGGTACTGTAATGACAATGGTTGACTCAGGTTTTTCAATTTATAATAAGGTTAAGGCCTTGAAGGTGCGCGTTATTACGGTAACATCAGCGGTGTCAGTGATACAATTGATAAAACCGATATGGGTGGAAAAACCGCAAACGATGTGTGGGGTGTTGTAGGTACGGGATATGATGTAATTCATGTTGCAGCAGACATTACCGCTGTCGTTTCTGGTACAATCGGTGCTGCTGGATTATCCGGTCAGGCTGTAAAAAATCCTGTAACAGGAAAATTTGAACTAAAAACAACTTATGATCCGTCCAAGATTAAGTCCAACCTTAAGGGAACATTCCTTGAGAAAATCGGTTTCCGAAACAAGGGTGGCAAATGGACGTTTAATATTAAGAATTTGTTCAGCACAAAACGGCCTACAGGAACAATGCCAAGAACCGATGTATTTAAGAAAGATATTATTGGCGACAAAATTGGAGATACCACATATAAGACAATCAATAAGATCAAAAAGTACTCGGGGCTTCCTGGCAAATACTATAAGAAAGCAACACAGATTGAGAAAATCTTTACGCTGGATAGTTCTGGATATGATAAGTTTAAGAACACCATGAAATATATTGGTGGAACGGATTTCAACATATCCTCCCCTGTTGGTGATTTTAACGGTACTGTATTAGAAATAATTGATACTGTTATTAATATAGCATCGTAAGGAGGGTGATTTATGCAATCTTATGAAATTAATCATAGTAAACGTAAGAAAGCGATTAAGCAGGTTGTAAAGGCCAATGTGAAAACAGCAAAAGGCTTTGTGAAATTCTGCTATGGCCTTACTTGGTTTCTTAGAATTTTGGCAGTAATTTTAGGCTTGGCCAATATCCTTTATGTTGTTTTTCTTAGTAATTATGTTGTTGATATCATTTTTCTGATTATGACGTTTGGCTTCCCATATGGTTTATCCTTCTTATCAGCAATTGTTTACATTATTTCTGCGGGCGGTGAATATCGACTGAGAAGAAGAGAAACAGTTACTTTCGCAAATGGTGGCTTCGTCTACAGTTATCACGACGATCGTGTTGGTCTCTCTGATGCTATTTTCGCCTTTAATGTTCACTATGAGAATATTAGCAAGTATGATTACGACGATAATACAAAAATTCTTACCCTATATGGAAAAATCATCGGAGACATCTATGAAAATGGCGAATTAAAAGCATCTGATGAGTACAATGAGATATCGCTTCTTGATGTGTATGATTTTAGCGTGAAACAACTATTAGATGAAAACTGTTAATGTGGAGGAAAGAGAAATGCAGAATGTAACTGAAAATTCTCTTGATTTATTAAATCAAGGTTGTGCATTAATGGCGCAACAGCAATATGAGCAAGCCTTAGAAAAGTTTTCGCTTGCGCAAAAGGACTCGCCTAAGTCTATTGACTGCTATATTAACTTAGGTAACGTATATTCGTGCTTAGAAAAATATGATGACGCTCTTGAGAACTTCAAGAAGGCCTTAATACTCGATGAGAAGTCATCGACGGTTCTTTTCGATATTGGAAACATCATGTACCTTAACGGAGACAAGGTTGAGGCTGTCAAATATTATAACAAGGCTGATGAGTGCGGTAATTTGACAGCAGATATGTATGATGTAATTTCCGGCCTATTTATTGATGAGCAGGACTATGTGCAAGCGCTTCGATATATCAATCGTGCCATTAAGCTTGATCCTATGAATGGCGAGTATTACCTTGAAAAAGCCAAAATCTTTATTGATCAGCAGAAGGCAACGGAGGCTCTGGAAACATTGCATGAACTCAACAAGCTGTTGCCAGATGCTTACGAAGCTTACGACATGCTCTCTGAAATTTATATGATTAAAAAAGACTACGATAATGCCATTGGTATTGTGGAAAAGGGTCTTACTCGCTTTCCTGAAGACGTTAATCTCGCATATCTGAAGCTGAAGGTGCTGACAAACTTTGAAAAAGATCAGGATGCCCTTGATTATATTTCTTCCATGAAAGAATCCGGTGCGTATTATAAGCGCGAAATAGACTTCGCTCTCCTTGAGGCTGATGTATACTTACGGGGAAAGAATGTAGAAAAAGCAATCGAATGCTTAGAATGTGCAGCCAAAGGAGACTATAGTAATCAGCAGTTAGGGTTTGTTTTGTCAACTATCTACTTAAAGTCTGAACAATTTGACAAGGTGATCTACATTGCTGAGAAGATGCTTGCCTCTGAATCTGAATTGTTCTACGCAGCCTCTGCTAAATTCTATCTTGCTCAGGCAAAATTTTTCCGTGGCGATGCTGATGCGGAGAAAGTTCTTCGTGAAATTACTAAGGAGTTCCGTCGCATTACAATTATGAACCCTTCCTTCTACGAAGGATATGTTTATAGACTATTGGCGCATAAAGCGTTGAAGGAATTCGATGAAGCACTTAACCTTGCTGAATACATGAAGAATCTTTTCCCTGATCGTCCGGATGGCTATGTATTTAAGTACACAATCTACAAGGATATGAATGATCTGGAAAAGGCCGAACAGGAAAAGCGAGAGGCGTTGAATATAGATCCTTCTTTTGTATTCTAAGGAGGTAATTATGGCGGATATTATATATGATATCGATAAGCTGAAAAAAGCAAAAGAGGCAATCGATGGTCTTATTGATAGTCTAAATGATGACAACCAAAAACTCACGGAGGCCTTGGCTGATTTAAAAGCTGGCTGGAAAACTGACACTGGTGCGAAATTCTTTGATGAGCATAAGGATACCTGGTCTGAATACGTGAAAAAATATGTCAAGAAACTCACCGGCGTTAGCAATATGCTACAAAAAACTATTGATAGGTATGGAAACATCGATAGTGAAGTGAAAAACCTTACGGTTTAACACTTTATTATATACTATTCTTAAAGGAGGTGAAAAGAATGGCAATCTATGTTGAAAGAGAAGGTATTGAAGCCTGCATCACCAAGATTCAGAATGCAATTGAGCAGCTTCAGGCACAGCTGAGTTCGTGGGCACAGAACTATCTGTTTAGTAGTCCTATTTACGGTAAGATCACTTTTATGACAGTTTGGAGCCGCAATCAGAATGTACAGTTGGGTGAGACTGTTTTTGTGGTTCAGCCTTCCGAAGATTCGAAAGTGGTTGGTAAAGCCAAACTCCCTTTACAAGGTTCGGGAAAGGTGCAGGTAGGACAGAAAGTGCATATCCGTATGGATAATTACCCCGATCAAGAGTTTGGTTATGTGAGGGGGAAAGTGGAAAGTATCTCTCCGGTTCCGACGGAAGAGGGACTTTATGTAGTGGAAATAGTATTGCCGGAAGGTTTGCATACGAATTATGGTAAAACCCTTCCGACTTTACGTGAATTGAAAGGCACGGCAGACATTATATTGGCAGACAGAAATGTATTGGAACGTTTATTAGCCCCGTTAAGGAAGATAGTAGAATACGAAGACTAATTCTTCAGTAGTATAATTCCGGCAATAATATGAGGAAAATCTTCCCCCATATTATATGCCAGGATTTCTTATCTATTTATAAGCTGTCTGATATCGAGTTGTACTTTTCAGCTTTTTCCCGGGAACATCGTGCAGTTTTGGGCGGCTTGGACGTATGTTATAGGCGTTCATCCACTTTTCAAGGACATCACGAAGTCTTTGTAGTTCCTGATTATATGCATTTTCCACAACCAGATTTCTCATTTCCCCTCTATCATTCTGCATATCAAACAGTTGTTCACGATGTCTTCCTTTATCATAAAGCACATATTTATAACGTTCACTGCGTACCACCCAGCCTCTTGTCTTGCTACCGTCAAACCGTGTTTCGGTGATGATATATTCTTGATGCAAGGCTTGTGGGTTGCCTGCTTCCACAATTTTCCGGAAAGACTTTCCGGCTGTCCCCTCCGGCATTTTGGCACCTGCCCAGTCGCATACGGAAGCGAAGAAATCTATACCGTTACTGATAAGCTGAGGTAATACTTTGCCTGCATTCTTCTTGCCGGGTAGGGTTACGATAAGAGGAATGTTGATAACTTCTTCATATAAAGCGGATTTCTGGTTCCAATGGTGAGCCCCTATACCATCTCCGTGATCACTGGAGAAGATCACTACTGTATTCTTCCAAAGATCATTCTTATCAATGGCATCAATAATTTTTCCGATCTCCTTATCTACTTTTTCTACCAAACGATAATAGGTATAACGGTACATACGCCAGTCTTCGGGAGTAAAACCAGCAGTTGGATATACATTATAATTGTTTGCTCTTTCGCTTTCAATGACATCGGCATCGTAAGGATTCTTGGCGAAATTGGCAGGTACTCCCGGGCAGTCCCGTATATCAGGCGTATCGATATTTCCATAAGGGAAGTTTTGGCTCCGCGCGTATTCGCAGATATTATGCGGATTGTCATAAGAAGCTACTAGAAAAAACGGCTTTTTATGTTTGCGTGAGAGGTATTCGGCGCAGGCTTCTGCCAGTCCATCGTCACTATGTTTGTATA
>OGLM01003994.1_pt1 | contig 11324 bp, 5 predicted proteins | sample 1572531 | NCBI WGS metagenome assembly OGLM01 (sample SAMEA2581909, study PRJEB24529) | metagenome | biome: Human gut stool | place: China | collected 2011 | reverse complement strand
AGAACTGCATTGCAGTAGCTCCCGGAGCTAACTATTCTTTATTACCCGGTTCAATCACCCATTTCTCAAAAGTAATTGACGAAGCCGACATCATCGTCATGCAGGCTGAGATTCCTTACGAAACAATAAAAAAAATAGCTCTATCAGCAAAGAAAAAAGGTAAAAAGGTATTGTTCAATCCCGCACCCGCCTGTCTGATCGATGAGGAGCTGATGAAAGCCATTGATATACTAGTCGTCAATGAGCTGGAAGCTTCATTCATCTCAGGGATAGATTATACAGATAACAATCTTGAGGAAATAGCCGAAACATTGCTGAAAGCGGGTACAAGCAATGTGGTAATCACACTGGGAAGCCAAGGTGCATACATGAAAAATGCTAAAGAAACCATCCAACTTCCCGGTTGTAAAGTAAATGCGATCGACACAATCGCCGCAGGTGACACTTTTTGCGGCGCATTGGCGGTCGTTTGTGCAAAAAAAGAAATAGACCGGGAAGCACTCAACTTTGCCAACACTGCGGCAGCCATTGCAGTCACACGCTCGGGTGCACAACCGTCTATTCCCACTCTCGATGAAGTGAAGCACTTCATGCTTGAAAAAGAATTAGCCTTATCGTTCAACTTTTAAATTTAATGAACCATGAAAACCTATTTGAAACGACTACTCATCCCTATTTTATCGGGCTTGATAGTATGCAGCTTTTATAGTTGTGATAGCGACGACGAACACACCGCTACTCCCATAGCCCCCATTCTAAAGGAAATAAAATTTCCTTCGGAAAATGACATCATCCCCGGTCAGGTTGCGCAAATCAACGGACTCGGTTTTGCAAAAGAAGATATAGTCTATTTAAGTAACGCTGACAACCAGAAAGAAAAGGTAGAAGTCACGGAGATTACAGACAGTTACCTGAAGTTTATCGTCCCGGTAGAAGCAGGCGGCGAGTATACCGTAACAATTGAAAGAGCAGGGAAACAGACCGTTTTAAACGGAACTTTCAAAGTGCCTTTCGTTGTTCCGATCATTGATATCGTTCTCCCTTCAGGTAATGTACAGCCCAAGAGCAAAGTCGAGATTCAGGGAAAAGGATTTGAAGCAGGGGACGTCGCCGTATTATATGCTTCTTTCTACCCGACAGGCGTCGAATACAATCTGCCATTAACTCTTAATGAAGAAGGAGTAGAATTTACACTTCCGGAAGGATTATACGGGGTAAACTCTATTATGATTATCAGGGGAGAACGGAAAAGTAATCTTGGAACAATCACTATCGAGACGAATGTTGGCGACAAACTCGGAGGAGGTGTTGTATTCTGGGTGGACGCTGCAAAGGCACACGGATATATCGTAAACATGAGTAACATCGGTACGGGAACAGAACAATTCGGTCCGGAGGTAAATTCGTCGGACGCGGCCGGAACGAGTCAAAACATGGGAAGCGGCTATACAAACACTCAAAATATAGTCAAAAAGTTTAATGCATTGCAAAGTGCGAACAACTGGCCCGAGTGGCAAGGAGTCAAAATTGCCGCCCAACTTTGTCTGGACAACAGTGTCACTGAAGGAAATGCCGTATATGCCGACTGGTTCCTCCCTTCCAGAGAAGAACTGATCGACGTATTCAAAGTTAAAAGTTTATTAGCAGAGAAAGGAGTCAATATTCCGGCAAACAATTACTGGACTTCAAGTGAAGGCGACGGGGAAGCCGGCTGGTCTGCCTATTATGTGAACTTCTACGAAGAGACTAATATCGTTTCTGAAATCTGCTCAAAAAGCGGTTGGAAAATTGGTGTTCTTCCTATCCGGGCCTATTAACTAACAATCCTATAAAATAAGCGTCATGAAAAAACACATTATATTATTTATAGCCATCTTTTTTGCCAGTGTATTACATGCACAGACAATCAACATTAGAGGAACCGTTACCGACACGAGTAATGAAACATTGCCAGGTGTATCTATAACCATAAAAGGTACTCAAACAGGAACAGTAAGTGATGCAAACGGCAACTACAGCATCAGGGCCCAAAGAGGAAATGTTCTGGAGTTTACTTTCGTGGGTATGGTAAAACAATCTGTTACCGTAGGAAAGCAAAATGTCATTAATATACAAATGGCAGCAGACGCCATTAATCTGGACGAAGTAGTAGCAATCGGGTATGGTATTGCTAAAAAGAGCGATTTAACGGGTGCCGTTGCCTCTATCAAATCAGAAAATCTTACTAACTCCAAAGTAGGAACAGTGACAACTGCCCTGCAAGGACTTGCCGCCGGCGTGCAAGTCACTACCGGCTCCGTAAAACCGGGTGGAGATGCTTCTGTCGTTATTCGTGGAGTAGGTTCGCTCCGAGCCGGCAGCGAGCCGTTATACATCGTCGACGGTATTCCCGTACAAGGAGGTTTGCAGGATTTATCTTCCGGTGATATTGAATCTATCGAAATATTAAAAGACGCTTCTTCCGCATCTATCTATGGCTCGAGAGGTTCTAATGGCGTAGTACTCGTGACTACCAAGAAGGGTACAAGCGGAAAAGCCAAAATCTCCCTGAATGCCTCTTTCGGTACGCAACGAATGTTGAACAAGCAAGATTTGATGAACGCACAGCAATACTATGAATTAGTATCCATTGCCCAGCCTAACTACAAATGGACATCAGAAGAACTACGCTTGCTAAGCCGTGGTGAATCGACCGACTGGCAGTACGCAGTGACCCAAAACGGGCAATACCAAAACTATAACTTCTCGATTTCCGGAGGGAAGAACGATATACAACACTTTTTAGGAGTAGACTGGTATGATCAGAAAGGTACGATCAAAAACTCGTCTTTCAATAAGCTGACCGTCCGATATAATATGGATGCCAAACTAAACAAGTGGCTGAGATACGGTGTACGTTTCAATGTCATTGAGTCAAAGCTCATGAATATCAATGAAGAAGCCGATTCGGGATACGGAACTATGTTCAGTGCCATTAGTTCACAACCGACAGCTCCTATCTATACCGAAGACGGAGAATACTTCGATGGTTTCCTCAACACGAGAGCAAATCCGGTGGCTATTGTTGACCTGCTTGACAAAGCCACACTCAAGTCCAGATTCGTAGGTTCCGCCTACATCGAGATAGAACCGATAAAGAACTTGAAATTACGTTCCGATAACGGCGGAGAACTTGTCTTTTATAAAGTAAATACTTACGAAGACGGCCGTATGGGACAGCATTATACGGCTGGTGGCCATGCTAATGTGATGTCGAACAAGAAAAGATATTGGCAAACAGAGAACATTGCCACTTATTCATTTGACATCAATAAAGAACATCAACTTTCTGCAATGGCAGGTTTCTCCGCTTCCAGAACAGATTATGAAGAAGTAACCGCCGACTCCAAAAAGTTATCATCTATTCTCAAGTATTACAATTTGCAAGGAGCGGAAGAACATGGACCGAACTCTTCGTATGCAGTCCCATCTTCTCTGGTGTCTTTCTACGGACGATTCAATTATAATTTCAGCAACCGCTATTTGGCAACATTGACGATGCGCGGCGACGGTTCTTCCCGTTTTGCTCCGGGACACCGATGGGGATTCTTTCCGTCACTGGCTCTTGCATGGCGTGCTTCTGAAGAAAGTTTCATCAAAGAAAACGCTCCGGTCATCAGCAACCTGAAGTTAAGAATCAGCGCCGGCAAACTGGGTAACCAGAATATCGGAGATTTTGCTTATGCCCCGACAATCGCCCTCGGAGGAGCTTCCGCCAATTACATTTTAGGTAATAACCTGGTAACCGGCTCCGTACAAACCTCTATTTCGAACCCGGAACTGACTTGGGAAAAAGCCAACCAACTAGACTTGGGTATTGACTTCGGGTTATTCAACAATCGGATAGCCGGTACGATCGAGGCCTACTATAAGCGTACGACTGACCTGCTATGGGAAGTACCCCTTCCGTTGGAATCCGGCTTCGGAACTTCACTTACCAATATCGGCAAAATTGATAACAAAGGTATTGAATTTACGCTGAACACGGTCAACATCAGTACCAAAGACTTCTTATGGACAACTGCCTTCATGATTTCTTATAATAACAATAAGATCAAAGAACTTTATGACGGCAAACAAGATGTCAATAAAACATTGTTTGTGGGACGTCCTATCGGACAGTTCTACTTATTGAAATCCGAAGGTATCTGGCAAACCAATGAAGCTGCCGAAGCTGCCAAGTACAATGCCCAACCCGGTGACCGCAAGATTCTGGATGCCAAGAAAGACTATGTCATCAACGGAGAAGACCGTGATTTCTGCGGAGTTTCCACTCCCAAATATTATGGTAGCTTTACGAATACATTCTCATATAAAGGTATTGACCTTACCGCGTTCTTTACTTTTGCAGGAGGACATAAAATCAACAATTCACTGAACCGTTACCTCAATTCTTTCAATGTATGGGGAAACATGAGTGAAAACTATTACAAATATTATTGGAGACAAGACAGACCGAACAACAAATATCCGGCTCCGAGAGTTGGTAGTGCTTATGCCAACGGAGATGGTACCGACGCCAATCTCCAAAAAGGTGATTATCTCCGCCTCCGTAATCTGGAAATTGGTTATAGCTTGCCGAAAAACGTCATCAGAAATATCAAAGCCTCAAATATCAGAGTTTATTTCTCTGTACAAAACCTATTCACAGCTACGGAATTTACGGGATTTGATGTAGAGTCCAGCGACAATACCAATCCTTATCCGAACGCCCGTAGCTTTATCGGTGGTATTTCTCTTAACTTCTAAAAACAGAAACATTATGAAAAAATATTTATCAATATTAGCTTTCAGTTGCCTGACATTATGTAGTTGCGACAACTTTCTTGACTTGACACCCCAAAGTGTACTAACACCGGAAAATGCTTATGAAAAACCGGAAGACTGGCAGCAAACTCTTTATGCCGCTTATGGCACGCTCCAGGAAGTCTTTGTCGGGAAATATACCATTACCCTTACTGAATTCGGAACAGATGAAGTAATTCCGTTTGATATGGGTTGGGCGGCTTATTCCCAATTGCATTACTATACTTTTTCCGCTTCACACGAATTCCTGGACAATCACTATCGGCTCTGTTACGAAGGTATCAAACGTTGCAATGCAGTTATTGATATGCCTTCGGATGCAGTCAGTGCGGATCTTCATAATTCCATGATTATGCAAGCTCGTTTTTTAAGAGCGATCTACTATTTCGACTTAGTAAGAATGTACGGTGGAGTTCCCTTATGGACAAAATCATCCATTGACAGAAGTGAAATCATGAGACCGCGCGCTACGGTTGACGAAGTTTACACACTGATTACGCAGGATATGGAAGCAGCTCTCGGCCTCCCTACCTCCTGGCCGAATGCCCAAGATAAAGGAAGAGCCACTTCATACGCTGCCCAAGCTTTGCTGGCACGCATTTACCTTCAGTGGGGAAAACCGGAAGAAGCATTAAAATACTGCCGGATGCTCGAAGGCAAATTCAAATTGTACGATAATCTAAAGGATATATTCGATCCTAAAAACAAGAATCAGGAATATGAGAATATATTTGAAATTCAATTCAAGCATTCCGGTTCATGGGGACTGGAGGGAAGTATCCAGCATTCTTATTGGGGACCTCGTAATGTAGGCGGACCGACCAACTTTGGCGGCTGGGGCGGATTTGGTCCGACACAATATTTATACGATTCTTATGATAACAACGATAAACGTAAAAAAGCATTCTTCATCACAGAATATGCAGGCGTCACCCAGACACCTCCTTCTTCCGGCAAATTCTGGGACGCAGAAACAGGTAATGTGATTGAAGATGATAATCTGAATTTTACAATGATTCGTTATGCAGACGTGCTTTTGATGAAAGCGGAAGCGCTGAACAGCATTGATGACACAAGTAATGATAAGTATGATGCCTTAAATGAAGTACGAGGCAGGGCAGGACTGACTTCCATAACAGCAGCCGATAATCTGAATAAAGAACAATTTGCCGAAGTCGTACTGGAAGAAAGATTACATGAATTATGTTGTGAACACCTGCGCCGCTGGGATTTAATCCGCTTCGGCAAACTGGGCGAATATATGAAAGACCATGCCGGAGTCACCATCCAGCCTTATCATGTTCTATACCCAATTCCACAGGCAGCCGTCGATGCCAATGACGCTATCACAGAAAACAACGAAGGATATTAACATAAATCATTTAGCACATGAAAAAATTTATTTTTATCACAGGACTATTGATGAGTATCTTCTTTTATTCATGTAAAGAAGAAGACCATGGCATACTCCCTCCTATCGAAGGGGGAGGAACTATAGAAGTCAAAGACGGAAGAGTTACGGTCAATCCGGCAGAATATCTTTATGCGATACGAAATCCGATGAAAGGTTTACGTGAATTCTTCGGCCCGGGCTATGACAAGGTAAGAGACGAATATCCGTATCCTTACGGCTCCATCATTAAAGAATATATGCAATGGAATATGCTGGAAAACAATGAAAGCGACGGTGTCGACAAGATTATAGCTTACAGTAACCACAGGTGGCAGGGAGTAGAAGATATCAATGTCAAGGTTATCCCACGTATCTATATCGTATGGATGGAACCCTGGCACGGAGGATATGCCAAGAACACTCATACAGACAACCCGGACGACCTGAACGGTTGGCATTGGCCAAGCGACATTCCGGGAGAGACATACGATGAAGACGATCTTAACGCTCCTATTATTGGAGGCTATTGCCACCCTACTTTTCAGGAAAGAGTGAAAAAACTGGTAGAGAAGGCTGGACAAGCATGGGACAACGATCCGCGGGTAGCGTATGTGGAAATGGGGATTATCGGCGAATTCGGGGAACATCATGACCCGGACATCACCACAGTATGGGCTCCTCACGACCAACCCAATCATGTAGAGAACCGTACCTGGTTACCGGGCATTGAAAAGGTGTTGGGAGATGCATTTACCGCTGCCTTCAAAAACAAGAAAGTAATGGTTCGCTATGCGTACGAGTTTAAAGATTATGAATTCGGAATCTATTGGGATTCATGGGCTATTGATGAAGAAAAGGTGCGTGGCTACGAGGAAATGAAAAAGCTCGGCGACCGCTGGAAAACTCAACCGATAGGTGGAGAAATAACCTGGAACTGGGGAAGCCTCTATAAATTCAAATCTTTTGAAGAAGTGGTGGCAGATGAAAAGACAAGAGACCTGGTCATCCAGCAAATACGTGATTTGCATTGCAACCACTTGGGAGGTATCACCTGGGCTAACTTTAACGACCCGTCTTTTGAGCCAAACGCTGAATTATTGCAAAAGACAATGGGGTACCGTTTTGTTTTATCCAATTTCAGTTACCCAACAAGTATCAAGCCGGATGAGCCGTTCAAAATATCATTTGACGTAACCAACACAGGCTCGTCACCCTTCTATTATGACTGGCCGGTAGAAATATCCCTGCTAAATTCCCAAACCAAGGAAGTTGTATGGAGCAAAACACTGAAGACTCCCAAGATATCCCAATGGATGCCGGGAGATAACTGGAACAACTCAACCAAAGTTTATACCCAACCGGCTACTCCGAACCATGTTGAAGAAGAACTGACTTTAGACAAGAAACTGGATACGGGAGATTACATCATCTCTATTGCTGTGCTAGATCCGGCCGGTATGCTTCCTTCACTGAGATTCGCCGTTCAGAACTACTTTGAAGGAGGACGTCACCCAATGGGACATATCGGCGTCAATACCGAGCCTATCTATTTTGAGATACCGGTCAGCAGTTTTAATGACATGAGGCAGGATAAAACCCTGAAATATAAAATCCAATAACCAATAAGCTTAATGAAATCAAGCATCAGAAACATATTACTCCTAATGGCATTCGGAACGTTATCTGCTTGTAGTGAACAAACCGTCACGGTTTCTTACCAGGAGTATCCGAATGCATTCAGGAATCCGATGAAAGGCTTCAGGGAATTCTTCGCTCCCGGTATCGACCGGGTCAGGGAAGAATATCCCTACCCTTACGGTTCACTGACAAAAGAATATATGCAGTGGAATATGATCGAGGATGACGCCAATGACGGGGTAGACAAGATTATCGCTTACAGCAATCATCGATGGAAAGGCGTGGAAGACATAAATGTCAAGGTAATTCCCCGGGTTTTTCTTGTATGGCTGGAGCCCTGGCATGGCGGAAAACCTAAAGACCCCACTAATCCGGACGACTTGACCGGTTGGCACTGGCCCAAAGGAATAGATCCGGAAAAAGGTCCTTATAAACAGAAACCGAACTCCGTGGGCGCCTATGTAGAAGAAAAAGACAAAAATACCCCCATTAGCGGGGGGTACTCTGATCCTTCTTTTCCTGAGCTCGTAAAAAAACTGGTAGAGAAACTCGGACAGGCATGGGATAACGATCCACGGGTAGCGTATGTAGAAATGGGGATTATCGGCGAATGGGGAGAACACCATGATCCGGATCTCTCAACTTACTGGGCTCCGCACGACGAACCGGAACACGTAGCTAACCGGACATGGCTTCCGGGCATGGAAAAGATCCTGGGAGATGCCTTTGCCAAAGCATTCAAAAACAAGAAAGTAATGGTTCGCTACGCCTATGAATTTAAAGATTATGAATTCGGAATTTATTGGGATTCATGGTCACAACCCCAAGAGATTGTAAGAGGTTATGAGGAAATGAAGAAGCTGGGTGATCGTTGGAAAACCCAGCCGATAGGTGGAGAAATTACTTGGAACTGGGGAGATTTAGCCCGGTTCAAATCTTTTGAAGAAGTGGTGGCAGATAAGGATACCCGGGAATATGTCATGGAACAGATCCGGAACCTGCACTGCAATCATCTAGGCGGAATCACCTGGGCAGACTTCAACGAACCGGAGTTCCGGAAAAATGCAGAGATACTGCAAAAAGCCATGGGGTACCGGTTCATTATCAATGAATTCTCTTACCCGAAAGAAATTAAGGTGGGAGCACAATTCCCTATTTCTTTCAAAGTTGTCAACAGCGGATCGTCTCCATTTTATTATAACTGGCCGGTAGAAGTAGCTTTACTAGACCCTGAAAGTCATCAAAAAGTGTGGGGAAAAATATTGGAGGAAGTAAACATCTCCGAATGGATGCCGGGAGATAATTGGTCTGTAGATGAACATAAATACCAAATAGCTCCGCCAACTTATCACATCCGAAAGAATATTTCTATTGACGCCCCCATTGCCAAGGGAAAATATATCCTGGCTTTAACGGTCCTCGATCCAGCCGGTATGCAACCTTCGCTCCGATTTGCCAATGAGAATTATTTCGAAGGCGGTTATCATCCAATGGGCTATATCGGTATTGGTGAATCAGTTGCCGATACCCGTCTGAATCCAGATTTATTCTTCGACATTCAAAGTGACAAGTCTTTAAAATATCAATTCAAACAACCCGATAAATAATCAGTAACATGAAAATATATAAATATATCACATCTGTTGCACTCCTTTCGTTCTGCTTCTTGAGCGCCTGTAACAAGCCTACAGAAACGAAGATTCCTGTTCCCGTGATATTCGACACGGATGTCGGCAATGACATTGACGACGTGCTGGCTATGCAAATGCTATTCAACTATGAGAAAGCCGGAACAATAGATCTGCTAGGTATCACAATCAGCAAGTCCAACCCTTATTCAATTGAATATATTGACGGATATTGCCGCCTCAACGAGAGGGGAGACATTCCATTGGGATATGCATACAACGGAGCTACTCCCGAAGACGGAGGTTATCTCCGCCAGACTTTGGATACCATTATTGAAGGCAATAAGATACTGTATCCTCAAAGAAGCATAAAAGACAATCTGCCGGAAGGATATAAGTTATTACGGAAATTACTGGCTTCACAACCAGATAATTCCGTGGTATTTATTGCCGTAGGACCGGAAACGAACCTTTCACGCCTGCTATGCTCAGAAGCCGACGAATACAGTCCTTTGGACGGCAAATCACTCGTTGCCCAAAAAGTGAAGCTGTTGTCCGTAATGGGAGGACTCTATGGGAACGAGTTCGATTTCCCCGAATGGAATCTAGTACAGGATATAAATGCCGCACAAACCGTATTCAGCGAATGGCCCACTCCGGTCATTGCAAGCGGCTGGGAACTAGGCAACAAATTGTTGTATCCGCATCAGAGTATCTTGAATGATTTCCCGAACGCTTACAAACATCCTCTTTGTGTATCTTACCAGATATATGACAAAATGCCATACGACAGGCAAACTTGGGATTTGACTTCTGTCATACAGGCCATAGAGCCGGAGAAGGATTATTTTGAACTGTCAACAAAAGGAACGATTACAATAGACAGTGCAGGACACAGTCTATTTAATGCGTCAGACAAAGGACAACATCAATATCTTATGATTCAAGGAAATGAGAATATTCAGAGAACATTAGGTGCCATTGTCCGCCAGGTGACAGGGAAAGAAGAAAAGAATATAAACCAATAAAGAAAGAGTCATGTTTATAGTCAATAGTTATACACTAGCCATTATCTTTTGCTTCATAACCATGATATGTTGGGGGTCCTGGGGTAACACCCAGAAACTGGCCAGCAAGAACTGGCGTTATGAGCTTTATTACTGGGATTATACAATCGGTATCTTATTATTTGCCTTACTTCTCGTTTTCACACTCGGAAGTTTCGGAGATTCGGGGAGAGGTTTTCTGGAAGATATCCGGCAAGTAGATACCAGATACATAGTCAGTGCCTTGATCGGAGGAATTATTTTCAATGCTTCCAACATCTTACTTTCAGCTTCGGTCTCCATAGCCGGAATGGCGGTTGCTTTTCCGTTGGGCGTAGGACTTGCCTTGGTCCTAGGTGTGTTCATCAACTATTTCAGCACTCCTAAAGGAGATCCGTTCTGGTTGTTTACTGGAGTAATCTTGATTGTTATCGCTATCATCTGCAATGGAATAGCGGCAGGCAGACAACAAAAAAAGGGAAATAATAATAGCAAGAAAGGGATTATTCTTGCGGCTATTGCCGGCATACTTATGTCTTTCTTCTACCGTTTTGTGGCTGCTGCCATGGACCTTAACAATTTTGACTCTCCGACTCCGGGCATGGCTACTCCATACACCGCTTTCTTTATATTCTCAATCGGTATCTTCCTGAGCAACTTCCTATTCAATACAGTTGTTATGAAACGCCCGTTTGTAGGAACTCCTGTAAGCTATAAAGAATATTTTGCAGGAAAAGCAAAAAATCATAAAGAAACTATTGACAATGCAGTATG
>OGLM01003987.1_pt1 | contig 11346 bp, 11 predicted proteins | sample 1572531 | NCBI WGS metagenome assembly OGLM01 (sample SAMEA2581909, study PRJEB24529) | metagenome | biome: Human gut stool | place: China | collected 2011 | reverse complement strand
CCTCCCTGCCGCTCTTCGGCGGCCTAAACGTCTGGAAAGCCAAAAACAAGATTCTCGACACGATCGCCGTCACAGGCAATCTGCTGTCCCGCAGCGAAGTCATGCACAGCTACATGCACTGCTGGCGCCATAAGACACCTTTGATTTATCGCGCCACCAATCAGTGGTTTATCCGTATGGACGAGGCTAACGCTGATACCCAGGGCGTCATCAACAAAAACGACCCGAAGGATCCGCTACGCAAGACCGCTTTGGAAGCCGTTGAAGCAACTCAGTTCGTTCCTGAATGGGGCGAAGTCCGCCTGCACAACATGATCGCCAACCGTCCTGACTGGTGTATTTCCCGTCAGAGAAACTGGGGCGTTCCTCTGCCCTTCCTCATCCATAAGGAAACCGGCAAACTGCATCCGGAAACGATGAAGATTCTCAACAAAGTCGCTGACGTCGTCGAGAAAGAAGGCATTGAAGCCTGGACACGTCTGACACCGACTGAACTCACGGATCTGGAACCGGAAATGTACGAGAAGTCCAAAGACACGCTCGACGTGTGGTTTGACTCCGGTACAACCCACATGACCGTGATGAGAGGCTCTCACGCCGATAAGCTGACCTACCCTGCCGATCTGTATCTTGAAGGCAGCGACCAGCACCGAGGCTGGTTTCACTCTTCTCTGCTCACGGGCTGCGCCATCGACGGCCGTGCTCCCTATAAAGGACTTCTGACACACGGCTTCACCGTTGACGAACAAGGCCGCAAGATGAGCAAATCGCTCGGCAACGTGATTGCTCCGTCTGAAATCAACGATAAGTACGGCGCCGAAATTCTTCGTCTGTGGGTTGCCTCTTCTGACTACACCGGAGAAATTTCTCTGGGCGAAAAGATCCTTAAGGGAACTGTTGACGCTTATCGCCGCTTCAGAAACACGATCCGCTTCCTGCTTGCCAACACCAGCGACTTCGACATCAAGAAAGATGCCGTCCCTGTTGAAGAAATGGTTGAATTGGATCGCTGGGCCATTGCCCGCATGAAATCGCTTCAGGAAGAAATTCTGGACAAGTACGACCATTACCAGTTCCACACTGCTTATGCAGCTCTGCAGCTCTTTGCGAGCGGCGACTTGGGCGGCTTCTACTTGGATATCCTCAAGGATCGTCTCTATACCACTGCACCTGACAGCGCGGCTCGTCGCTCTGCTCAGACCGCTTTGTGGTACATCACGGATGCGCTCTTGAAACTGCTTGCTCCAGCGCTTTCGTTTACCGCTGAAGAGGCTTACGCCGTCTTCAATCCGGAAAACAAAGGCACGATCTTCGTTGAACGCTATACCGAGCTGCCGAATGTTAAGGAAGGCGTTGAACTGCTCAACAAGTGGTCCATCATCCGAGATCTTCGTTCGAACGTTCAGATGGAAATCGAACGTCAGCGTGAAAAAGGTCTGATCGGTTCTTCTCTGCAGGCTGAAGTTTCTCTGAAGCTGCCGCAGGAAGAATACGACCTGATCAAGGGTTTGGGAGACGAAGCTGCTTTCGTTATGATTACCAGCAAAGTCACACTTGACGGCGTCAGCCTTGAGCGCGTCATTACGGTAAAACCCAGCGAAGCCAAGAAGTGCGAACGCTGCTGGCAGTACAAGGAAAGCGTCGGTGAGGATAAAAACTATCCGACACTGTGCTGCCGCTGCGTCGGCAACCTCTTCGGCACGCCTGAAACCAGACGCTTTGCCTAATGAGAAAAACTGTCTCTTCCGTTAGACAGTGGAACTGGCCGGCCCTCTTGGGCTGGCTGGTTTTTGCACTGGCATTAACCGGTTTCGATCAGTGGACCAAAAACTGGATTCAGCATCGCCTCATTACCGGTGATGTCGATCGAATCACGGATTTCTTCAATTTAGTCGTCGCGTACAACAGCGGGGCAGCTTTTTCCTTCTTAGCCGATGCCGGCGGCTGGCAGCGTCCGCTTTTTGCCGGACTTGCCATCGTTGTGAGCTTGGTGATCTGCGTGATCATTGCCCGCAACAGCTCCCGCAAATTTCTTTGTCTGGGTCTTGCTCTGGTTCTTTCCGGCGCGCTCGGCAACGCCTGGGACCGATTCACTATCGGTGTAGTCGTAGACTTTTTAGACTTCCATGTAGGCTCCTACCATTGGCCGGCTTTCAATGTCGCCGATATCTGCATTTGCTGCGGCGCCGGCATTGTCGTCCTGGCTGAGTTCTTCGGAAAGAAGAATTAATCGGAGATTGAAAATGTCTCTTCAGGGAAAACATATCCTTTTAGGCGTCACAGGCGGTATCGCCGCATACAAAGCCTGTGAACTTCTCCGTCTGCTCGTGAAAGCCGGCGCCGATGTTGAGGTCATGATGACCAAAGCGGCTGCGCAGTTTGTTGGGCCGCTGACGTTTGAGACACTCAGCGGGAAGCCGGTCGCCGAGGATATGTGGGATCCTAAAATGCGGCTTCCGCATATTTCTCTTCGCAAGAATAAGGATCTTATCGTCGTCGCTCCGGCAACGGCCAATATCATCGCGAAAGCAGCTAACGGTATTGCCGACGACTTGGTTTCCAGCACCTTGCTTGCACGGGAGTGTCCGCTGATGCTTTGCCCGGCTATGAACGTGCAGATGTGGAGAAATCCGGCGACGGTTCGAAACGTTCGAACCCTAAAAGGGGATGGCGTTCTGTTTTCCGGTCCGGAAGCCGGCAACCAGGCCTGCGGAGATGTCGGTGAGGGACGTCTGCGGGAACCGGCACAAATTCTGGAAGATGTTGAAGCCTTTTTTACACCTTCGATCCTTTCCGGAAAGAAAGTCCTAATGACTGCGGGCCCGACATTTGAGCCTTTTGATCCGGTTCGAGGGATCACCAACGGATCTTCCGGGCGACAGGCAGCTGCTATTGCTGCCGCTGCAATTCGCGCCGGCGCCGAGGTCACGATTGTCAGCGGTCCGGTTTGCGTGTCCTACCCGGACAAAGCAGCGGTTATCCCCGTTCGGCAGGCTCAAGAGATGTTTGAGGCAGTCAAAAAAGAACTGGCTGAACACACGCCCGATACCTTTATCGGCGTCGCTGCGGTAGGCGACTGGCGTCCGGTCGAATACTCGGAAAGCAAACTCAAGAAGGAAAAAGGTCATGATACATTAACGATCAAGCTTATTAAAAATCCCGACATTCTTTCCTATGTCGGCCATTCCGGCCTGTGCTCGGCGGTTATCGGTTTTGCTGCCGAGACAGACAATCTTGCTGAAAACGCACGCAAGAAGCTCGACTCTAAAGCGGCGGATATGATTGTCGTCAATCCGGCGTCTGCGATCGGAAGTACCCAAAATCAGGCTTCTTTTGTCACCAAAAACGGAATCGAGGCCAAAGAGCTCAGTTCTAAAGCCGAACTTGCCGAAGCGATTATTGAAGCCCTTGCCGACCTTCTTAAAAAGAGAGTGATTTAATCCTATGAAACTTCAAATTAAGATTTTGGATCCGAAGATCCGCGAAAAAATGCCAAGCTACGCTTCGCTCGGCTCTGCCGGATTAGATCTTCGTGCCGTGATGGATGAACCGCTGGTCCTCCAGCCCGGTGAAACCAAGCTCATCAAAACCGGTCTTGCGATCTACATCGGCGATCCCGGTTATGCAGCTTTAATCCTCCCTCGTTCGGGTCTCGGTCATAAACACGGCATAGTGCTCGGCAACTTAGTCGGACTTATTGACTCGGACTACCAGGGCGAATTAATGGTCTCCTGCTGGAACCGTTCTCAGACACCCTTCACCATCGAGCCAATGGAACGAATTGCCCAGCTAGTTATTGTCCCAGTCGTTCAGCCGACTTTTGAAGTGGTCGACGAATTTGTCGCCACGGAACGCGGAACCGACGGTTTCGGTTCTTCAGGTCGTCATTAAGACCAAAAACAAACTTATCCAGCCGGCTGAAATGTCGGCTTTTTTGTCTCCTTAGCGAGCATCGTCAACGTGTCAATTTCAGTTAATGCACGGGTAAAATTTTTACAACTCTTACAGATTCGGCTATTACTTGTGGTGTAACTGCAACGTTTTTTACGAAAGAGGAAAAATTTCAATCTTGATAATATAAGCACTCTGCCCCGAGAAAACCGCCTTTATAAGAGAAAATACAATAAGTTACCCTCCTTTGCTGTAATTTGTATTTCTTTTATATGCGAAATTTACTAATTGACATTTATTTACAATCCCATAAGAATGTAACAGTCACTCGTCTTGCTCACAGAGTTCGACAATCGTTTTTAGTATTAGGCGCGTGAGAGTAATGGACATCGCCGTCAGTTTTTTGGAGAAGTTTAAATATGGCAACAGGAACCGTGAAATGGTTTAACGACGCTAAGGGATATGGATTTATCACTCCCGATGACGGCGGCGAAGATCTTTTCGCCCATTTCTCTGCAATTAAAATGGATGGTTTCAAGACGTTGAAACAAGGCCAGCGTGTCACATTCGACCTGAAAGAAGGCGAAAAAGGCAAACAGGCTGACAACATCAAACCCGCCTAATAAAATTCGTTTTTGATTAAACGAAGGGAGCTCTCGGAGCTCCTTTATTTTTCCGCTTTTATCATGACACCGAATGTCAGAATTGCCCTCTTCTCCGCTGCTTTTGTACTTCTCTCGAGCGTGCAATATGCTTGCGCAGCCGATACGCTCAAACTCATGGTGAAAGGCATCACGGTTCCTGTCGAACAACGCCAGCCGGGAAAAAGGTCTGATGTTCCGCAAACATCTGCCGGAAAATTCCGGAATGCTCTTCGTCATGGACCGCAGCGACGCTGTCTGCATGTGGATGAAAAACACCCTCATCCCGCTTTCCGTTGCCTTCATCGATAAAGACGGCTTCATTATTAATATTGAGGAAATGAAGCCGCTGACACTTGATATCCACTGCAGCAAAGCGAAAGCGTTTTACGCACTGGAAATGAACGAATCTTGGTTTGAGAAAAATCATGTCAAACCCGGAGACAAGATCTCTCGCCTTCCCCAGCTGCGCCAAACAAATTAAAAAGCCGGAACAAACCTATTGTCTGCTCCGGCCGTGGTTCGGCTTATTCACCGAACCTCCCTCCTGAGAAATTACTGCATCTTGGCGAAGTTTTCGCCGGCAATCATACCGAATGTCAAAGCATCGATAACTGCCACGGTTCCCAAACGAGATGCGCCGTGCACACCGCCTGCTACTTCACCGCCGGCATAGAGGCCACGGATCGGTTTGTGGGTGTTGGCAGAAATGACTTCTGCGTTTTCATTGATCATCACGCCGCCCATGGTGTGGTGAATCTTCGGGCTGACTTCAATGCCGTAGAACGGAGCCTTGGAAACATCGAGCCCCTTGTTGAACGTAAGGATGCGGTGGAAGTCTTTGTCATCGTTGGCTTTAACGTAGCCGTTGAATTTAGCGACTTCGTCCAGAAGGGCCTGTTTGGGGATACCGAAGGCATCAGCCAGCTGTTCGAGTGTGTCAAACTTCTTAACCGTACCCATTTCCAAAGGAAGCTTAACGAAGGACGGGTTGATCGCTTTAACAATGGCGTCGTCGCAGATCGCAATCGGATAGTTTTCGTCGGTGCCGATGACTTTGAACAGAGCGTCGGATTTGATCTTACGGCCGGCGTGTTCGTCCATGAAGCGTTTGCCAGTCTTTCTGTCAACGACCAGGCCTAAGTCCATGCAGGCGTGGTTGGTGAAGTTAACAGAGACACCGAAACCTTTTTCACGCGGGTTGCAGTACGGAAGGAACTGCAGCCAACAAAGCTGAACAGGCTGAGCGCCGATGCCCAAAGCTTTGATCAGCACGCCGGCAGTAGCACCCGGCTGGTTCGTGGAGTCTGTGGTCGGAACAACGCGGGGATCCTGGGCCTGACGGAAGAAGATGTCGCGGGAGAAACCGCCGGCAGCCAGCATCACGCCGTTCTTTGCTTTAACAGTAGCGGGACGGCCGCTCTTGTTTTCAATATCGTCGCTCTGCAGTTTAGAGTCGAAGCGATAGCCTTTACGATAGGTCACACCGACGACTCGGCCGTTTTCGTCCAGGATGAAATCATCGAACTTGGCACGCGTCATGATCTTGACGTTGGGGAGCTTCTTGAGTTCATTATGCATCGGAATGATGTATCCGGATCCGGTGCCGGCCTTGATTTCATAAGAACGAGGAACGGAGTGACCGGCTTCGAAGAGCATCTTGTTGGGGACGAATTCGCAGCCGCAGTCCACAACCATCTTGATGGTGTCATTGCAGCGGTCGGCGATCGTGCCGAGCAGGTTCGGGTAGTTAATACCCAGACCGTCTTTCAAGCAGTCGGCAATGAAGAGTTCCTTGCTGTCTTTGATGCCTTGGGCAGCCTGGACGGGGTTGACCGGGCAAGCGACGTTGCCGCCGCAGATTGCGGAGTTGCCGCCGACAGTCGGCATTTTTTCGAGGATCAGAACTTTCTTGCCTGCCTGGCCGGCTTTCAGTGCGCAGGCCATGCCGGCAAAACCGGAACCGATAATGACGACGTCATATTCGTCATCAAATTTAGCAACGGAAGAAGCAGGGACTCCGGCGTGTGCGGCAGCGGTGGAAGTAATGGCAGCAGCGGCTGCACCTGCAAGTTTAAGGAAGTCACGGCGATTGGTACTCATCTTATTTTCTCCGAAAGGATTTAAAGGAATTTTGTTTTGAAACCGTGGATCATTTGATCCGATGAGCACAGTCTAGGAAAGTTCAAAAAAGTCGAATATGTACTTTGGTACATGTACCTTGGTACAGATTGAAAAGCGAAGAGCGACCTTCAATAATAGAAAAAACGAAATCGCAAAACATCGGAAATTTAAAAATCCCTATCGGAGAAGATTATGAAAAAAACAGCATCTCTACTGGTTGTTCTTGCTGCCCTCTTCACGATGTCCTCGACCTTTTCTGCCGAGGCTCCGAAGTTCGGCGCCGATCGCCACGTTGCTCACGGCATGGCCTGCGCTTCCTGTCACGGTCCGGACGGAAAAAGTCCTGAATATCCTGATCAGGAAACCTGTCTGACGTGCCATCAAAAAGACGCTCTGATCGAAAAGACCAAAGCTATCGGCCCGGTAAATCCGCATAAAGCTCCGCATAACGGAGAATGCACCTTATGCCATCTGCAGCATGAAGCACCCGTGAACTACTGCGCCGAATGTCATCCGCAGTTCAAGTTCAATCCTAATTAACGGAACCTATTTGATTTCTCCTTGGTTTGTAGAAGCGAAGGCCGGACATTAAGTCCGGCCCCGCTTTCTTTTTTTGTCTTCATCCCGTGTGTTTACGGGACGAAATCGTCAAACGATTATTTGTAGTTCTTTGCAGCGAAATCCCAGTTCACAAGATGCTGCAGGAACGTCTGAACAAAGGTGACGCGCATATTGTAGTAATCAAGATAATATGCATGTTCCCAAACGTCGCAGGTGATCAGAGGAGAGTCTGTTCCGGTGATCGGTGTGCCGGCGTTGCTTGTATTGACGATATCAAGTGTGCCGTCTTCTTTTTCAACCAGCCAGGTCCAGCCGGAACCGAAGTTACCGACGGCGCTCTTTGTGAAGGCATCTGCAAAGGCGTCGTAGCTGCCCCATTTGGCGTTAATCTGCGATGCGATCACGTCTGTGGGCTGACCGCCGCCGTTCGGCTTTAAGCTATTCCAGAAGAATGTGTGGTTGTAGCACTGAGCCGCATTGTTAAAAATCGGGCCGCTCTGTGTCGTACGAATAATTTCTTCCAAAGGCATCGTTTCATAGTCCGTGCCTTTGATGAGGTTATTCAGTGTGTCGTTGTAAGCTGTGTTGTGCTTGCCGTAGTGATAGGAAAGCGTCTTGGAGCTCATATACGGTTCAAGAGCGTCCATTGCAAAAGGAAGCGGGGGTACTGTAAATGCCATAGCTTTAATCTCCTTAATTCTTGTGCAGACCATTATGGTATGCAGACACCCTTAGTCCTTCTTTATCTCCCCAACTCGAGCAACAAAAGCTCCGTCCTTCATCATAACCTCAATATCCGTACCTTCCTTCAGCTCACTGACGGACATCACAGGCTTGCCGCCGCGATAGATAAAGGCGCTGTTGCCGCGGATTTGCTTCGAAGGATCCAGCAGCTCCCAGACCTGCTCCAGACTGCGCAGACGAATTGTGTCCCTTTCAAACTTTTGGATCAGGCTGCTGCGCACGGTATCATCCACAAGAATGCTGCCGCGCACAAGAAGAGCCAGTTCACAAAGGCCCTCAACGCAATGGCGTAAGCCACGGCAATTATATATCTGTCGATGCCCGGCAGAATCCAAAAAGAAAAGGAACGCAAGTCGTGCTTGCGCCTTTTCTTTTTTTATTGCTTTTTATTAAACGTCTAAAAAATTTTGTACGCTTCTAACTTTTTTTGTATTTTTTTCCGTTTCGCATTTACAATGAACGTCAATTATGGTAATATATAGCATGAATCAATACAATACTGAAGGGCTTTTTTCCTGCCCTCCGGTAAAAGAAGGGGTGACCGCCTTGGGAGCTGCATGCGCAGTTAAAATGGAGAATGTAACAAAGCGGTTTGGCAAGGTCGTGGCGAACAGCGCCATCAACCTTGAGCTGCACGAAGGCGAGATCTTATCTCTGCTCGGCGAAAACGGCAGCGGCAAAACCACGCTGATGAACATGCTCTCCGGCATCTACTTCCCCGACGAGGGACAAATTTACATTCATGGCGAACCTGTGACGATCGCCTCCCCCAAGGACGCGTTCGAGCACGGCATCGGCATGATCCACCAGCACTTCAAGCTTGTTGATCTCTTCACCGCAACGGAGAATATCGTCCTTGGCCTTGAAGGCAAGCTCGACCTGGCCGAAGCAAGCAAAAAGGTCAAGGAGATCTGCGATAAGTACGGCTTTGACATCGACCCCAACCAGAAGATCTACGATATGTCCGTTTCCCAGAAGCAGACGGTGGAGATCGTCAAGGTACTGTTCCGGGGCGCGGATATTCTGATCCTGGACGAGCCTACCGCCGTCCTGACGCCGCAGGAGACGGACAAGCTGTTCCAGATCATGCGGAACATGAAGGCGGACGGCAAGTCCCTCATCATCATCACCCACAAGCTCCACGAGGTGCTGGACGTCTCCGACCGGGTGGCGGTGCTCCGCAAGGGCGAGTATATCGGTGACGTGGCCACCAAGGACGCCGACCAGCAGTCCCTGACGGATATGATGGTGGGCCACAGCGTCAGCCTGAATATCGACCGGCCTGACCCGGTGAACGTAACGCCCCGTCTGGTGCTGGACGGCTTGACGGTGTTCGATGAGCTGGGCGTCAAGCGTCTGGACAATGTGAGCTTTACCGTCAACGCCGGTGAGGTGCTGGGCGTGGCCGGCGTGGCCGGCAGCGGCCAGCGGGAGCTGCTGGAATCCATTGCGGGCCTCTACCCCATCGCCTCCGGCAGCGTGACCTATTACGATCCCGCCGACGGCAAGACGAAAAATCTGGTGGGCATGGACCCCATGGACATCCGCAAGAGCGGCATTGCCATGTCCTTTGTCCCGGAGGACCGGCTGGGCATGGGTCTGGTCGGCTCCATGGGCATGACCGGCAACATGATGCTCCGCTCCTGGCGGAAGGGTCACGGTGTTTTCCTGAACCGGAAGGACCCGGAGGATCTGGCCCAGCGCATCTGGCAGGAGCTGGAGGTTGTGACCCCCAGCACCAGCTTCCCGGTGCGCCGGATGTCCGGCGGCAACGTTCAGAAGGTGCTGGTAGGCCGTGAGATTGCGCAGGCCCCCGCCGTTCTGATGACGGCCTACGCCGTCCGCGGTCTGGATATCAACACATCCTACACCATTTACAACCTGCTGAATGAGCAGAAAGAAAAAGGTGTTGCCGTGATTTACGTCGGCGAGGACCTGGACGTTCTGCTGGAGCTGTGTGACCGTATTCTGGTGCTGTGCGGCGGCAAAGCCAACGGCATGCTGGATGCCCGCACCACCACCAAGGAAGAAGTTGGCCTGCGCATGACCAACCTTGTACAAAAGGAGGGCAAATGATGAGCAAAACTGCAGCTGAACCGCTTGTGCGTATCTCCAAGCGGGAGGGTGCCACCTTTGTGCAAAAAGTGCTGGTGCGCGCCATTGCTATCCTGCTGGCACTTGTTGTGGATGCGTTCTTCATCTTTTTTGTTACCGGCCTGAACCCCATCAGCGTGTACGGCGTTATGTGGAACGGCACGTTTATGAACACCACCCGTTTCTCTTGGGCGCTGCGTGATCTTTCCAGCCTGCTGTGCATTGCCATTGCACTGGCTCCCGCCTTTAAGATGCGCTTTTGGAACATCGGCGGCGAAGGCCAGGTGCTGATCGGCGGCCTGGTCGCGGCGCTCATCATGGTGTATTTTGGCAGCAGCCTGCCCGCACCGCTGCTGTTTGCCGCCATGGTCATCGGCAGTGTGCTGGCCGGTGCCATCTGGGCCTTTGTTCCGGCCTGGTTCAAATCCCGCTGGAACACCAACGAAACGCTGTTCACCCTGATGATGAACTACGTTGCCACCAGCATTGTGGCCTGCATGACGAATATCATGCGCGGCCAGGCATCCAGCCTGGGCACCCTGAACAAAGCCACCAAGGCTGGCTGGCTGCCCGTGATCAACGGCCAGCGCTACACCATCAATATTATTGTGGTGCTGGTGCTGACCTTTGCGATGTACGCTTACCTCAAATACTCCAAGCAGGGGTACGAGATCAGCGTTGTGGGCGAGAGTGAAAACACCGCCCGCTATGCCGGCATCAATGTCAGCCGCGTGATGATCCGTACGATGCTGCTGTCCGGTGCCATCTGCGGCCTGTGCGGCTTCCTGATCGTGGCCGGCAAGGATCAGACCATCTCCACGGCGTCCGCCAACGGGCGCGGCTTCACGGCCATTATTGTCGCATGGCTGGCCAAGTTCAACACGTTCTATATGGCGCTCATTTCGTTCCTGCTGGTTTTCCTCGAGCGCGGTGCGTCGGAGATCGCGTCTGCGTACTCGCTGAACGAGTACGCCGCCGACATCATCACCGGCATCATCCTCTTCTTCATCCTCGGCAGTGAGTTCCTCATCAACTACCGCGTCATCCCGCGCGGCGCACACAAGGAGGGCAAGTGATATGCACAGCAGTCTGATTGCGTGGATCATGCGCGCCATCCCGTTTGGCACAATTATCATGTACGGTGCGCTGGGCGAGACCGTGACCGAGAAATCTGGCAACCTGAACCTCGGCGTGCCGGGCATCATGTACCTGGGCGGCTTTGCCGGCTTTGCCAGCGCCTGGGCCTATGAGAACAGCGCTGCCAACCCCAACAGCTTTGTCAGCATCCTCA
>OGLM01003982.1_pt1 | contig 11360 bp, 13 predicted proteins | sample 1572531 | NCBI WGS metagenome assembly OGLM01 (sample SAMEA2581909, study PRJEB24529) | metagenome | biome: Human gut stool | place: China | collected 2011 | reverse complement strand
ACTATAAAATACCTCTCCCTGCGGAATGGCCAGTGAACGAAAACAGTCGGAAAAATGAGATCAGGATTTACTGCACACGGCAGACTTTAGGCTCGGAGAGGCGTTCAGGCAGGTCGTTGCCAACCACGGAGCACCTGGTTCCGACGGGATGACCGTCGAACAGTTGCCCGCGTGGTTCGAGAGGAACCGTACAGTACTGACTGACAAAATCAGGAAGGGTACGTACAAACCGTTACCAGTGCGGAGGAAGGAGATCCCCAAACCCAACGGTGGTGTGAGGAATCTCGGGATTCCGTCGGTATTCGACCGCGTGCTGCAGCAGGCGGTCGCACAGGTATTGGTCCCGATCTACGAACCCACCTTCTCGGAATCGAGCTACGGATTCCGTCCTGGAAGGAGCGCACAGGATGCAATCCTCCAGGCGAAAACGTATTTCGAGGAAGGATACGGTACCGTTGTGGATTTGGACCTGGAGAAATTCTTCGACACCCTGAACCAGGATATCCTGATGAACATCCTGAGGGAAAGGATTGCGGATAAATCCCTGCTGAGGCTCATCAAGAGTTTCCTCAGGAGCGGAGTGGTCATGCCTGACGGAATCGTCAGGCAGACCAGGGAGGGGTCGCCCCAGGGCGGACCTCTGTCCCTGCTCCTATCGAACATCTATCTCGATAAGTTCGATAAGCTCCTGGAAAGCAGAGGCCTGAGGTTCTGCAGATACGCCGACGACTGTATGATTTTCGTCAGGAGTCAGCGTTCTGGGGAACGCGTGAGGGAATCCGTGACCCGCTTCCTGGAAGGGAAGCTCAGACTCAGGGTGAACCAAGAGAAGACCGCAGTAGGCCCCGCTTACATGGTAAAGTTTCTAGGATTCAGACTCTATCGAACCAAATAGGTGGGCATTACCGTCCACCCGTCGAGCCTGGAGAGATTCAGGAAGAAAATCAGGGAGATAACCAAGCGCAACCGCGGTAGGAGACTCGAACAGATACTGGGAGAGCTGAAGACCTACGAACGCGGATGGCTGGGATATTTCGCTGTCGGACTGGGGAAAGGTAGGACGGGAAAGCTCGACGCCTGGATACGCAGGAGAATCAGGCAGTACATCTTCAAGCAGTGGAAGACTCCTAAGAACAGGGTTAGGAACCTGAAGGCTCTTACACCTGCATGGTAGTCTCCTGTTCCGGGATACTTGCCAGAACTGTGCAAGGCCAACATCTACAAGGTCAGTTACAACAGTTCATACTGGAAAGCGTCCAATTATTCTCCGATTAAGAACGCGCTGACGCTGAAATACCTGAGGGAAAGGGGAATGTACTATCTTCTCGACAACGTGGAAAAGGTAAAGGAAAGGTGTTTGAACCGCCGTGTACCGAACGGTACGCACGGTGGTGTGAGAGGGCAGACTGGGGCTTGACCCCAGTCACCCTACTCGATTCTTCGGAAAACGCATCTCAATTACAGCAGCATCCGGGACCGCATATGTTCAACTCGTCATCCCCGCAGTCCTCGAACTTCCCGTAATGGGTGCTCCTGTCGCCACGGATGGCGAACGAATCCTTGAATCTGGATCCGGATATCATGGCCGCGGTGTTCCCGCAGACCTTCTTCCACATCCCCCTGCAGAAACGATGGTGGTCGTCCAGATCGAAGTAGTCGGGATGTCCGGGAATGTTCCCCAGATATGCGACGCTCTGTCCGTAGTCCTCGCAGGCGTCCTCCAGCCCATAGACCTTGAACGCCCTCACGGTCCTGGATGTGAACGAGGTCCCTCCTACTAGGGAAAGGATGTCTTTGTTGTCTATGGTGACCGGGGATATCGAGGTGTATCTGAAATCCGCGAATCCCACCTTGGCCATGAGCCTGCGGAAATCCTCTGCATACATGGCACCCCCCAGGCACTCCCCGTGTATCACAGGGTCCCTGTATACGGACTCCGGGACACGTCTGTCTGCGAAGACGTCGGAGAAATAGAGCTCTCCGCCCTTTTTCAAGACACGGGATATCTCGGAGAACACCTTCTCCTTATCGGGGGACAGGTTGATAACACAGTTGGAGATGACTATGTCCACGGATCCGTCCTCGATCCCCAGGGATCCCAGGTCCTCTATGTATCCCTGCAGGAACTCGACGTTCGGGACCTTGTATCCGAATCTCTTCATCTGACCGTCCTTGTGTCTTTCGGCCACTGAAAGCTGCTCGGGGGTCATATCCACCCCTATAACGTGTCCGGACTCGCCTACGAGCTTGGAGACTATGTAGACGTCCCTGCCGGTCCCGCACCCCAGATCGAGAACGGTCATGCCGTCCAGAAGAGGAGGTATGGGGGATCCGCATCCGTAGAACCTGTCCAATATCTCATCGTCTATGAGGGCCATGGCGGCCTTCACATCGTCGCCGACCTTCCCAGAACAACAACATGCGTTGGTCTTCAGGTCCTTGTTTCCCTGAAGCTCCTTTCCATAATATTCGCGGACGCTCTGTTTGATCCCGTCGCTGTCCGTCTTGAACTTATCATCCATGGATAAACATATTGATGATTGACTATATAGATACTTATCTATATACGATATCAGACACCGTGGAGTCTGTCCTGCATATCGTTGAAATATTCTGCGATCTCCGATAGTTTGGACCGATTAAGGGAATAATACGACCACTGTCCGGATCTCCGAACGGAAACGAGTCCGCATTGCTGGAGGACCTTCATATGGTGGGAGAGCGTCGGCTGGGTTATGCTCAGCGCCTCCAGGATCCTGCAGGCGCAGATCTCTCCGTCGACCAACATCTCCAGAATGGTCAGGCGGTTCCTGTCCGAAAGTGCCTTGAATACGTCCGGATCCATGCGATCGCCACCCTATAGTATCCGACCATACAGATAATTTTGCAATCGGACGGATCCGCAGCGTCATGGATCTTCATCCCTTCCGCGGGTGTCCGCCCTTCCTCATCAGCGGGATCTTCTTCAGATACGCCTCCGCCTCCCTGTACATGGGGTACAGCTTCTCCTGGCGGTGGAACTCCGGGTCGTGAGGGTGCCTGTTGAACGGACGGTACCCCTGTCTCAGATGCAGGCATTCGTGGTATACGACGAAATCAAAAACATATTCCGGTATGGATTCGTCGTCGAGGACGGAAGACACGGCGACCACCCTGAACATCTGCTGGCAGTATCCGAGACGGGTGTAGTTGGGTGCGGACGTCCATGTGAAATAGGTGTCATCCAAGTCTTCCGGCGTCAGCAGGCCTCCGTCCAGAAGTCTCTGGACAGCGTCGTAGATGTTCCTGACCTTTCCGGTGTCCGTGCGGGCAAGATTCCTGCTTCTCTTAAGGAACACCGGCCTCTTCTCCTGGATGAAACCGTCCGAGGTCGTGTATCCCATATATTCCCCGCCGAGGTCCGTCTCCCTCCCCTGTATGTGGTCTATGGCGGCCTCCACGAACTCCAGGAGGACCCTGTCCGGCGCCTTGTCCAGATAATCGGGGATATACAGGACGGCTATCTTCTTCCCGTCCGTCCGCCAGCGATACGAGAAATCCCTGCTGCTCTCGAACCCCGCTTCCAGGACCTCCGTCCCGCGGCGATACGCCGCAGAGTTGGCTATCGCCAGAAGACGCCGGTCGTTTTCACTCATATGGGATTACAACAATCTAAACCATAAAATACCATCCCGCATTATCTCTGACATAATGTCAATAATCCTCATTCGGAGGATATTGCGAGGCCGATCACATGATCTACAAGGACTTCAAGGGACTCAGGATATCCCAGATGGCTTTCGGCGCGATGCGCCTGCCACTCAAGAGCAAGGACAACTCCGATATCGATATGGAGAGGGCGGCCGAACTGGTGGACCGCTGCATGTCCGCCGGCGTCAACTATTACGATACCGCATGGGGATATCATGACGGAAGATCGGAGACGGCCATGGGGGAACTTTTGAAGAGATATCCCCGCGACAGCTTCTTCCTCGCCGACAAGTTCCCCGGATACGACCTCGCCAACATGACCAAGGCCGAGGAGATCTTCGAGGAGCAGCTCAGGAAGTGCCAGGTGGACCATTTCGACTTCTATCTGATACACAACGTCTGCGAGACCAACATCGAGCAGTATCTGGACCCGCAGTACGGCATCGTCCCCTATTTCCTGGAGATGAAGAAGGCGGGGAGGATAAGACATCTGGGATTCTCATGCCACAGCAACTTCGACAACATGGTCAGGTTCCTCGACGCCTACGGCAAGGACATGGAGTTCTGCCAGATTCAGCTGAATTACATCGACTACAGCATGCAGGACGCCAAGAGGAAGGTGGAGTATCTGGACAAGGCCGGCATCCCGATATGGGTCATGGAACCGCTCCGCGGAGGGAAGATCGTCCCCATGACAGAGCCGTTCATGGACCGGCTCGAGGAGGTCCGCCCCGGAGACGACCCCGCCGTCTGGGCATTCCGTTTCCTCCAGTCCTTCCCGGAGGTCGTCACCATACTGACCGGCATAAGCGACATGGGTCAGACCGAGGAGAAGATAAGACTCTTCTCGAAGAAGGACCCTCTGAGCGGAAAGGAGATGGAGACCCTCATGTCCGTCGTGGACGAGATGCTGTCGCAGAACCTCGTCCCCTGTACCTCCTGCAGGTACTGCACCTCCCACTGCCCGATGGGACTGGACATCCCGTCCCTCATAGACCTCTACAACGAGCACAGGTTCTCCAAGGGAGGGTTCATCGCACCTATGGCCGTGTCCGCCCTTCCCGAGGGGAAGAGACCCGACGCATGTCTGGGGTGCGGGAAATGCGAGAAGGTATGTCCGCAGCAGATCGGAGTCTCCGGCATCATGAAGGATTTCGTGAAGATCCTTGCGGAATACCCGATGATGAATTGATCGGCGCCTTCCGGCCGGTATATCGGCCGGAGGCCTTCTGCATTACCGATACGGGTCCCCGGAATACCCCTTGAACGAAGGAACGATGCACAGGGGTGTGTATAAAGACCCCCTCGGCCGCAGATGAGGCAGTCTTCTCGGGATGCATCTCGCCGGAGAGTTTCGAGAAGTCATCTCCCTCCGACATGATCGCGGAATATGACCGAAACACGTCTAACCCGCTATAACTGTCCACACATACCGGATATGTGCTGGGACTAACATGATTTTGTTAACGGTCGCAACATATAAATCGCCATACAGACCATATTTTTTGTAAGGAAGCTGGATTCTTTACCGAATCCTCCCCCGGTCCGCATCAGCCGGCATGGCGGAGGAGACGGGGATCTTCGTTTCCGTCCATACCGCCGCCCGGACATCCTTCGGATGCCGGGATGGCGGGCTTTCACAGATTCGAATGTGATATCATGAAGACAGAGACAAAAGCGATAGTCGCATCGGCACTGGTCGTCGCCCTTGCCCTCACCGCCATATCCGGTGTCACGTATTCGTGGTTCTCCGATTCCGAGGATGCCACCATAAACGTCACCACCGGAACCATAGAGGTGGATGCGACATGGTCCGACTTCACTCTCAGGTCGGCCAACATCGACGGCTTTACTACCGTGGGCGTCGGAGACAACGGTACCTTCCCGTACACGAGCAGCACGTTCTCCTCCGCCGAGACGGCAGGCGGTACGAAGATATCCGTCACCGCGTTCATGAACCCCGGAGACAGCTTCGAGTTCACGATAAGCGACATCGTCCTGAAGAACACCATCAAGGCGGTATTCAACTACGGGTACGAGATAAAGGTGGTCGACGGCCCTGAGACGATACCGTTCGTCGTCAGCTACACCACCCCCGACCCCGAGTTCAACGTCCCCAACATAACGTATGCGGGCTCCGACACGGCCAGGGGATTCTCCGACAACACGATAACCGTCACCCTGCCGATGGATTGCGGCAACGAATACCAGGGATGCTCCTACAAGATGGAGTTCTACATCGTCGCGGTACAGTCCAACTCGCCCGATGCCAACATCACCCAGTCCAACAACGGCGCCGCGGTCCATGATGTGACCGCAGGCGAAAACGTGGTGACCGTATCCCCTGCCGAGGGCGTCTCCGATTCCGCGACCATCCAGTTCAACAGCGGCTCCTCCGACGGGAAGATCGTGGTGAAGACCGTGGATTCCACCACCGAAGGCATCACCGTCTCCGGCGGAAGCGCGATCCTTGCGGGTGTGGATGTGACGACCGGCGGTTCCGAGCATGCGCTCCGGGGGACCGACGTCAGGATAACCTTCGTCATCGACGGAATTCTTCCCGAGAACAGCATCTCCATCTACCACGACGGAGCGGTGATAACGCCTTCCGACCTCACGGTGACCACGGAAGACGGAAAGACGACGATAAGCTTCACCACGTCCGACGGATTCTCCGCATACTACGTGGCGGCGGATTACGATGCGAAGGCCGGATCCGCATACTACGAAAACCTTGCGGATGCCATAGCGGGCGCCGAAGATGAATCCACCGTCACGATCCTGAGGGACATCGATACGAACGAGACGTTCACCTTGAACAAGAAGCTTACCATAGATGGTAATGGACATGTGTTGACTTCATCCGCCTCATATTCCAGCTATGGAGGCATATTTAATGTCAACAATGGGGCTTCCGGATCTGCAATAAAGAATCTGGACATCCATGCCACAGCGATGTCCAACAAGACCGGTTATGGAGTAGGCATATGCCTCGGTAATGATGATGTCTCCCTCACATCGTTCTCCCTGACCATAGAGAACGTGGACATCTATGCCACGCAGAGAGGGGTGACGGTATATTCCAATGACAACAGCGATGTGGATCTCACCATCGACGGATGCAAGATATATGCAGTAGCCGAAGGCCTTACCGACTACACAACCCAGGTGACAAGTACAGGGAATTACAACAATTCCCGCGGGATATCTCTTTGGAGACTTGAGAACTCCGAAGTAAATATCTGCGACACCACCATTGCAGGATTCTATTATGCAATAAACATAGCTAATGGAGACGCCCCCTCGGCATCGTCCGGTCTTGTTGTGAATATCAACAACTGTGAGTTGTTTGCCAGAGCGGCGATCAACAATCATGTGGAATATGCAACATTCAATGCAGAATCTTGCAGATCTGTTGGAATAAACAACTTCGGAGGCCAAAGCGAGAGTTTCGGATTCATCGTCGATGACAGTACGTGCGTCAGCTGCGAGTATAACATCCGCGGATGCACCTATGTTGCATACATGAACGAAACAGGTGCGGCCAATGAGAAGGCCACCCAGTATCTGTTCTGCAACAGAGGTACCGACGCCTCTTTCTCCGTAGACAAGGATTGGAATGGAGACCACACAGTCTATGTCAACACCTATGGTTCTGCAGACGTGGAGAAGGGAGGTATTTTCGAGCACATCGTTGATGATGAAACCATAGAGATCTGTGGAGGTACCTACACCGGACCTGCCAGTAGCGGAAGTTACGACCCCAGCGCATACCTCGGTGCTGGATATGGCATATCGTCTGAAACAACAGACGGACTCACCACCTACACTGTATCTGCACAGTGACACCTGAAACGAATTAAAAAAACAGGGCCTCTTGGCCCGTCTTAATCTCTTTTAGACATCATAGGAAATATGCATCATCGATAGTGACCTGGCTATTTTCATTGTTGATCGAAACGGTAAATGGAATACGTTTGGGCAGTCAACCCCATACATCTCGTCAAAATAAGAGGTCATGCGAACCTCTTCAGGAATTCCGACGTGTCTATGGATAGATCCACCTGAGGCCGGGGTGCCATTTCCTCCATAAACGCACAGGCGAACAAGGGATAGTGCTCGACCCCTTCGTCATCTTTGTATATGTTGGTCTTCTCGAATTTCATGCGCCGCTTCACATGGTATTTGTCTTTTACAGACCTGAGGGATTTGGCCTGTCTGTTGTTCCCTGATTTCACCTCGATAGCGGTTACAACACTCCCCAGAACAGCTATGAAATCGATCTCCAATGCATCGGCCTTGAAGTATCTGAGTCTGAAACCATTCTTCCGAATACCTTCGGCCACCGCATTTTCGGCGATAGCTCCGCGATTCACCCTCGTATCTCCGGAAAGTATGGATTTGGCGGCATTCAGACCGAGCATGTAGACGAGAAGACCCGTATCGCGCATGTAGATCTTGAACTGGGAGTCGATCACATGCTCTTCCAAAGGTTCGGACGGTGCAGACACGTTGCAGCACATCTCGATCATGGCTGCGTCCTTCATCCAATTTATACTGCTTTCATAAGTCCTGTATGTCGGAACAAACTCCGAATCTATGAATTTGTAACTGAATTTCTTGGATTCCTTGGACAGCTGCAGGGGTATGGAGTCGAAACATGCGATTATCTTGTCCTTGTCCTTCGGATCCGCATATTTCGATATGTCTTCCCGATAACCATCGACTATCTTTCCCTGGACCTTCCTGACTTCCTGTATGTCCTTGGTATCCAGATATTTCGAGACAGCCTCCGGCATTCCCCCGACTATTGTGAATATGGAATAATATCTGGACAAGTCGTCCAATATTGGCCGATCATACGGGGTCATGGAAGCAATGTTTCCCTTTATCCGCTCCGTTATTTCCTGTCCGAGTCCTAAGGCCCAGAGGAACTCCTCGAAATCCAGGGAATACATCTCGATGCTTCTTTCGTATCCGACCGGGTTGGAACGGGGTACTTTGTAGTTCAGCCCCATAAGGGATCCGGAGGCGATGACCCTGAACCTGCCGTCCTTTACAAAGGATTTCAATGCGGTCCGGGCCTCAGGACACATCTGGATTTCATCCAAGAATATCGCAGTCTTCCCAGGGACCGCGGAGAAACCTGGAAAACGGACCGATATCTCTGTCAATATCGCATCTACATCCAGATTTCCGTCGAACATGTGACAGAGATCCGGATTTTCGACGAAGTCTATGGTCAGATGTCTTTCAAAATTCTCTTTGATGAATTGCTCAATTATGAAAGACTTACCGACCTGTCTTGCCCCTTTGACAACTAAGACCTCCTTGAACGGTTCATTTTTCCATTTCAGAAGCTCGGAATAGATCTTTCTTCTGAGCATGATTCGATATACCATCATATAGGCTATAAATTTTTACCTAGGAGTTTAGCACAGTTTTGTTAATTTTTCCTAGGGACTTTTACTGTATTTCTTTAATTTTTCCTAGGGACTTTTACCTCATTTTCTTAATTTTTCCCTACGAGTTTTCTTCATCCACACAGGTCCCCGCACCGTTATCCGCACAGTCCGTATCAGAGTGTCTCCGAGGTCGTTATATATCGTGTTCAGGATTGCATTCCGATAACAATGTACAGATATTCCGTTTCCGGGAAATACGCGACCGCATACTCCGTCCAGGAGGTCTCCGAATGACCGAGGTCAGGGCCGCCCTCGTAGGCGCCTGCGGAAGGATGGGGACCATGATCGTCCGCCATCTCATGGCCACCGAGGGCATCACCGTCTCCGCCGCCTTCGATATCGTCAACATCGGAAAGGACATCGGAGAAGTCGCGGGCATCGGGAAGATCGACGTCCCCGTCTCCGACTCCAAGGACCTCGCCTCCGTCCTGAAGGAATCCAAGACGGATGTCCTCATAGACTTCACCATCGCGGCCGCGACCGCCGTCAACGCCCCTGCCGCCGCAGCGGCCGGAGTCAACCTCATCATCGGGACCACCGGTCTGTCCGCCGAGCAGAAGACCGCCATCACCGACGCCGTCATAAAGAACAACGTGGCCGCCGTGATATCCTCCAACTACTCCATCGGGGTCGGAGTGTTCTTCAAACTCGTCAGGGATGCCGCCAGATACCTCGGCAGCGATTACGACGTGGAGATCATAGAAGCCCATCACAACCAGAAGAAGGACGCCCCCAGCGGGACCGCCATGACCGCCGCCGAGATCATCAGCAAGGAACTGGGCGGAAAGGAGTTCGTCTACGGCCGCGAAGGCATCTGCCCCCGCGGGAAGGAGATCGGGATCCACTCCATCAGAGGAGGGGACATCGTCGGAGACCACACCGTGATGTTCATCGGCAACTCCGAGCGCATCGAGCTCCGCCATCAGGCCCACTCCAGGGAGGTCTTCGTCAGCGGTGCCGTCATGGCCGCCAAGTGGGTCGTCTCCCAGAAGAAGGGAGTCGTATACGACATGGCCGACGTCTTGGCCTGAAAAAACCGCAGAATTGCGGGGACGGGGCCTTCCGGCCCCTGCCCCATACACCGTTTCAGATTATATTCCCAGATACCGGATCACATGACCCGGGTCAATTCCACTTCGGTGAAGACGTGGCCTTCCCCTGCGTCCTTCTCCTTGCGGGATACCTCTCTGAAGCCCATCCTCCCGTAGCGTTCGAGCGCATCCGTGTTGATGGCGTTGACGTCCGTGTATGCTATCCTGTCCCCGTTCTTCCTCCCGTAGGCGATGAGTTCGTCCACGGTCGACTTCCACAGGGCGTCGCGATGTTCCGCGGCGATCTACATCTTGTTTATCTGGAACATGGTCCCCTCCACGCGGGCGGCGCAGAATCCCACGGTCTCGTCCCCGTCCCTGATGTACCAGAAGACGTAATGGTCGTCGAACATCGCCTCGTACGCCTCCCGGGTGGCGAACCTGCCGCAGTAGTATTCCGTCTCCTCCGCCCCTCCGGGGAGGAGTCCGTCATACGTCTCGTGCATCATCCTGCACGACATGGCGGATATCTCCGCCGCATCCTTCCTCTCCGCCTTCAACAATGTCATTCGCATCCCTTTCCCATGTCCTTCAGGAGTTTCGGGATCCCCGCCTCGAAATTGACACCGAACCTCACGTCGGTCCCGGCCTCATAGGTCCTCCTTATGCTCCTGTATGTGAAATCGACCGCTATGTCCGTCGCCTTGGAGAGCGGCAGACCGTCCATTATGCAGGAGACGACCACGGAACTGAAGATGTCCCCCGTACCGTGATAGTATCCCGGGACCCTCTCGCTGAACGAATATGTCATCTCCCCGGTGACCGCATCGTATGCGGCGGCCCCGACCTTCTCCGAATCGAAGAACACGCCGGTGAGGACGACCTTCCCCGGTCCGAGTGCGGACAGTCTTTTCAGTATCCCTTCCACGTACTCCTTGGAATACGGGCCGTCCCTGTATTCCTCCCCGAGCATCAGCGCGGCCTCCGTCATGTTGGGGAGTATCAGGTCCGCCTTGGAGCAGAGTCCCCTCATCCCCCGGGGGAAGTCCTCGGGGAATACCTTGTAGAGCTCCCCGTTGTCGGCCATGACGGGGTCCACGAAGACCATGGCGTCCTTCCCGAACTCGTCGATTATGTTGGATACTATATCGATCTGCTCGAACGATCACAGGAA
>OGLM01003978.1_pt1 | contig 11370 bp, 12 predicted proteins | sample 1572531 | NCBI WGS metagenome assembly OGLM01 (sample SAMEA2581909, study PRJEB24529) | metagenome | biome: Human gut stool | place: China | collected 2011 | reverse complement strand
GAGGGTATGGCGAAACACCTGTTCAAGGAGCTTCGTTGAGCTCCACTCCACGAAGCTCCTTGAACAGGTGTTTCGCCATACCCTCAAACATCTCGATGATGTCTTCCTGCTCCACGAAGCTCATTTCGCAGTCGATCTGCGTGAACTCCGGCTGACGGTCGGCGCGCAGGTCCTCGTCGCGGAAGCATTTCACGATTTGGAAGTAGCGGTCGAATCCAGAGACCATTAGCAGCTGTTTCAGCGTTTGCGGCGACTGCGGCAAAGCGTAGAACTGTCCGGGGTTCATGCGTGAAGGCACGACAAAGTCGCGTGCGCCCTCCGGCGTCGAGCCGATGAGCATAGGCGTCTCCACTTCAAGGAATCCCTTGCTGTCGAGGTAGCGGCGCACCTCCATCGTCATGCGGTGGCGCAGCTCGAGGTTTTTGCGCACGGCAGCACGGCGCAGGTCGAGGTAGCGGTATTTCATACGGAGGTCGTCGCCACCATCGGTGTTGTCCTCGATTGTGAACGGCGGCACTTCGCTCTTGTTGAGCAGCGTCATGCTGTCAACGATTATCTCAATTTCGCCGGTAGGCATGTTCGCGTTCTTGCTCGACCGTTCCGACACCTTTCCCGACACTTGGATTACGAATTCCCTGCCGAGGTGGTTGGCAGCCTCGCACAACTGGGCGTCAACCTCGTTGTTGAACACCAATTGGGTGATGCCATATCGGTCGCGAAGGTCGACAAAAGTCATGCCACCCATTTTTCGGGCGCGTTGCACCCATCCTGCCAGAGTCACAGTCTCGCCGGCGTTTGCCAGGCGGAGTTCTCCACAAGTTTTTGTTCTGTACATATTGTTATATTATATGTTTAAATATTCAAATTCAGAGACAATGCAAAAGTAGTACATTGCCGTGAAAAAAACAAGAGGCAGAGCCTCACGGCTCTACCTCTTCATAGCATATTATGAAAACTTTATTTAAAGGAATTGATTTTCATAAATTATTAGCGGAAGTTTATGATGTTGTTCGTCACCTCCTTGCCGCCCTTGAGCAAAGCCCAGAAGTCGCTTGTCAGCGCCTGGCCGAGTTGCTGCTTGCACATGTTTGCAAGTTGAGCGTCGTCGATTTTGTTTACCGCTGCGTTTTTCTTCACAACAGTGTAGACGAAGAGAGAGTTTGTGCCTTTTACAGGACCATAAACTTTTCCGACTTTAGCGAACGGCACCTGACCGTCGAGGGCAGCCTCCATGTTAGGATAAGTGCCAACGGTTAATGTCTGAACCGCGCTGTTCATCAAGCGAGCGTATCCGTTGATGTCGTTTGCCTTTCCGGCATATTTCTTGGCGAGCGCATCCGCCTTTTTGAGGTTGCGCGCCTTCATCTCGCAGTAAGCCTTAGTCTCAGGGTCGGACAACGGACGGAAACCGTCGTCGTAAACTTGAGCGAGAGCCACAACGATGAGCACGTCGTTGTCTTGCTGGATGGCAGACACTTCACCTTCCTTGGCGTCTTTGAAGAGCCAGTGGATAAGTTTCGAAGAGTTCTTCACCGAGTTTCCGAGCATAGCCTGGCTTGAAAGAACGACGTCTCTCATCGCCGTGTATGAGTGTTCGGCCTTGGCAGCGTTGTCGAAGAACGCCTGAGCCGTGTTGTTCTTGTCGAGGAACTTCTGGAGGTCGTTGAGCAAGTTTGCACGAGTGTCCTTGCTTGGGTCGACCACGAATGAAACTTCACCGATGTTGTATACAGTTTTCGGAGCTTTCTTCTCGATAACCTTGCAGATAGCCGCGCCCTTGTCGGTAGAGTCGAGCACGAAATATTCGTCGCCGGCAGCGAGAAGTTTAGCCTTCTGCTCATCAGTCATGGCACCCTGCTGCAAAGCGGCGAAGATGTCGATTTCAGTAGTGTCGGCCTTAACGTCCTTAACCGCCTTTCCGGCGTTGAGGTCGGCAAGGGCAGCGTCCTGTTTCTTCTTGTCGCCTTCCACCGGAGCCACGACAACCTTTACAGAGTCGATTTCCGAGTTCTTAGAGAGAAGACGGTAGATGGTGCGGTTGTCTCCGCGAGTGTAGATTTTAGAGATTTGACCAACGGCAGCAGAGTCGGCAAACTGCTTTGCGTCCATACCGAGGCTTGCGAGCTCGCTTTGACGCGCTTTGCGCTCGTTGATTGACAGCTCGTTGAACTGGCGCACGCCCTCAAGACCCTGAGAAGCGTGGAGCGCAGAGTCGACGCTTGCGAGGAACTTGTCGGCTTTCTGCAAGTCGGCGGCAGAAGGAACCACCGGGACGGTGATGTAGTAAGCCAGACGCGCCTCCTCGTCGAGAGCGAAGCGGTTCTTTTCAGCGTTGTATACAGCCTTGATTTCCTCGTCAGAAACCTTGTAGTCGTCATCCTTCAGCGAAGCGTAAGGAAGAGCCACCATCTGCACATCGTAAGAGTTCATGCGTTGAGCCTTCATCGCCTCGATTTCGAGCGCGTTTGCTTGGACTGCACCTTGGAAGAGCATACCGAATTTAGCTTGTTTCAACTGCTCAGTAGCGTCGTTTTCCTTAGTTAGCCACCAGTCCTGCGCAGCCTTCACCTGCTCGGAAGTCAAACCGAACTGGTTAGGGTTGAAGATGATTTTGCGGATGCTCTGCACCATCATCTCCTGCGAAGTAGCGTTGCCGAGGAGCGCGTTTGCCTTCTCGTTTCCCGCCAAGCTCTGAGCGAGCTGACCGAGCGTTTGAGCGAAGTCCTGGTCGCGCATTGCCATTTGTTTGTACATATAGTTTGACAGCTCGGCGTCAGTGACATCGATTCCGAGAGCGTCATACTCCTCGTTGAAGAGCGTTTCCTGAATCATCGTTCCGAGCACTTGGTTCTGCACCGTAGCAGCGTCCTGCTGAGAAGCGTTTTTGTTTTGTTCAGTAAATTCGCTGTAGCGTTGCTGGAACGCCAGATAGTCGATTTTTTCGCCATCGACCTTAGCCACCGTAGTGCCGTCACCAAAGATGTTGCGGCCAGAGTTCAAGAAATCACCGATGATGAACGCCACAAGCGCCGCACCGATGATAACGAGCAGAAGTACGGATCTTTTCCGGATTTTCTCTAATGTTGCCATTTACTTATTTGTTTTTTAATTTTTTCCTTGATTAATAAAAAAGTGCTACACGAAGTAGCACGCAAAGATAGCGATTTTTGCCAACAACACAATAAGTAATAATAATTTTCTTTGAAAATCGGTGGATAAGTAGTAACTTTGCGGGCGAAAACAAATAATTATGTGGAAAAATTTGGCTGCTTGCAACCACAATAAAAAATGCTAAAACTGCGATTCTCCCCACGATTCTCAGCAAATTAGCTTCCACTTTAAACATTAAGCTTTAAGGACAGATGAACTATCTATTTACATCAGAATCAGTATCTGAAGGCCATCCAGACAAAGTGGCCGACCAGATTTCGGACGCAATTGTCGACAAATTGTTGGCATACGACCCACAGTCGAAAGTGGCGTGCGAGACCCTTGTCACAACAGGACAGGTTGTTATCGCCGGAGAGGTCAAGTCGGAAGTCTATATCGACTTGATGGACACTACCCGTCGCGTAATCAACGAGATAGGCTACAACAAGAGCGAGTATAAATTTGACGGCGAGTCATGTGGTGTGCTCAACGCCATCCATGAGCAGAGCGCCGACATCAACCGAGGCGTAGAGCGCGAGAATGCGGACGAGCAAGGCGCCGGCGACCAGGGAATGATGTTTGGCTATGCCTGCAACGAGACCGAGAACTACATGCCGCTGACCCTCGACCTCGCCCATACGATTCTCCGCGAGTTGAGCGCCATCCGCCGCGAGCATAAGGAAATGACATATCTGCGTCCCGACTCCAAGAGTCAGGTGACAGTGGAATATGACGAGCATAATCATCCTGTGCGCGTCCACACAATCGTTGTCAGCACCCAGCACGATGATTTTATCGCCGCGGGCGACTCGTCGAAGGCGGCGCAGGACAAGGCCGACAGCGAGATGCTCGCCACCATCTACAATGATGTCAAGACAATCCTCCTGCCACGCGTTATCGCCAAGCTTCCGGAGCGGATCCGCGCCATGTTTGACGACCGCTTGATACTGCATGTGAATCCGACCGGCAAATTCGTGATCGGCGGACCTCACGGCGACACCGGACTTACCGGCCGCAAGATAATTGTAGACACCTATGGCGGCCGTGGAGCGCACGGCGGCGGAGCGTTTTCGGGCAAAGACCCATCAAAGGTTGACCGTTCGGCAGCTTATGCCGCGCGCCACATAGCCAAGAACATTGTGGCAGCAGGCGTTGCCGAGGAGGCCCTTGTGCAGGTTGCTTACGCCATCGGCGTGGCAAAGCCTGTGTCCATCATGGAGCCTGTGAGCCTTTGTGTGAACACCAACGGCACAGCCAAAGTGTCGCTTACCGACGCAGAGATTTCGGAGCGGGTGAGCAAAATCTTCGATATGCGTCCGGCAGCCATCGAGCGCAGGTTGAAGCTGCGTCAGCCCATCTATCAGGAAACGGCAGCCTATGGCCACATGGGCCGCAAGCCGGAGGTGGTAGAAAAGACGTTCTACTCGAAATATAACGGCGACAAGACAATGTCCGTTGAGCTGTTCACATGGGAGAAGCTCGACTATGTCGACAAGGTGAAAGAAGCGTTTGGCTTGTAGGCGTCGAGGCACACGAAAAAAAGCGCCGTCGCGGAGGTTCCCGTGGCGGCGCTTGCAGTTATATCCAGTGTGTTTTAATAGAACAGCGTAAGTCCAGTTGAGAAGCATTTGAAGTCAGGGCCAAATTCTGGATCGAGCACCGACATAGGGCAGTACTTGATGTAGACACCGATGGCTTTGAAGTTGAATTGTCCCATCACATCGACAGTCACCTTCCGCTGGTGGATGTTGCAGTTTGCCAGCGTAACCTCATCGTTGTTGTTGATGTATTTAGTCTTCATGCTCGCGTGAGTGTTGAAGTTGACCACCGCTCCCGCACTGAAAGAGAAGCCCTTTCCGAACTTCTGTGTGAACGTAACCGGCATTGTCAGAGCGAACACCTTCAGACGAGAGAATTTAGCGTCGCTTTCCGGCGGATATTCGCCGAAATTAACGAATTTGCCGTCTTTCACGAAGCGAGTGTTTCCCGTCATTCGGAAATTTTTCCAGTCGAGACCGAGACCCAGCCTCAGCGACGTCCCGTTGCGCATCGGACTCCAAGACACCGCGATAATCCTGTCCCAGAAAATCTCGTAAGAGCTTGCCATTTTAGTATTCATCATCGGCGGGCAGTCGATAGCGTTTACAAATCCGAAGCCGAAACCACCGCAACTCACAGCGAATTTCGACCTCGAGCTATGGTTTGTCAGTTTGTCGACAAACGGGAGGTCGAAATTCCAGTCGTCGTGTTCGGAAACCGTCTCGTCGCTGTCGGACGGCATCTCCTGACTGTAGGCGTAAGAGTATTCGTGGTTTCCGTCCTCGCCGTATATTCGCACTGAAACCATTCCGTTTGACCGGTCGATGACCACCGAATCCGGATTCACTACCCGATGCGATAAGTCGACGGCGTTATCCGCCACCGAGTCGCATTCTTCATAATCCTGCGCGAAAGCGCTGCAGAAACAAGCTCCGAGAAGAAGGAGCAAAGCAGATTTTTTCATATCTAACGTGTTAAGAATTTTCGTTTTACTTCGTTAGGCGTCATCTTACCCTCCATGTATACCACAGCCGCCACACCCTTGGCCTTTTGGTGCGACTGTCGGAAAAAGATGTAGGCATATTCGCCGCCTTCTTTTTTGAAAGCAAGGAATGCAAACACCAGCTGTCCGCCTTTTGCCCGCATCTCCTTGTCGGACGCCTTTCGCGCGTCGATGGCAACCAATTTCTCCATTTTAGAGGCAATCGCGTTGTTGCCGGTCACCTTAACGCTTCTGAACAGCGAAAGGTTTGCATATTTCAGCGATTTACCTTTCAGGATAATTTCCTCCACGTCCTGCCGTTTCGCATATCCGCTGTCGAAAATCTGAGCGATTGCAAGATTCTCCTGCGCGCCAGCCGCGATGAAGGAAAAGAAACAAAGGGATAAAACAATCAGAAAATTTCTCATAATGAAGTCAATTATTGAAAGATTCGACAAAAAAGTCGTCCATCTGCCTTTCGACAGACAACTCCTGCGCCTGTTGCGCCATTTCATCCATAGTGGAATGCATCTGAGCCATGACAATCGCCTCGTCGGTGTGTCTTGTGCCGTTGATGTATGCCACGCAAGAGTTGCCTCCGTCGGCGGCCAGCGATACCGCAGTCATCACCACCGCCACCACCGCCGCCGCTGCTGCCGCCGACAGGAAGATCGTGCGGCGGCGCCGCCGGTGGTATCGCCTTGCGCCGACAGCCGCCAGTCCCATTACCGCCCTTACATCATTGAATTCGCTGCCCGCCAGCCCGGAAGCGATGAATCGGCGCAATTCGCGCTCCTCTTCCTCCGAAGTGCCAGCCTCAAAAAAGCGTTCGGCAAGCGCTTCCCAATAGTCATTGTCGGAATAATCGTTCATAGCCATTATTGTTTGTTATAGCATTCTCTAATTTTTTTGCGCGCCCTCGACAGCTGCATTCTCACCGCCGCAGGCTCCATATTCAGCCGGTTTGCAATCTCGTCATATCCGCGCTGCTCGTAGTCGTGCAAGCGGATTATGGATTGTTGTGCCGGCGACAGGCACGAGTCGATCAGCCTTTGCACCCGTTCGAAAATCTCGTCGGCAGATTCGGAGTCGACACAATCGGCATAAGCGTCGGCAGCCAGCGGCTCTGTTGGGTGCGCCTGTTTCCTCCTCCACTCATCGATGCCAATGCTCCGCACCGTGGTTTTTGCAAACGCCTCCGCCTCCGCTTCGGAACAGATGTCGGGATGCCGGCACCACAGTCGGCAGAAAGCCTCCTGCAGAGCGTCCTCCGCATCTTCCTCCGAAGGGAAGAAACGCGCCGCGAACCGCAGGATTTTTGCCCGCATTTCCGAGAACGCCGATGTCAGAGGTTTTTGTTCAGTATCCATGTTCCGATTTACTTTCACATAAGAATACGCAAACATAGTCTATTTGTAACATAAAAGAAAGAAAAAAATTGCAGGAAGTCTCCTTTTTCCGAAATCTTGGGTTGTGGCGGTGATAATTTTGCAGTGTTGAACCTAAAAAACAAAAATCAAAATGGAAAACACAGAAGAGAAAAACAACAATCCGGCAACCGGTGCAGCCCTTGAAGAGGCAGTGCTGAAGTATCTTGCCGACAACCATCTCGACGACGACCAGGCACTCGATGAGATGATGCAGCTGCTCCAAGGCGAATCCGACAAGCTTGTAGAGGCCGTGTATAAGGGACTCCGGTATGCCCGCGATGTCGACGCCGCATCAGCCGACGGCTATCTCCGCGGACGCAACGAAGCCGTAGAGCAGAAGCGCAACGCACAGCAGGAACGTCCGAAAGACGACGGCGGCGCCCCTACCGACTACGACCTTCCGCTGCTCCGCAACATCCGCCGCAGCGTGTGGGATTGAGTCAAGACAAACAACCAATTCTATTAACATTAAAACACAAAAAAACTATGAAAAACACAATCAAGAAAATGATTAAAGCAATTGCAGGCATTTGCGCCCTTGCAGCAGTATTCGCGATGAGCGACAACACCGGCGGCACGGCATTGGCGATGAGTGTGGTGGCAGGCGTGGCAGGCGGCAAGCACGTCATCAACGAGCCCCTGACCGTTGCGCTGACCAACGTAGAGTCGCCCGACCTTCTTGTCAACGAGATTGACCGCCGATTGGTGAAAATCCGTCCAATGGCAACCCCCATCGACCAGTTGTCGCGATGGGCAGGCTCCAAGAAGTCGGGCAGCATGGTTGTTGACTATTACAGCGTAGACACCCGTCCGACGTCGACCAAAGTGACGCGAAGCGTGGAAGGCTGTTCGGACAACGTCGGCGCCTCGCGTTTCCAGAAAGTGCAGCTGCCGGTTGAAAACGCCGACCTTTTCGAGGCGTCGGAAACGGTGCTTGTGAGAGGCGTCGGCGGCTATAAGCCCGACGGAAAGACAAAGAGCAACCAAGACCTGGTGCTTTACGTGTTGCGGAAGAGCGAAGACGGAGCATCGATCAGCGCGGTCACCGTCAACGGACAGACCATCGGCGAGTTTGAAAACTGCATACCGACGATACCCGAAGGCACAATGCTTGTGCGCATGGGGCGCGCCGCGTCGGAGCTCGACGTGCAGACCCCACAGTTTGAGGCCTTGCCCCAGAAGTCGCAGAACTATTGTCAAATCTTCAAGATGCAGATAGAGCAAAGCACATTGCAGAAGATAGCCAACAAAGAAGTGGGATGGACATTCAGCGACCAGGAAGAGGCAGCAATCTACGATATGCGTCTGGGCATGGAGAAAAACTTCCTATTTGGCGTAAAGAGCCGAGTGGAGGATCCCGGCAAGCACGAAACCATCATGCTCACCGGCGGCATCTGGGACCAGGCAGGCGGCGAGTTCCACTACAAGAAGTCGTCGCTGACACAGAAGGCTATGATTTCGATGATGCGTCAGGCATTTACCGGCAATGCCGGCAACAAGCGCAAGGTGCTTATCGGCGGCAGCGGCCTCATCGAGCTTCTCAACCAGATGGAGCAGACCAAAGTTGTCATGGCCGGCGAGAACATCGTCAAGTGGGGCATCGACTTCTCGGAGATGCACTCCAAGTTCGGCAAATTGTATATCTTGCTGTCGGAGGTGTTTGACGAGTGCGGAATGGAGTATAACGGCATGATAATCGATCCAGAATACCTGCAGAAGTACAGCCATATCCCTTTCACCACCGAGCAGCTCAACCTGAAGCAGGCCGGTGTGCGCAACACCGACGCCCTTGTGCTCACCGAAGCGTCGTGCATGACGCTCCGCTATCCCAAAGCCCACCTACGCATCATCGGCGAATAGGGCAAACCCTTGAAACGAGACAGAACTTTTCCAGCCGGTTCTGTCTCGTTGTTTTATGAATTTGCGTAGCGGAAATGGCATTTTGTGGAAAAAGCGTTCGGTTATTGACTTGTTTGTAGTAATTTTGGATTGCCGTTTCCGCAATAGGGTGGAAAGGCTTTATGGAATAAAAAAAGAATGTGATAATGAAAAAAGCAATGATTCTGGCAGTGGCAGCGTCGGTTGCGATGCTGAGTGCGTGCCACACGTCGGGCAAGGTGGATAATTTCACGATTAACGTAGACGCAGTGTCGTCGGCAACAACGGCTGTTGATGTGCCGTATAAGGTAGCCAACGGTTATTTTGTCCGCAACGATGTCAAGAAACTGCCCAATGGAAAGATTTCCAAACAGAAAGATTTTGAGGCATCGTTCGGGATGGCAGCTGTTATGGGCAATGACGGACGTCCGACGGAGATTGACTTCAATAATCAATATGTCATCGTGGTGTCGAAACCAGTCACCGACCGTTTTACAGAGCTTGAGCCGGTGAACCTGAAGGGCGACGGCGATGGCGGGCTGGTGTTTGTCTACCGCACGAAGACAGGCCAACAACTCAGCTACAGCATGCAGCCGAGCCTGGTGGTTGTGGTCGACAAGAAATATCGCGGCATGGTGAGCATCCGCGAGGAGAAGTAGGCAGACGCACAGCCGGCTGAAAAAAGCGAAAGCGCGGCGGCACAAATGTGCTGTCGCGCTTTCGCTTTGTAGTCCCGCCGAGAATCGAACTCGGATCTAAAGTTTAGGAAACTTCTATTCTATCCGTTGAACTACAGGACCGCATTGTCATTGGTGTGCAAAGTTAGTGCAAAATGTCGGAATCTGAATAAAAAGGGATAAAAAACTTACTCCTCTTCCGGAATCTCAAAGATTGAGAAATTCACGCTGCCATAGACCCTGTGGCTGCTGAAATGCGGCATCGAAGAGAAGTCGTAGTCGCGTGAATGCTCAATAATGAACACCGAACCGGGGTGCAGCATGCCCGAGTTGAGCACCAGCCCTGGGATCTCGCCAAATCGAGGCAAGTCGTATGGCGGATCGGCGAAGATGAAGTCGAATTGCGTCCGGCACGCCGCCACAAACTTAAACACATCGCCTTTTATCAGAGTCAGGTTTTTCTCGCCCAGCTCCTGTGCCACTTTTCGTATGAAGTTGTATTGAATGTTGCTCTTCTCCACCGCCGTCACCGACCCGCAACCCCTCGACAGCAGCTCGATGCTCACGGCGCCAGTTCCGGCAAACAGGTCGAGCGCGCGCAGCCCGTCGAAGTCGAGCATATTTTCAAGCACGTTGAATATGTTTTCGCGGGCGAAGTCGGTTGTCGGTCTCGCCGTAATGTTTTTCGGCACGTCGAACCTCCGGCGACCGTATTTACCTCTGATTATTCGCATAGTGGAAGAATTGTTAAGTCGAAAGGAGCCGCCGTCACGTTTTCGCCAAGGCGCATCATTTCGGCGGGGAATATCACTTGAGCCACGTTGCTCATCGTTTCGCGCAGGCGCGGCAGCAGCTCTTGTCGCACCGCATTGTCGCCCACAACGTGCAGCTCATCGTCATTTTGGCTCAATTCGCAATGCTGCCAAGCGTTTGCGATGAAGTAGAACGCATCGTCGGCGCAGTTGAAAGGGAACACGTTTGCAAACGCCACCCGACCGCTTTTGAGCACCACGATTTGCGCCGTTCCGTTGTCTACATACACAAACATCTTGTTGCGTCCGCCGTAAGCGTCTTTCCGCTTGAAGAATGTCAGCAGCGGAGTGAGGCAGTGCATTATCTGCGGGTTGTAGAAAGTGCGTCTCAGAAACGATTCGATGTTGCGGTCGATTCCGTAAACAATCGACAATCCAGCCTCCACGATGTGGTTGACCGCCACGTTGCGCCTGTCATCGGGATATATGCAATCGTAATACCGTTGGCACTCGTCGTCGTCACCGCCAGCCATCTCGTCAGGGACAAGCAGAAACCTGTCGCTGCCTGTCACCACGGAAGTTTTGCCGAAAGACTGTAGCAGGAACGGGTTGTCGTAGACGGCGGCCTCGATGCACGATGCGTAACAGCAGGAAGTGTCGGCAAACGGCAATTCGCCGAACATCAGCGAGTTGTCGTCGCTGTCGCTGTGGATTGTGAATTTCAGCCTGTCTGCACATAGACGCAGAGCAAGAGACCACACCTCGGGGTGTGACACCTCAAAAATCGTATTGTCGACAGTCTTGCCCATTGTCTTAAAAATGAAAGTAACTACAAAGATAGTGCAAGATGAGTGGAAAGAAAAGAGCTTGCTCGATTTTCTTTTCCGAATCGCAGCCTATTTTATGAAAAGATAGTGCAAGATGAGTGGAAAGAAAAGAGCTTGCTCGATTTTCTTTTCCGA
>OGLM01003977.1_pt1 | contig 11371 bp, 7 predicted proteins | sample 1572531 | NCBI WGS metagenome assembly OGLM01 (sample SAMEA2581909, study PRJEB24529) | metagenome | biome: Human gut stool | place: China | collected 2011 | reverse complement strand
GGGTGAAGCCGGCCTCGCACATGGAGAAGCCCGCCTGCATGAAAAAGACCAGCGCCGCGCCTAGCAGGACCCAGATGGTGTTGACTGATGAATACATCGTGTTCCCTCCTAAATCACCACGGGCGGCGGCCGCGCGTCACGCCGCGCCTTGGAACAAATACAGGCAAGGGCGTCTGTGAGATGGTCTCACAGGCGCCCTTGCCTTTGATGGAGAACACTTTACCACGGTAGACGGACAGCGTCAAGACACGTTCTTCACAAGAAATCTGCTGAATCCGCCAAAAATTTATCCGAAATTTATATAGGTTGACCAATTACTCCCGGACGGCGCTCAGGCGCACGGCGTGGCAGATGGAGGGGATGGACTCCCCCTGTTGGGTGGAGGTGGGGGAGAGCAGTGCGCCCGTGCCGCAAAACAGTATTTTTTTCAGTTTTCCCCCGTTCAGCTGCCCCAGAAGATAGCCGCACAGGGTAATGGCGCTGCACCCGCAGCCGGAGCCGCCGCAGTGCACGTCCTGCCGCTGCGCATCGAAGATCATCACACCGCAGTCCTGCACGTCTGCGCGGATGCCATCCTTCTCGAGAAGACCGTGCAGCAGCTCGCTGCCGAGCTTTCCAAGGTCGCCTGTGACAATCGCATCATAGTCCTCCGGCGCGCAGTGCAGGTCGTCAAAATGTGCCCGCAGCGTCGCAAAGGCTGCCGGGGCCATGGCCGCCCCCATGTTGTTCGCATCACAGATGCCGCGGTCGACAATGCTGCCGATCGTGGCGGCCGTGATGCGGATGCCGCACTCCCCGCCGCCGAGCAGGACTGCGCCCGCGCCGGTGACCGTCCACTGCGACGTCGGCGTGCGCTGCCCGCCATAGGCGAGCGGAAAGCGGTACTGCCGTTCCGCCGTACAGAAATGCGAGGATGCCGCCGCACACACGCGCTGGGCATAGCCGCCGTCAATCATACAGCCTGCCAGCAGCAGCCCTTCTATCATTGTCGAACACGCACCGTACTGCCCGAGATACGGTATTCCGAACTTCATAAGTCCAAAGCTTGAACCGATGCACTGATTGAGCAAATCGCCTGCAAAAACGCAGTCAACCTCGCTTGCGTGTATTTTTGACCGTTCAAGTGCCTTTTCAAGAGCCTCTCCCTGAAACATACTTTCCGCTTGTTCAAAAGTATCGCAGCCGTCATAACTGTCGTAGATGATTTTGTCAAAGTAATTTTTGAGCGGACCTTCGGATTCCTTGTTACCGACAACCGAACCCCAACCCGCAATAACAGGTTGATTTTCAAATTCTATTGTGTACGCTCCTTTTCTTTTTAACATACAAAAACTCCCTTCCGCTGTTATTATCTGCGAAAGGGAGTTCTTTTATTATTGTTTGTTAAATTTCAATTGTTAAGTTATTCTGTAACATCAGATTCTGCTTGTGTTGGCTCAGGTTCCGGCTCAGGCTCGGGATCTGTCTTTGGTTCTGAACTTGAGTGGCTTGATGATGAGCTGCTTGAAGAACTTGATGAACTGCTTGCGTGGCTTGATGAAGATGACGAACTGCTTGAATGTGACGGTTCACTGTATGATGGCTGTGAACTTGAAGAGCTTGAACTTGAATTGTCATCATCATCTGCGGGTGCTGTTTCATCGGGAACATCAACATCATCACCGTACTTTGCACGAGGATCGTTTGCCGCATCAATGAAAACATAGCCGTTTTCTGAGTCATAAGTTGAAGAGCCGAGTGACTCTGAATCAACCTCTTTGCCATCCTTGTAGTAAACTCTCCAAGCCTTTACGGTATAGCTTGAACCGCCCCGATCCGTGAGCTTGTTACGAGTCATAATGAGGTCATAAGAATCAGACTTCCAACCCCAGAATGAAACATAGAGAGTGCCGTCAACAACTTTACATTCAAGGAACATTTGATAGTCTGTCGGATTGGAAAGCTTGAGGTCAAGGTTGCCGTAGTCGATTGTTGCGTCAAGACCTGTCGGAACATAGCTTGATGCCCACTTGTGACAGTAGCGTTCCTCAACCTTCATATTGGCTCTGACTGCCGCATTGTAGATTGTTGAACTGGACTGGCATATACCGCCGCCGATGCCGATATCGGATTTGCCGTTTGAAATAACGCCTGCCGGTTTGTAGCCGAGTGATTCAAGGTTTGAGTTGCCTGTGCATTTGTTGAATGACCATGTTGCACCGGGTTCGATAACCGAACCGTTGCAGGCTTTAAGCGAAACACGCATATTTTCTGTTCCGTTTGCCGTGTTGGTTGAAACTGTTTCGTATGTTGAAAGAAGAACGATGTTTTTCTTCAAATCGTCAACCGTGATTTTTGCGTCTGTTTTTTCAACATCGGCAATAATTCTGTATTCGCTTGCACCGCTTGCAAACACGCCCTTGAATTGATTTGTAAGGTCGGTTTCGTTTACCTTTTGTCCCTGAGTTTCCTCTGTATATTCAAAACGCTTTTTCGCAAAAGGGTGGAACTTTGAAACATAGGCGTTTTCAGCTCCCTTGTAATTTTTCTTTGCGACCTTTTTGGCGGCCTCTTCAACGCTTTCGGGGATTACCGTAGCGGTTACGGTGTAGGTTGAGCCGCTTGTTGAAGCGGTTTCCGCAGACGGGTCTGTTGCCTTTGTTTTGATTTCATTAAGCACCGACTCAATGTCGTATGTATACTTAAAATCTTTTTCTGTTACTTTGCTGATGATTCCGTTTACATCAACCGAAATGCTGAGTGGCTTGACAAAGCTTTCCTCGTTCTTTTCGAGAAGCTTTTTCGCCTCATCGTATGTTTTGCCTGAAATTGAAATACCCGAAACGGTTGTGCCGTCGGGAAATTTAAATTCGCCTGCCATAGCCTCTTCAACTTTGTTGAAAAGATTTCCGCCGAAAACGCAGAAGCCTGCAACACCGAGTGCTACAACTGCGGCTGCGGCTGAAGAAATAATGATTGCAAGCTTTTTCTTGCTCTTTTTCTCGCCTTTAGCAGTGTAACTTCCTGCCGAGTGCCTGCCCTTCTTGCCGTTAGATGAGCCGTTGCTGCCGTAGTTGATGTCAACCAACTCCTCGTCAACAACAAGAATATCGTCCATATAATTCTTGCTCAAAAAATTCACCTCATAATATATCCCAAAATTGCCTGTCAAAAAATCGACTGCATTCGACTTTCGACAATGGCTAATACTTTTCATTACTTCCTTTAATTACCCTGTACTGTAATATATAACAGTACAGTATTTATTTTACAATATAATTTTGAAAAAATAAAGTGTGAAAACACAAAATTTAGAAAAAATTTTTATATAAATTTAAGTTCTTTTGCCCAAAATAATTTGACGGTTTTTTGAATGGACGAAATACAGGTCCGATACGCAAAAATTTTATTCAATTTTCAGCCGAATTGAGAAAATAATCTATTGAAATACTTGCAGATAAAAAGTATAATAGCATTAAGCACACCTGCGTGCAAAACCGTTTTGCGGTTATTTTAAGTTTACGGAGAATTGATATGAAAATAATCATATTCACAGCCTCAACAGGCGGCGGACATAAAAGAGCCGCCGCGGCTATTGAATCAAAAATAAAAGCTGTAAGCCCCGATACAAAGGTCAAGGTTATTGACGCTATGAAAACAATCGGAAAGGTGTACGATAAAACCGTTTGTGACGGCTATCATTTTATGGCAACAAAGATTCCGAAGGTTTACGGCAAATTTTACAAAATTACCGACAGAAGAACTCTTATGTACAAGGCTGTTATGCAGTCAAACACAATGATGTCGGCAAAGCTGCTTGATACAATCAACGAGTACAAACCCGATGCAATCATTATGTGTCATCCGTTTGTAACAACTATGGTTTCAAAACTTCGCCGTCAGCACAAAATTGATGTTAAGGCAATCAGCCTTATAACAGACTATGACGCACACAGAACATATATCGTTCCGTATGTTGACGCGTATGTGCTTGCAGAGCCTGATATGGCGACAAAGCTTATTGATGAATACGGGGTTGACGAGAGCATAATATATCCGCTCGGCATCCCGATTTTTGACCGCTTTACAGAGCCTTTTGACAAAAAGGCAATTTGTGAGCGTGAAGGACTTGACCCGAACAAGCCTACAATTCTGCTTATGGCAGGTTCTTTCGGCGTTACAAGCGTGCTGAGTTTTTACAAAGCCCTTGCACAGCGTGCTTCCGAAATGCAATTTATTGTCATTACAGGCAGAAACATAAAGCTGTTTGCCAACCTTGAAAAGCTGGTTGAAGAAACGGGTATGCAGGATAACACAAAGCTTTTGTACTTCGTAAAGAATGTTGAAGATTATATGCACATATCCGACCTTATCGTCACAAAGCCGGGCGGACTTACCGTTACCGAAAGCCTTGCCTGCTCGCTTCCTATGGCAATCTACAGTGCATTCCCCGGTCAGGAGCGAGATAATGCCGAATTTTTGCTTAACAAAGGTGCGGCAATTATGCTCCGGAAAAAGACAGGCGCTGACGATATTGTAAACCTTGTAAAAGACAAAGAAAAACTTGAAGAGATGAAGGAAAAGTGCAGAGAATTGCACCGTCCCGATTCAGCAGAAAAAATATTCAGACTTGCACAAAAGCTTTGCAACGAATCCAATGGAGGAAATAACAAATGATGAAAAAAGCAATTTCTCTTGCATTGTGCCTTCTTATGGCAGGCACGGCACTTACGGCGTGTTCAAATCCCGATGAATTTTCGGACAGCGAAAACCTTTCGCTGAAATATACACGCTCTGACAAAACAGATGATACATTCAATTATGCCGACGGTGCAGAAACCGCCCCATCATCATATGATACCTATTCCGCAAAAATAACCGATTTTGAACTCAGACTTTTCAGGAACCGTCACAATAGCGGTTCATATGTATTTTGCCCCGCAAATGCGGTTCTTAATCTTGAGGCTATGGCAAACGGTGCGTCGGGTGATACTCAGGAAGAAATCACAAATGCACTTTGCAGCGGCGTGACGCTTGAAAATATGAATCAGTGTGCGTCATATTTTGCAAGCCGTATTCAGTCGGTTGCATCATCGGACAAATCTCCCGAAAGCTCACAAACTTCGTCAGATAACAACGAAAACAATGATAAGAATTTTGTAAAGCTTTCAAACTCGATTATCTCAAATGATAATGCCGACATTATGACGGGCTTTTTGAAGACAACAAAGGACTATTATGACACCGATGTTCTGCGTTTTGATTTTGCAAGCAATGACGCTCTTAAAAAGCTTGATAAAAAATATGCCGACTTCACAAACAGCGGTTCTGTTTTTGAAAATCTTGACACAAAGCAGAGCGTGATTTCACTTTCTGCGGCAGATATTTGCGACAAGTGGCTTAACCCCTATGCACAAACCGACATTGAAAAGGGCAAGTTCAAGTCGGCTGACGGTGAAAAAGAAGTTACATATATGACCTCAAACGAAACATATATGAAGTCAAATAAGGCGACTGCCGTTATGAAATATTTCTCGCAGACCCCTCTCAAAATGATGGTTATTATGCCGAACGAAGGTGTTTCGCTTGATGATTACGCAACCGATTTTACGAGCCTTGAATACACAACATTGCTTGACAGCGTTGATGTGACCAAGACCGCCAAGGCAAAAATTCCGGAATTTTCAGTCAGCGGAGATAAGTCTGCAGAAAATATAACGCAGATTGTTGAAAAAAGCGGAATCAATTCATCGTTTACGGCTGACCGTTCAAGCTATAAAAATCTGAGCCGTTCCGATGATATTGCATTCAGCGCAATGTATGACATTGCTCCGTCGCTTTCAATTAACGCAGGCGGAATCAGCGGTATGCAGTCAAACGGTGACAAGGCAGAGCTTGAAAAGAGAACACAAAAGCTTGCCGACACCGATGTTACGGTAGAATTTAATCGTCCGTTTATGTTCGTTATCCTCGATAACGAAAGTGACATTCCGCTGTATATGGGAACTTTTACTGGCTAATCTTTAGATTTTAATTGAAAGTTGAAAATGGAAAATTGAAAATTAAGGTCGGGCAGACAGTTTGCAAAACGCAAAACAAAGCTGCCCGACCGTTTTTTATATGAAATTTTCGGTTTGTTCGTAGGTGCGTTCATCGGACTTGAAAATGAAAAAACGGTATGATATAATAAATCGTATATATGTAACAACGGTGTTGCGGGCGAAATATGCGCTGACCGACACACCTAAACATAAATTTCGGAGGGATATTATTATGGCTGAAAAAACTGTCCGTACACGATATGCACCAAGTCCGACAGGCTTTATGCATGTCGGCAACCTGCGTACTGCTCTTTATGAGTACCTCGTTGCAAAATCACAAAACGGTAAATTTGTTCTCAGAATTGAAGATACCGACCGTGAACGCCTTGTTGAGGGTGCGGTTGATGTTATATACGATACAATGAAGCTTGCAGGACTTAAACACGATGAAGGTCCCGATATCGGCGGCGATTTCGGTCCTTATGTTCAGTCCGAAAGAAAGGATATGTACCTTCCTTATGCCGAGCAGCTCATCAAAGAGGGCAAGGCTTACCGCTGTTTCTGCACAAAGGAAAGACTTGAAAAGTTACAGGAGGACAGCGTTGGCGGCGGTTATGACAGACATTGCCGCAATCTTCCTCAGGAAGAAATCGACAGGCTTCTTGCCGAGGGTACACCTTATGTAATTCGCCAGAAAATGCCGATTGAGGGCAGTACAACATTTACAGACGCAGTTTTCGGTGAAATTACCGTTGACAACAGCGAACTTCAGGATCAGATTCTCATTAAGACTGACGGCTACCCGACATACAACTTTGCAAATGTAATTGACGACCACACAATGGGCATTACTCATGTTGTCCGCGGTTGTGAATATTTAAGCTCCACACCGAAATATAATCTTCTTTATGAAGCATTCGGATGGGAAATCCCGACATATATCCACCTTCCGCTCATTATGGGCAAGGATGCCGACGGCAATGTTTCAAAGCTTTCAAAGCGTCACGGTGCAACAGGTTTCTATGACCTTATTAACGAGGGCTACCTTCCGCAGGCAATTATCAACTATATTGCACTTCTCGGCTGGTGTCCTAAGGATAATCAGGAAATCTTTACCCTTGCAGAGCTTGAAAAAGAGTTTGATGTAAGCGGTATCAGCAAGTCACCGTCAATTTTTGACTATGACAAGCTTTCATGGTTCAACGGTGAGTATTTAAAGGCTATGACTCCCGAAGAATTTACAAAGGTTTGTATGCCATACTATAAGAAGGTTTTCGGCGACAGAGAAATGCCTTTTGAGAAGTTTGCCGAAATTCTTCAGAAAAGAACTACGAAGCTTACGGATATTCCCGAAATGCTCGGTTTCTTTGCAGAACTTCCCGAATATGACAAGGAACTTTTCGTAAATAAGAAGAGCAAGACTAATCTTGAAAACGCTCCCGTTGTATTGCGTGAGGCTTACGAAAGATTAAAGGCTCTGCCTGTTTGGGATAACACTTCAATTCACGATTGCCTCATCAATATGGCAGTTGAAAAAGGGCTTAAAAACGGCACAGTTATGTGGCCTGTAAGAATTGCCGCAGCAGGCAAGACAGTAACTCCGGGCGGTGCTGTTGAAATTCTTGACATTCTCGGAAGAGAAGAGTCACTCAGAAGACTTGAAATCGGTCTTGAAAAGCTCGGCGCATAATTCTACTGACGGAGGTACACGGCAAATGGCTGATGAAACAAAGAATGTTGAGGGTGAAGCTGCTGTTCAGGGCAACTTCATCTGGGAATTTATAAAAGAGGATACCGCCGAGGGCGGAAGATTTGAGGGTAAAAAGGTTCACACCCGTTTTCCTCCCGAACCGAACGGCTATCTTCACATAGGTCATGCAAAGGCTCTTTGCATTGACTTTGGTACTGCCGAGCATTTCGGCGGAATCTGCAATCTTCGTATGGATGATACCAACCCTACAAAGGAAGATGTAGAATATATTGACGCTATCAAAGAGGACATCAAGTGGCTCGGTTACGATTGGGACGACAGATTTTTCTATGCATCACAGTATTTTGATCAGATGTATGAATTTGCCGTTGAGCTTATCAAAAAGGGACTTGCATATGTTTGCGAGCTTACTCCCGATAAGGTAAGAGAATACAGAGGCGACACACAGACACCTGCAAAGAGTCCGTACCGTGACCGTCCTGTTGAAGAAAGCCTTGATTTGTTTGAAAGAATGAAAAACGGCGAATTTGAGGACGGCAAAATGACTCTCCGTGCAAAGATTGACCTTGCATCGGGCAACTTCAATATGCGTGATCCTGTTATCTACAGAATTAACCGCCTTAAACATCACAGAACAGGCGACAAGTGGTGCATCTATCCTATGTATGACTTTGCTCATCCGATTGAGGATGCTCTTGAGGGTATTACGCACAGCCTTTGTTCACTTGAATTTGAGGCTCACCGTCCGCTTTATGACTGGGTAATTAACAATATTTCCGTTCCGTGCAAGCCAAGACAGATTGAATTTGCAAGACTCGGAATTAACAACACGGTAATGTCAAAGAGAAAGCTCCGTGAACTCGTTGAAAAGGACTATGTAAGCGGTTGGGACGATCCGAGAATGCCCACACTCTGCGGACTTCGCAGAAGGGGTTACACACCAAAGTCAATTCGTTCGTTCATTGAGCAGATTGGTGTTTCAAAGGTTAATTCAATTGTTGAATACGGCTTTCTTGAGCATTGTCTGCGTGATGACCTTAACGAAACAGCAGAGCGTACAATGTGCGTTTTAAAGCCTGTTAAGCTTGTTATCACAAACTATCCCGAGGGACAGAGCGAAGAATTTGAGGTTGAGAACAACCCGAACCGTCCTGAGGACGGCACAAGAAAGGTTACTTTCAGCCGTGAGCTTTACATTGAAGAAACCGACTTTATGGAAGAACCCGTAAAGAAGTATCAGCGCCTTTACCCAGGTAATGAGGTAAGAATCAAGTCGGCTTATATTGTAAAATGCACAGGCTGTAAAAAGGACGAAAACGGCAATGTTGTTGAGGTTTATGCTGAGTATGATCCCGAAACAAAGGGCGGAAATACTCCCGACGGCAGAAAGGTAAGAGGCACAATCCATTGGGTTGATGCCAACAACTGCCTTGATGCGGAAGTAAGACTTTACGATAACCTCTTTACGGTTCCCGACCCCGATACAGGCGACAGAAACTTCCTCGATTATCTTAACGAAAATTCACTTGAAGTTCTCACAGGCTGTAAGGCTGAAAAGAATATTGCAGGCGCAACGGCTCCGAAGAGCTATCAGTTTATGCGCCACGGCTATTTCTGCATTGACAACAAGGACAGCTCACCCGAGCACCTCGTATTCAACCGCAGTGTAAGCCTTAAAGACAGTTTTAAGAAGTAAAATAAACAAAGGGCGGTCTTTTCTTTGACCGCCCACTTTAATAATAAGTTGTGTTTTTATCAATTGGTATTGTGAAATGAAAAAAATACTTGTAACAGGTGCGTCCGGCGGAATCGGTTCGCAGACTGCCGTTGCTTTTGCAAAATGCGGTTGCGATGTTGCGTTGCACTTTGCAAAAAATTCCGAAAAAGCCGAAAGCCTTGCCGAAAAGCTTACAAATGAATACGGCATAAATGCCTTTGCTGTTCAGGCGGATGTTTCCGATTATGAGAGCGTTTGCAAAATGTTTGATGAAATCGACAGCCGTTTCGGAAATCTCGATGTGCTTGTCAATAATGCAGGCATCGCACAGCAAAAGCTGTTTACCGACATTACTCCCGATGAATGGAAAAAAATGACGGGGGTTAACCTTGACGGTGTTTTTTACTGCTCGCAACAGGCACTTAAAAGATATATGATTAAAAACCACAGCGGTGTTATTCTCAATATCAGCTCAATGTGGGGACAGGTCGGTGCGTCTTGTGAGGTACATTACAGTGCGTCAAAGGCGGGTGTAATCGGACTTACCAAAGGTCTTGCCAAGGAGGTCGGTCTGTCGGGAGTGCGTGTCAACTGCATTTGTCCGGGTGTGATTATGACCGATATGATGAAAGGCTTTGATGAGCAGACCGTACAGGAGCTTAAAGAAGAAACTCCGCTTAATATGCTCGGTATACCTGATGATATTGCCGAAACTGCTGTGTTTCTCTGCAGTGACAAGGCGAAGTTCATCACGGGTCAGATTGTCGGTGTAAACGGCGGAATGATTATTTAACTTAATATTAAGGCATAGAAAAACGGTCGGGAATTAAAATCCCGACCGTAATTTTGTTTGTGATAAGTTATCAGTATTTGCCGTTGAGAATATCGGCAATGATTTCTCTCTCGTCCATATGGTACTTAACACCCTTGATTTCCTGATAATCCTCGTGACCCTTGCCTGCAAGCACGATAATATCGCCGTCCTCGGCATTGTCCATACAATATTTAATCGCATCTCTGCGGTTTGGCACAACAACATACTTGCCGTCAGTTTTTGCAAGACCTGTCTTGATGTCCTCAATGATGTCCATAACATCTTCAAATCTTGAGTTGTCTTCCGTTACAACCGAAAGGTCTGAAAGTCTGCCCGAGGTTTCGCCCATTTCATAACGGCGAACCTTAGGACGGTTGCCGCCTGCACCGAACATTGTAATAAGTCTGTGCGGATTGTACTGGCGAAGAGTTTCAAGTACATTTTTCATTGAAAGTGCGTTGTGTGCGTAGTCGATGATGAGTGTGTAGTTGTAGGGAACAGGCACACGCTCAACTCTGCCCTTGACCTTGGCAACCTTGAGAGCGTCAATAATCATCTGATCTTCAATTTCGTTAAAGAATGAAACTGCCGAAATTGCCGCAAGTGCATTGTATGCATTGAATTTGCCGGGAATGTCAACATCGACAGAAAGATTTTTGATTCCCTCTGTTTCAAAGTGAACACCGACAAATCCGTTTTCGGAGAGAAGATGAGCATTTTTGCCCTTCAAGTCCGCATTGTCGGCAAAACCGTAGGTGAGAACAGAACCCTTGAAATCCTTTGTGATATCCTTCCATGCGGGATCGTCAATATTTGCAGCGGCAAATTTGCATTGTCTGAAAAGCAGACTCTTGCAGTAGAGATATTCCGCAAGGTCTTTGTGTTCAACACCGCCGATGTGGTCATCTGAGAAGTTTGTGAAGATGCCGACATCAAAAGTCATTCCTGCAAGACGGCTGTGTTTAAGTCCGATTGACGACGCCTCAATTACCATAGCCTTGCAGCCGGCGTTAATCATATCACGCATCGATTTCTGAATAATGTATGATTCGGGAGTTGTATTGTCGGTTTTGTGGGTTTCTCCGCCGTAAACAACACCGAGTGTTCCG
>OGLM01003941.1_pt1 | contig 11457 bp, 9 predicted proteins | sample 1572531 | NCBI WGS metagenome assembly OGLM01 (sample SAMEA2581909, study PRJEB24529) | metagenome | biome: Human gut stool | place: China | collected 2011 | reverse complement strand
CTGACGCATTTTAACGAACAGGGCCGCGCCCGCATGGTGGACGTGAGCGAAAAGGTGCAGACCTATCGCGTGGCGCGCGCCGCCGCGACGGTCCGCATGGCAAAAGCGACGATGGACAAGATCAAAGAGGGCTCCATCGGCAAGGGCGATGTGCTGGCGGTCGCGCAGGTCGCGGGCATCATGGCCGCGAAGAAAAACAGTGAACTGATCCCGATGTGCCACCCGCTGCTGCTCACGAAGGTGGACATCTCATTTGAAATCGAAGAAACCGCCCTGCACATCCGCAGCGAGGTCCGCTGCCACGGCGAAACGGGCGTTGAAATGGAAGCGCTGACAGCTGTCAGCGTCGCCGCGCTCACGGTGTACGACATGTGCAAGGCCGTGCAGCGCGATATGCGCATCGACGGCATCCACCTTCTCTATAAAGAGGGCGGCAAGAGCGGCGTTTATGAAGCGGAGGAATGAAGAAATGGCACAGGTGACCGCTGTGAACATCAGCGAAAAAAAGGGCGTGCGCAAGCACGAGGTGCCCTATATCGATGTAAAATGCCGCCACGGCATTGTGGGCGACGCCCACGCGGGTGACTGGCACCGCCAGATCAGCCTGCTGGCCGACGAGAGCGTGGACACGATGCGCGCTATCTGCCAGCTTGAGCTGGATGCGGGTATCTTTGCCGAAAACATCAACACCCGAGGCATCGAGCTCAAGACGCTCCCCGTCGGCACGCGCCTGCGCGTGGGCGAGACGGAGCTTGAGGTCACGCAGATCGGCAAGCAGTGCCACAACGACTGCGAGATCAAGCGCACGACGGGCAAATGCGTGATGCCGACCGAAGGCATCTTTGCCATTGTGATCAAAGAGGGCCGCATTCAGGCCGGAGACGAGATCGAGGTGCTGAAGAAATGAGACTTATCAAAACCGAGGACGCGGTGGGCCATGTGCTCTGCCACGACATGACGCAGATCATCAAGGACCAGTATAAGGACGCGCGCTTCCGCAAGGGCCACGTCGTGACGGAAGAGGACATCCCCGTGCTGCTCAGCATGGGTAAGGAGCACCTCTATGTCTGGGAAATGACGTCCGGCATGGTGCACGAAAACGACGCGGCGGAGCGGCTTCTGGCCCTCTGCGGGCAGGAGAATATGATCCGCAGCGGCGTGAAAGAGGGCAAGATCGAGCTCAAGGCCGCCTGTGACGGCGTGTTTCTGGTCGATTCCGCGCGCCTTGTCGCCGTGAATAGCCAGGACGAGGTGATGATCGCCACGCGCAAGGGCGGCATGGCTGTACGCGAGGGCGACAAGCTCGCGGGCATGCGCGTCATCCCACTCATCATCGAGGAAGAAAAGCTCCGAAAGGCCGAGCAGGCCGCGGGCGATAAGCCGCTGCTGTCTCTCAAGCCCTATGTGCGCAAGACCGCCTGCATCGTCGCCACCGGCGGTGAGGTCAAAAAGGGCCTCATCAAGGACACGTTCACGCCGGTCGTCATCGACAAGCTCAAGACCTACGGCATCGAAACGCTCGAGGTCGTCTACTCCGGCGACGGGGTGGAGAATGTGCGCGACGCGGTGCTCACGATGCGCGAAAAGAAGCCCGACATGATCCTCTGTACCGGCGGCATGAGCGTCGACCCCGACGACAACACGCCGGGCGGCATCAAGGCCGCGGGCGCGAATATCATCGCCTACGGCGCGCCGGTCCTGCCGGGGGCTATGTTCCTGCTCGGCTATTTTGACGACGGTATGCCCGTCATGGGCCTGCCCGGCTGCGTGATGTATGCGGGCGCGACGGTCTTTGATCTGGTGCTGCCGAAGATCGCGGCGGATGTGCCCGTCACACGCGCGGATCTCGCGGCGCTCGGCGAAGGCGGGCTATGCCTTGGGTGCAAGCCGTGCCACTATCCGATCTGCCCGTTTGGCAAGTAATTCAAAAATGCGAGGGACTCGCATTTTTGAGAGGAGAATCAGCGCTTGGCACTCACCGCGCCAAGCGCTGCAAGGTGTCGCTGCGGACGCACATGTCGTCCTCCGCAACGGATCAAGATTATTTGCCGCCGTGCGCGGCGGCTTGGGCAGCCGTTAGCGGCTTTGCCGCTTTACGGATGCCGCATCCCCCTTGCGGGGAAAAGTCTGCGAAGCTGTTTCGCGCCCCAGAGGCGCGGGGTTAGGGGGGCAGGACTGGTGGATTTTTGGACCGAATGAGTCGGTGCTGTTTGACAACTTTAACGCTTCGCGCCTGCGGGCGCGAAATGTTGGGGACGCGTTATCTATTTTGAGGATAGCGAAATGATGCTGCCCAAGTTTCCCGATGGGAATTGGAAATAAATTGCGTGCGGCGTGTTCTTGCGCGTTCCTGTATCGCCGCGCTTTTCAATGAACGCGCGAAAAAGAAAAAATTTGAAAGGAGGTATCCAAACATGAAAAAGCTTTTGTCTCTGCTCCTTGCGCTTGCGCTCGTGTTCTCTCTGGCCGCCTGCGGCAGCAAGAACGACGGCGCGAACACTGACGGCGATGCCCAGAACGGTGAAAACACTGAGAGAGTTGATCTCATTGTCTTTGCCGCCGCATCCATGACCGAAACGCTCAATGAGATCGCCGAGATGTACAAGGAGGTCGCGCCGAACGTCACGCTCACCTTTAACTTCGATTCCTCCGGTAAGCTCCTCACCCAGATCAGTGAGGGCGCGGACTGCGACCTCTTTATCTCCGCCGCGCCCACGCAGATGAACGCGATGGATGGCAGTCTTATCGGCGACACGGAGAAGAATCCCGACGGCCTCGACCTCATCGTGACCGACAGCCGCGTTGACCTTCTGGAAAACAAGGTGACGCTCGCCGTTCCCAAGGGCAACCCTAAGGGAATTGAGAGCTTCGACCAGCTCGCGCAGCTCCTGAAAAACGGCGATGTGCTGCTCGCCATCGGCAACAGCGACGTGCCCGTCGGCCAGTACACGCAGAAGATCTTTGCCTACTACGGCCTTGACGAATCGGCCATGACCGACTGCCTCACCTACGGCAACAACGTCAAGGAGGTCACGACGCAGGTGAGCGAGGCCGCCGCCGACTGCGGCATCATCTACGCGACCGACGCCTTCTCCGCTGGCCTCGAGGTCGTCGACAGCGCCACGGCCGAGATGTGCGGTCAGGTCATCTATCCTGCCGCCGTGCTCAAGGGCGAAAAGGAAGAGGCCGCGCGCGCATTCCTCGCCTATCTTGAAACCGATGCCGCGATGACCGTCTTCGAGCGCGTCGGCTTCAGCGCGGTTTACTAAAAGAAAAGCCGAAAGGCGAATAGAGATCGCCTGATCTCTGCAACCCTTCTTCATGGGAGGTCACGATGGACTGGTATCCCCTCTGGAATTCGCTGCGCATCGCGGCGATCTCTACGGTCATCATTTTCTTTGCGGGCATTTTTGCCGCCTATTACATTGCGAGGCTCCCGCGGCTTATAAAGGGCGTGCTCGACGTGATCCTGACGCTGCCGCTCGTGCTGCCGCCGACGGTCGTGGGCTATCTGCTGCTGCGCGTGTTCGGCCCCAAGCGCGTCATCGGCGCGTGGGTGCTCGAAACGTTCGGCGTCAAGATGGTCATGACCTGGTGGTCGGCCATCTTTGCCACGGTGGTCGTCATCTTCCCGCTGATGTACCGCACGGTGCGCGGCGCGTTCGAGTCTTTTGACGAGACGCTGGCCTATTCTGGACAGACGCTGGGCCTGTCGAATACCTACATTTTCTGGCGTATCCGCATGCCGTACTGCCGTCAGGGCGTGCTGGCCGGCACAGTGCTGGCCTTTGCCAGAGCACTTGGCGAATACGGCGCGACGAGCATGATCGCGGGCTACACACCCGGCAAGACCGCGACGATCTCCACCACGGTCTATCAGCTCTGGCAGACGAACAACGATGTGCTGGCGACGAAGTGGGTCTTGGTCAATATTGCGATCTCCGCCGTCGTGCTGCTGGCGGTCAACATGCTCGAGCGGCGTGACTTCCTCACGGATGCGAGCAAGGCGAGGAGGGCGAGAAGATGAGTTTGTCTGTCGATATTGAAAAAAAGCTTGGCGCGTTTCATCTGCGCTCACAGTTTGAAGCGCCGGACGAGACGATAGCGCTGCTCGGCGCCTCGGGCTGCGGCAAGAGCATGACATTAAAGTGCATCGCAGGCATCGTGACGCCCGACCGCGGGCGCATCGTGCTCGGCGGCCGCGTGCTGTTTGACAGCGAAAAGAAGATCAATCTGCCGCCTCAGCAGCGCAGGGTCGGGTATCTTTTCCAGCAGTACGCGCTGTTCCCGAACATGAGCGTGGAGCAGAATATCCTCTGCGGCATCCGCAGCGGAGATAAGGCGGAAAAGCGCCGCGTGCTGGCGGAAAAAATTCGCATGTTCCGCCTTGAGGGCCTTGAGAAAAAGCACCCCGCGCAGCTCTCCGGCGGTCAGCAGCAGCGAGTGGCGCTCGCGCGCATTTTGTGTTCCGAGCCGGAGGCGATTTTGCTCGACGAGCCGTTCTCCGCGCTGGACAGCTACTTAAAGTGGAATCTTGAGATCGAGCTTGCCGACCTGCTCGCGACGTTCAACGGCCCCATCCTCTGGGTCAGCCACGACCGCGATGAGTGTTACCGCAACTGCCGCAGCGTCTGCGTGATGGAAGACGGCCGGACCGGCGAGGTCACGCCGATGGACGAGATGATCCGCCATCCGGGCAGCGTCAGCGCGGCGCGCCTCGCGGGCTGCAAGAACTTCTTCGCCGCCGAGGCGAGAGACGGCAAAGTCTACCTGCCCGAGTGGAACGTGGCGCTGCCGCTTGCTGGCATGGAAAATACCTTTACGACGATTGGCATTCCAGACAATGCCGTCACCATGAGCGAGAACGGCGCCATGAGCTGCACCGTCTGCCGCATGATCCTCGGCGTGGAGGAGAACATTCTCCTGCTGCGTCCGGAGGGCAGCGCCGAAGGCGCGCCGATGCTGCGTATCACGGTTGGACATGAAAGTGATCTGCAAGCGGGGGCAGCCGTCCGCGTTGCACTGGACTACAGCAAACTGTTACTCCTGTGAATTGAAAAAGTGAGAGCAGGGCAATACCCAGCTCTCTTTTTCCGTCAAAATATAAATACAATTCGTAATATTCTGTCGAAATATAACGAAACACGGCGGTTTTGGGCGTATGCCCAAAACCGCCGTGCCATATTTTCCTTACAGGCGCCCGTAGATGCGGGTCGTCTCGTGGATGGACTTTGCGAGCTTTTTGCTCGCCTCGCCGCTCAGCATGCGCCACTGCCAGTTGCCGCTGCTCGTGCCGGGGGTGTTCATGCGGCAGCCCTTGCCAAGGCCCAGATAGTCCTGCATCTGTGCGACAAACAACCTGCTCTGGCAGCTCATGCCGCCGCGGATGATGCCGGCGTTGAAGCCCTCCTCGTCATTGAGACCGAGGTACTTCTTCGCGAACGCGATGTCCGCCTTATCCGCCTCCGTGCGCCAGAGGGCGAGGGGCGCGTTGTCGTGCGTGCCGGTGTAGCAAATGCTGTTGAAGTTGCAGCTATGCGGCAGGTAGTCGCTCGGGTCGCGCGAGTCGAACGCAAACTCGAGGACCTTCATGCCGGGAAGACCGGAATCGGAGAGCAGCTGCACGACCTCGGGCGAGGGATAGCCGAGGTCCTCGGCGATGAAATCGAGGTCGCGGAACCAGCCGGTCAGCACGCCGACGAGCGACATGCCGGGGCCCTTGACCCAGCGGCCGTTTTTGGCGGTCGTCTCGCCGTAGGGAATGGCCCAGTAGCTCTCGAAGCCGCGGAAATGGTCGATGCGGATGACGTCGTAGAGCTTCTGCGCGCCGCCGATGCGGCGGATCCACCAGCCGAAGCCGTCCTTCGCCATGGCCTCGTAGTTGTAGAGCGGGTTGCCCCAGAGCTGCCCGTCCTCGCTGAAGCAGTCAGGCGGGACGCCGGAGACCTCGGTGGGCACGTTGTGCTCGTCGAGCTGGAACATTTCGGGTTCTGCCCACACGTCGGCGGAGTCCATCGCCACATAGATGGGCAGGTCGCCGATGATGCGGATGCCGAGCGAGTGGATGTACGCCTTGAGTGCCTCCCACTGGCGGAAGAAGAGAAACTGAATGTAAGTGAAAAGCTCCACATCCTCGCGCAGCTCGGCGCGGTAGCGCTCGATGACCTCGCTGCTTGTGCGGCAGCGGATGTCCTCGTCGTCCCATTCCGTCCAAGACTTCATGCCGAAGTGGCGCTTGAGCGCCATGAAGAGGGCGTAGTTCGGCAGCCAGCGCTCATTTTCCCGCTCAAATGCCGCGACGGCCTCGCGGTCGCGCGTAAAGCCGCGCGTCTTGGCCTTTTCGAGCAGCGTGAAGCGGCTCGCGTAGATTTTGCCGTAGTCGACATAGCGGGGATCGTCGCCCCAGTCGCAGGCGTTGACCTCCGCGCGCGTCAGGAGCTTATCTTTGACGAGCAAGTCCAAGTCGATGAAATACGGGTTGCCCGCAAAGGACGAAAAGCTCTGATACGGCGAGTCGCCGTAGCTCGTCGGGCCGAGCGGCAAGAGCTGCCAGTATTTCTGCCCCGCGGCGGCGAGAAAGTCGGCAAAGTCATAGGCGGCCTTGCCCATCGTGCCGATGCCGTGGGGCGAGGGAAGGGACGAGATCGGCATCAGAATGCCGGAGGAACGTTCGATCAATGGAACCACTTCTTTCTGGAAAATGAAGGATGAAAGGCGTTAACCCTTTACCGCGCCTGCGGCCACGCCCTTGATGATGTACTTCTGGCACAGCAGGTAGAACACGATGACAGGGATGATGCTCAGCAGGATCAGCGCCATCGTCGCGCCGAGGTCGACGGTGCCGTAGCTGCCCTTGAGGTACTGGATGTGGATGGGGATGGTCATGTACTTCGTGCGGTCGAGCACGAGATAGGGCAGCAGATAGTCGTTCCACACCCACATGATCTCGAGAATGCCGACAGAGATCATCGTGGGCCGCAGCATCGGCAGCACGACGGAGAAGTACGTGCGCAGCGGGCCGCAGCCGTCGATGGCGGCCGCCTCCTCAATTTCAAGCGGGATGGATTTGACAAAGCCGACGAACATGAAAATCGCAAGCCCCGCGCCAAAGCCGAGGTAGATGATGGGGATGGTCCAGGGGGTATTGAGCTTGAGGGTATCGGCCGTCTTCGACAGTGTGAACATCACCATCTGGAACGGCACGACCATCGAAAAGACGCAGAGATAATAGACCATGCGGCAGAATTTGCTGTCCACACGCGCGATGTACCACGCGGCCATCGACGTGCAGAGCAAAATCAGCGCGGTCGAGACGATGGTGATAAATAAGCTGTAGCCGGCAGATTTTAAGAACGGGTAGTTGCCGAACGTCAGGCCCTTGATGAAGTTCGCCCAGCCGGCAAAGCTCTCCGCGTTCGGGAGGGCGAACGTGTCGGTCTTGACATAGGTGTTGAGCTTGAAGGAGTTGATGACCACCGTGAGGACCGGCAGCACATAGATGACGCAGATGACGCCGAGCACGATGGAGAGGATCGTCTTGCGGCGGGCTTCTGCGGAAAGAGAGTGCTTGTTCATTACTGCTGCACCTCCTTTTTGCGGTTGGCACTGAGCTGGAGAAGACCGATGGTCGCGACGAGGATGAAGAACAGCACGGCCTTGGCCTGCGCGGTGCCGCGCGAGTTGGCATTCTGCCCGTAGAACGTGTTGAGGATGTTCAGCGCGAGCATTTCGGTCTCTTTGATCGAGCTGCCGTCGGACAGGATGGTATAGGGCTGGCCGCCCGTGAGGGCGAGGTTCTGGTCGAAGAGCTTGAAGCCATTCGTAAGAGAGAGGAACGTGCAGATGGTGATGGAGGGCATCACATTCGGGATCGTGACTTTCCAAAGCGTCTGCCAGCGGCTCGCGCCGTCGATCTTCGCGGCCTCGAGCATGTCCTCGGGCACGGCTTGCAGGCCCGCGATGTAAATGATCATCATGTAGCCGATCTGCTGCCAGCACATCAGGATGATGAGACCCCAGAAGCCGAGCTTCGTGTTGAGCAGGATCGACGTGCCGTAGCGCGAGAGGATGCCGTCGAAGATCATCGACCAGATGTAGCCGAGCACGATGCCGCCGATGAGGTTCGGCATGAAGAACACCGTGCGGTACAGGTTGCTGCCCTTGATGCCCTGCGTGAGCGCGTAGGCCACCGCAAAGGCCAGCACGTTGATGAGCACGAGCGATATGACGGCGAACAGCGCCGTGAACCAGAACGAATGCACAAAGCTCGCATCCTGGAACGCGCGGCGGTAGTTTTCAAGGCCGACAAAATGCGCGTCGCTCGTGACCTTGAATTTGCAGAAGGAGAGATAGATGCCCTTGCAGAACGGATAGACAAAGCCGATGATGAACGCGCAGACCATCGGCCCCATAAAGAGCGGGAACCAGCGGCGGATCGGGCGGCGGATCATCGAGCTGTTGACCGCAGCGTTGCTGTGCTTATGTTTCAATTCGATCAACTCCCAGCCAAAGATAGAATATTGCTTTTGTTTCTGCACGGCGGGCGCTTCATGCGGCGCTCGCCGTGATATGCAGGGAGGGACGGGCGAAATCGCCCGCCCCTCTCATTTGTGCTTTTCAGATGCGCTTGCTTTTTTAAAAGCGGCTTAGCCGTTGGCGGCAGCGTACTGCGTGGCCCAGCCGTCGACAAACGCGGTCTTGACGAGCTCCCAGTTGGCATCGCTCTGGTCGGCGTCGTACTGGTTCATCGCGGAGACGAGCGCAGCGCGGTAAGCATCAACGTTCGGCTGGAAGTTGGTGACCCAGGGCATGATGTAGTTGCCGTTGGTGGTGTAGTCGTTGGCGTCGGCGAGGAAGCCGTTGGTGGATTCGGCAGCCTGCTTATAGGGCATGGCGGCGAATTCATCGACCAGCATACGGGAGACCTCGGGATCGGTGACCATCCAGTTCATGAATTCGAGCGTGGCCTGAATGTCTTCCTCGGAAGCCTTGGCGTTGACAGCCCAGCAGTTCTCGGTGCCGCAGTTGAGACCCGCGTTCTCTTCGCCCGCAACACCGCAGTAGAACGGGATCATGGACAGGTTGTCAAGACCATACTGACCGTCGCCGGTACCGGTGAGCTTGGCCCACTCCCAGGAGCCGTTCTGATAGAACACGGCCTGCTCCTTGCCGAACTCGTCCGCCGCGTCAAAGCCGCCGGCAGCGAGATCAGCAGGATTCACGGCGCTGTTGTTGATGTACAGATCCCACAGGTTCTTGTAGTTCTGCATGTAGGTACCCTTGATGGAAGACGGGCATTCCTTCCAGGCGTCGGGATCGTCCACGGACTCGTAGTAATACTCGAGGTTCGCGAGGTGGCCGGTGAAGCGCCAGCTGGAATCGTCGCTCATGGAAGAGGAGGTGAAGGCGTCGAAGCCGAGCTCGGAAGCACGAGCGTGGATGTCCTCAGCGACGGCCTTGAGAGTCTCAAAGTTCGTGATGTCGCCAAGCGTGTAGCCGGCCTTTTCGAGCAGATCTTCGTTGACGATGATGCCGTAGCACTCATAGCAGTAGCCGATGGAGCAGAGCTTGCCGTCGGCGTCATAGAGGTTGTAGGCGTCGGTGTTGAGCTCGTTGGCAACGGCGGTGCCGCTCAGGTCATAGCAGTAGTCGCCCCAGGTGTCGACAGCGGCCTGGTTGCCCACGACGAACAGCGTCGGGGGAGCGGACTTGTCCATCTCGGCGGTCAGGGTCTCGTTGTAGGTGCCGGAAGCGGCGGTCACGACGGTGACGGGCACGCCGGTCTTCTCGGTGTACATGGCGGCGACCTTCTGCAGGGTCTCGTCGGCTTCGGGCTTGAAGTTCAGCCAGTAGACGCGGCCGGAGGCGGTATCGCCGTCGCTGTTGTCAGTGGAGTCATCCTTCTTATCGCCGCAGGCGACGAGAGAAAGCGCCATGACAAGAGCAAGGATCATTGCAAGATACTTTTTCATTTCATCAATACTCCTTTTCAAATTTATTTTCACGCGGTTCCCGCGGGAAAATCAGTGCTTGAGCTGCCGCACGGACGCACCCTCGCGCAGCGCGGTCGGCAGAGTGACATGGCGATGAACGCCGCGTCCCTCAATGATGTCGAGCAGGATCTCGACGCTCGCCTCTCCCATGGCGGTCATGGGCTGGCAGAGGGTGGTGAGCATGGGATGAATGTATTCCGAGACGCTGATGCCGTCGATGGCGATGACGGAGCAGTCCTCGGGGATGGAGCGGCCGCTTTCGCGCAGGGCGCGCATCGCGCCAATGGCCATGTCGTCCGCAATGGCGAAGACAGCCGTAAAATCGGCGGGGGAGCGCAGACGCTTTTGCATGGCGGCATAGGCGTTGGCAATGGTGAAATCTTCGGCGCAGATCAGGTCTTCCGGATGCTCTGTTAAGCCGAAGTCGCGCAGCGCGCGCTGATAGCCAAGGTAACGGAGCTGGGAGATCGAACTGTCGTCGGGGGCGGCGGTCAGCACGGCGATGCGGCGGTGACCGTTTTTGTAAAGCTCGCTGACCGCGCGGTAGGCCTCCTGCTCGTCGGCGATGGAGACGGAGGAGTACGATTCCGGCGGAAGCGTGCCGTAGGAGTTGGTGTAGGAGCAGCAGACATAGGGCACGCCGAGAAGCGAAACCTCTTCGGGCGAATAATCGCTGCGCCCGCCGAGGAAGATAATGCCGCGCAGGCGCTTTTCCTTTTCCATCACCGCACCGCACTGAATCTCGTCGTCGCCGGACGGGATCTGGCGCATGACCATCGTGTAGCCCGAAGCGTCGAGCTTTTGCTCGATGGCATGGATAATGTCGGTATAAAAGGGATTCTGTACGCCGCGCACCACAAGGCCGATCGCATCGGAGCGAACCTTGACCAGATCGCGCGCGCTGTTGTTGGGCACGTATTTGTGTGCCTTGATGACGGCGCGCACCCGCTCGCGGGAATCCTCGCTGACGTCGGGCCGGTCATTAAGCACACGGGAAACCGTACTGACGCTGACCCCTGCAAGTTTTGCGATATCCTTGATGGTCATGCTCCAGCGCCCCCTGCGACCGCTCCGGAAACCTTTCCGGTAACGTTTCCAATCTGTAATTACAGCATAGTCTCCGCCAAGGGCAAAGTCAAATAGAATTTACAATCGGTGAGAAAAATGGGGAAAACATACAAGATAAACTGGGAAACATTGACAAAATAAACAACAGACGGAGTTGTGACAGGCGGCATGCGTTTGCTTTTCCAGCCTGTTGTGATAAAAAAACCCCGTTTTCCGCCAACAAAAGGCAGAAAACGGGGAAAGAGAGGAACCATGCAATTTTATTTTACCAGCAGCTCCGCGATCTGGATGGTGTTGGTGGCGGCGCCCTTGCGAACCTGATCGCCGCAGCACCAGAGGTTCAGCCCGCGCTCGTTGGTCAGATCCTCACGGATGCGGCCAACATAGACGATGTCCT
>OGLM01003938.1_pt1 | contig 11461 bp, 7 predicted proteins | sample 1572531 | NCBI WGS metagenome assembly OGLM01 (sample SAMEA2581909, study PRJEB24529) | metagenome | biome: Human gut stool | place: China | collected 2011 | reverse complement strand
GTCCGTCCGAGCCGAAAATAACGCCCGGACGCTTGCGCACGCGCTCCGCGCCCTCGAGTAAGGAAATGCTCTCGTTGCCGTAATTCTTTCCTGCCTTTGCCATTTGTCTTCTCCGTTTCCATAGGATACTATTCCTTGTATATTATAGCAGCTCCGTCCCACAATAGCAAGTGTTTTGATGCGCTCCCGCGCCGCGCTCCGCGCTTGTTAAAAAGTCGCACAGCATTCTCAAATAGTTTTCGTATCGGTCAAAAAATAATCGAGCGTCAACCTGTAAATTTCTTGTAAAATCAAGGTTATTCACAGTTTCCACAGAGTTATCCACATTCATTATGTCAACACAAAATCACGCAAAAAATGCGCTTTTTCTCTCCCATTCGACCTCTTGCAATGTGCGCGCAGGTGTGCTACCATAGGCGCAGAAAATCCGCGTGCGCTCCATTCCGCACACAGGCAAGGAGGACCCATTCCATGCAGGCATTTGAATTTTACTGCCCGACTAAGATCTATTTCGGCAAGGGCGCGGAGGCAAAGGTCGGCGAGGCGGTCAAGCACTTCGGCGGCACGAAGGTCTTTATCGTCTACGGCGGCCACAGCGCCGTGAAGAGCGGGCTTATCGCGCGCATTGAGCAGACGCTCACCGACGCGGGGCTTGAGCACATGAGCTTCGGCGGCGTGCAGCCCAACCCGCGCCTGTCCCACGCGCGCGAGGGCGTGCAGAAGGCGCTCGCCTTCGGCGCGGACTTCATTCTCGGCGTCGGCGGCGGCAGCGTGATGGACACGTCCAAGGCCATCGCCCACGGCGTTGCCAACCCCGAAACGGACATCTGGGATTTCTGGAGCAAGAAGGCGGCGCTCACCAAAACGAGCAGGCTCGGCGCGGTGCTGACCATCTCCGCCGCCGGCAGCGAGACGAGCGACAGCGCCGTGCTCACGAACGATGAAACGACGCTCAAGCGCGGTCTGAACACCGATCTGCAGCGTCCGCTCTTCGCCATCATGGACCCCGAGCTGACCTATACGCTCCCGCGCTATCAGGTCGGCTGCGGCGTGGTGGACATCATGATGCACACGCTTGAGCGCTACTTCAACCCCGGCCATCCCTCCAACCGCATGACCGACGAGATCGCCGAGGGCCTGCTGCGCACGGTGATCGACGCGGGCCGCGTCGCCATGCAGGACAGTCACAATTATGACGCCATGAGCGAGATCATGTGGGCCGGCTCCCTCTCGCACAACAACCTCACGGGCCTCGGCGGCGTGAAGGACTTCTCCGTGCACCAGTTCGGTCACGAGCTTTCCGGTATGTTCGACGCCGCGCACGGCGCGACGCTCTCGGTCATGTGGCCGCAGTGGGCGCGCTATGTGGTGGACACCGATCCCGCGCGCTTCGCGCACTACGGCGAGGCCGTTTGGCGCCTTACCCGCAAGGACGGCGAGAGCGACCGTGACCTTGCCCTCCGCGCCATCGACACGACCGAGGAGTTTTTCCGCTCCATTGATATGCCGACCACCTTCACCGAGCTCGGCATCGGCGTGCTCAGCGAGGAGCAGCTGCGTGAGCTTGCCGAGCGCTGCACCTTCTTTCACACCCGCGTTGTCGGCAAGTTCTGCCCGCTCGATTACGACGGCATCCTCGCCGTCTACCGCATGGCAAACAAGTAAACCGCACTGAGAAAGGCGTGCCGTCCGGCACGCCTTTCTCTCTATTTACCGTTTCAAAATGCCCAGAAGCCCGCGCCTGAGGATCCGCCCACCCGCGGAGACGAGCTGCGTCTCGATCTTGGACTGGAGCCGCTCGGCCTTTTTCTTTGCCGCGGCGGCCTCGCGCTCGCGCTGCCGCTCGAGCTTTTTCTGCTCGGCCTCGGCGGCCCTCTCCGCCCTCCGGCGCGCCTCGTCCTCCAGCTTTTGTGCGCGGCGGCGCTCCTCATCCTCTAACTTCTGCGCGCGCCTGCGCTCCTCGTCCTCTAACTTCTGGCGGCGCTTTTCCTCGGCGGCCTCCTCCTTGGCGCGCTGCTTTTCCTGCTCCGCAGCCAGCCTTTCCTGCGCGAGACGCTCCTCCTCCCGCTGCTTTTCCAGCGCCGCGGCATCCGCCTGCTCGGTCAGCACCTCGTAGGCGGAGAGATTGTCCACCGCGTCGTCGTACTTCTCCATGCCGTCATGCAGCATGGCCTTCATGCGCGCCATCGGCTCGGGCGCACCCATGAGGCTCTGCGGGCAGACGATCTTCGTCCGCTGCACGATGGTCGGCACACCCTGTTCATCTAAAAACGAGGTCAGCGCCTCGCCGACGCCAAGCTCCATGATGGCGTCCTCCGCGCGGAAGGCGGGATTGGCGCGGAACGCCTGCGCCGCGACGCGCACCGCCTTGAGCTCGGCGGGCGTATAGGCGCGCAGCGCGTGCTGCACGCGGTTGGAGAGCTGCGCGAGCACCGCGTCGGGAATGTCGCTCGGGCTCTGCGTCACGAAGAACACGCCCACGCCCTTCGAGCGGATGAGCTTGACGGTCTGCTCGATCTTCTGCACGAGGACCGCCGGCGCGTCGCGGAAGAGCGTGTGCGCCTCGTCGAAGAAGAACACCAGCTTGGGCTTTTCCAGATCGCCCGCCTCGGGCAGGCTCTCAAACAGCTCCGAGAGCATCCACAAAAGGAAGCTCGCGTAGAGCGTCGGGTTCTGCACCAGCTTCACGCAGTCGAGCACGTTGACCATGCCGCGGCCGTCCGCGTCGGTGCGCATCCAGTCGCGGATGTCCAGCGCCGGTTCCCCGAAAAACAGCTCGCCGCCCTGCTGCTCCAGCGGCAGCAGCGCCCGCAGGATCGCCGCCACCGACTGAGACGTGATATTGCCGTAGGTCATCATGTATTCGGTGCGGTGCTCGTTGACATAGGTCAGCATGGCCCGCAGATCCTTCAGGTCGATCAGCAGCAGCCCCTTGTCATCCGCAATTTGAAACACGATGTGCAGGATTCCCTCCTGCCCCGCTGTCAGACCCAAAATCCGGCTGAGAAGCTCCGGTCCCATGTCGCTGACGGTGGCCCGGACGGCGTGGCCGCCCTCCTGATAAACATCCCAGAAGGTGGTGGGATAACCCTGGTAGACAAAGCGGTCCCGCAGGCCGAATTTGTCGATGCGTTTTTCCATACCCTCGCTGCTCTGGCCCGGCGCGCAGATGCCCGCCACGTCGCCCTTCACATCACACAGAAACACCGGCACACCGGCGTCGGAAAAGGACTCCGCCATCACCTTCATGGTGACGGTCTTGCCGGTGCCGCTGGCCCCAGCGATCAGTCCGTGGCGGTTGCACATATTCAGCGCCAGTTCCACCCGCTTGTCGCCTGCCAGACCCATATAGATCTTCCCGTTTTCGTACATGAAGCCACCTCCGTCATTTGTTAATGCTCTTTTTCATCATTATACCTGCGCGCCCGCCCCGGTGCAAGAGCAAAGAGGTGCGTTTCCCCTGTTCATAAGGGTTTTTCAGCGGTCAGACAGGCAGACGCCGCCTTATAGCTGTGAAAGGCATAAGGCCCCCCAGAAGAAGTATAGGTAATACCTCCAATTAGCATAACTTATTTCGTTGAAAATAGATACTTTTTTAACATATTGTGCAAAAATCGCAACAATCTTTTCAAATTTTTGTGACGAGGTCCCACGGAAAAAGCCGTGTCAGGAATTGACATTTTCTGTCGCGTCTGAGATAATGATTACATTGAAGCACAGGCAACTGACGGAACGTGGAGCACCACATGGAAGCCTGCTGTCATACGTACTGTCGACCGTCTGGGCAAACCTGTTCTCCATGGAGATCCATGGGGACCGGTTTACCCTTTTTTTATTTGCATTTTTATCTTTTTAAGGAGGATCGCATGAAAAAAGTAGCAGTCATTATGGGAAGCGACTCTGACTGGCCCGTTGTAAAGGGTGCCTGCCAGCAGCTCGAGACCTTCGGCATCCCCTATGAGGCCCACATTCTCAGCGCCCACCGCACCCCCGCCGCCGCCGCGGACTTCGCCAGAAGCGCCCGGGCCAACGGCTTCGGCGTACTGATCTGCGCCGCCGGTATGGCGGCCCATTTAGCGGGCGCCTTCGCCGGAAATTCCACCCTGCCGGTTATCGGCATCCCCATGAAGGGCGGCGCTGCGGATGGGCTGGACGCTCTGCTGGCTACCGTCCAGATGCCCAGCGGCATCCCCGTGGCTACCGTGGCCATCAATGGCGCGAAGAATGCCGCTGTGCTGGCCGCTCAGATTCTGGCCGTCAGCGATGACGCGCTGGCCGCCAAGCTGGACGCTCAGCGCTCCGAGATGGCAGAGCAGATCGCCGCCAAGGAGGCCAAGCTGCAGGCGGAGCTGGCCCACTAAGCTGTTCACACAAGCATTGATCTTTTCCTGATAAAACCGATATTCAAAACATTTTGGAGGTACAATACTATGGAACTCGTTTATACTGGCAAGACCAAGAACGTTTACGCTCTGGAAAACGGCAACTATCTGCTGAAGTTCAAGGATGACTGCACCGGCAAGGACGGCGTATTCGATCCCGGTGAGAACTCCGTGGGCCTGACCATCGACGGCGTGGGCGATGTGAACCTGCGCATGAGCATCTATTTCTTTGAGAAGATCAACGCCGCCGGCATCAAGACCCATTTTGTCAGCGCCGACCTGAATAATACCACGATGGAAGTCCTCCCTGCCAAGGTCTTTGGCCATGGCCTGGAGGTCATTTGCCGTCACAAGGCCGTCGGCTCCTTCATCCGCCGCTACGGCGAGTATATCGCTGAGGGCGCCGACCTGCCCGCCTATGTGGAGACCACCTTCAAGAATGACGAGAAGGGCGATCCTCTGGTGACCAAGGACGCGCTGGTTGCTCTGGGCGTGATGACCGCCGAGCAGTATGATGCCATCAAGGAGGAGACCCAGAAGATCACTCAGATCGTGGCCGATGATCTGAAGGAAAAGGGCATGGTCCTCTATGACATCAAGTTTGAGTTCGGCTATGCACCCGACGGCAGCGTTATGCTCATCGACGAGGTGGCCAGCGGCAACATGCGGGTCTATAAGGATGGCCAGTACATCGATCCCATGACCCTCTCCCAGCTGTTCTTCGCGTAATGGGCGGTTATTTTGGAGCGATCTCCCACCGGGATGTGGGACTGGACGTATTTTTCGGCACGGACTACCACTCCCATCTGGGTACCCGCCGGGGCGGCATGGTGGTTTACGGGCCGGAGACCGGGTTCGTCCGGGAGATCCACGATATTGAAAACACCCCCTTCCGCACGAAATTTGAAAGTGCGCTGCATGAGTTCAAGGGCCACATCGGCATGGGCTGCATCAGCGACACCGACCCCCAGCCGCTGCTGGTGCGCTCCCATCTGGGCCTGTACGCCATCTGCACGGTGGGTATCATCAACAACATCGACGAGCTGATCGATACCTATTTCTCCGACCACGGGCATCAGTTCATGGCCCAGAGCAGCGGAAAGGTCAATGTCTCCGAGCTGGTGGCCGCCCTCATCAATATGAAGGAAAATCTGGTGGAGGGCATTTTGTACGCGCAGGAGATGATCAAAGGCTCTATCACGATCCTGCTGATGACGCCGGACGGTATTCTGGCTGCCCGCGACCGGCTGGGCCGCCTGCCTGTGCTGGTAGGCAAGCACCCGGACGGCAGCCTGTGCGTATCCTTTGAATCCTTCGCCTATCATAAGCTGGGCTATGAGGATGCTTACGAGTTAGGTCCCCGTGAGATCGTGGCCCTGACCCGGAACGGCTATGAGACCGTCTCTCCTCCGGGTAAGGAAATGAAGATCTGCGGCTTTCTCTGGACCTATTACGGCTACCCCAACTCCAATTACGAGGGCGTGAACGTAGAGGTCATGCGCTATCGCAACGGCCGGATCATGGCCAAGGCCGACAAAGAAAACGGCGTTGCCCAGGACCTGGACTATGTAGGCGGCGTTCCGGACTCCGGTACCCCCCACGCCATTGGCTACGCCAACGAGAGCGGCATCCCCTTTGCCCGCCCCTTCATTAAATATACCCCCACCTGGCCCCGCAGCTTCACCCCCGGCAACCAGTCGCGCCGCGACCTGGTGGCAAAGATGAAGCTCATACCCAACCGCGCCATCCTCGACGGTGCCCGCGTGGTGTTCTGCGACGACTCGATAGTGCGCGGCACGCAGCTGCGCGACAACGTGCGCACCTTCTTCGACTGCGGCTGCCGCGAAGTGCACGCCCGCATCTCCTGCCCGCCGCTGGTATACGGCTGCCCCTTCATCGGCTTCACCAACTCCAAGAGCGACCTGGAGCTAATCACGCGCCGCATCATCCGCGACCGCGAGGGCGACGCCGACGCCAAGCTCGACGCCTACGCCACCACCGGCTCGCCAGAGTACGGTGCCATGGTGCGCGAGATCGCCGACCGCCTGGGCCTCACCTCCGTCAGCTTCAGCAAGCTCGAGGACCTGGTGGCGAGCATCCGCCTGCCCAAGTGCCGCCTCTGCACCCACTGCTTCGACGGCTCCAGCTACGATCCCGCCACCGCCTTCGCCCAGGACCACCCCGAATCCTGACCTCTCCCCCCTCCTATAATAAAAAATGGATGTCTGCGGACATCCATTTTTTATTATGGCCTCCAAGGCCTACAGGTGTTCGAGCTCGAATAGGAGATCGCCCTGGGAAAGGGAGCGGAGTAGGGCCAGACGACGAGTGAGGGCGTGGACCTTGGGCTGCACGCGTGGGTTGTGGAAGATCTGCATGTTGTGGCGGAGCAGGTGGTCGAACAGGGCGTCGGTCTCGTCGTCGTCGAGGGAGAGGGCGTCGCGTGCTTCGTCGGCCATGGCCTTGTGGAGGTCGCCGAGCAGGCGGACCGGGACTTCGGCGCCGTCGCGCACCACCGACCGGGACATGAGGTTGCCGACGGCCATGGCGGCGGTTATGTAGAGATTGCGGCGCAGCTGCTCCCAGACGCCCTTGGGCGACAGGCTGGGCGACAGCAGATGGTGGTATGCCTCCGAGAAGCGCACCATCGGCCCGTCGGCGTCCAGGCTGACGCTGTGTACCAGCTCCAGGGCGTCCAGGCTCCCGGCGCTTATGACCATACCGGCCAGGCCGTAGGCTTTGTCGTCTTCGTTTCTATACTCGAATGTATCTAATGTGTTGCTCATAGTTTCTTGCTTTAGTGGCAGATGGCCCCCGCTTAACGGACGCACCCTGGTGCGTCCCTGCAGGGAGCGCTTCCTAAAATAGAACGTCGGCTCCGAGGAGGAAGTTGAAGCCCTCCATGGGCTGGCAGGGGAGCAGGTCGATGCGGTGTCCGAGCAGGTTGTCGGCGCTGCCATAGACGCTGAGGGTGCGGGAGATGCGGTAGCGCGCGCCCAGGCGCAGGTTGCATATGTCGGGCAGGCGGTAGCCCAGGCCGTCCCGGGACTGGCCGTAGCCCCAGAAAATCTGGCGGACGCCTCGGTAGCGGTAGCCGAGCGTGAGCGACAGGGCGCGGACCGGGTGCACCGTGGCCTCGGCGTCGACGGTCCAGCGCGGACGGTCGTAACCGTTGAAGAAGCCTGTGGTGGAGCAGGAGCGCTGGGGCTGGTAGGTGCCGCGGCCGCTCAGGGTCAGCAGGTCCAGTGGCGTCCATTCGGCATCGAGGCCGATGCTGTAGCCGGCAAGGTTGCAATGCTGGCGGTCGAAGTCGTAGAGGTATTCGTTCTCGCCTGAGAGTTCGGGCATGTACCACCCGCCCATGTAGAGGTGTCGCACGGTGGCGTAGGTGAAGTCGAGTCCGGCGCGGAAGCGGGCGGAGGGCTTTGCCTCAAAGCGGACTTTCGCCTCGACGGGCACGAAAGCGGGCATGACGTAGTCGAGCAGGGGCTGCTGGTAGTAGTCGAGCTCGTAGCCGGAGCGGAGGGTCTGGAGGCGCTGTCCGCCGGTGGCACTGACGGTGGCTCCCCAGGTGCCGCCGTCGTAGCTCAGACGCACTGCCGGAGCCACATGCACGGTGGAATAGTCGAGGTCTGCGACCTCGGCGGCGATGCTGCGTCCGGCGCCCCAGGTGACGTCGACAACGGCACCCAGGCTGGCGGAGAAGCGGTCGGCGGTATAGCTGTATGCGGGCAGCACGCGCAGTGTCTGAAGGGAGCGTGAACAGCTCCCGGCGGCCACCTTGTTGTAGCTGAGGCTGGTGAAGTCGAGGTCCACGCCCACGCGATTGGCGGTGCCGATGCGGCAGGCGGCGGAGGCCCCCAGTCCGGCCTGTATCTCATATTGGCCGCCATATGGTTGCCATACGTAGTCGGCCACGCCGTAGCTGCGGCGGTAGCCGAAGTATCCGCCCTCGGCGCGTAGACCGAAGTCCCAGCTGCCCCGGGCCGACGACTGCCAGCCGAGACGCAGCTGGACGTCGTTGAGCGTCTGCTTGGGGGCCTTTGCATTATCATCGGTGTGGCTCACGGCGCCATAGTAGTTGAACAGCCCGAGATGGTAGCCGAGCGTTCCGCTGAGCGTGCCGCTCCCGCCCAGGCCCTGGCGCAGGCTCACGCCCACGCGCTCGTCGTAGGCATACCGCTTCCAGTCGCGTCCGTACTCGCTCATGCGCGGATGGAAGAGGGAGGTGGAGTTATGCTGTAGCCAGACGTCGGCGCGGGTGGACTCGGTGTCGGCCACGCGGTACCCGGCGCTGAGGGTGGAGTTGAGGTAGGAGCCGAGACCGAGGTCGAGGTATCCGCGCCATGGGTATTCGGCGAGCTCGCCGCGCCACACGGGCGCGGGCAGGGTCGAGAAGCCGGGGGCATAGTCTCCCGTCAGCAGTCCCTGGGTCGTGGACGTGCGCAGGGCGGGCAACTCGAAGCTGACCTTCTGCGGCAGCAGGTGGATCTTGTCCTGGCGCACCACGGTGGGTATGTAGTCGCCCTCCACGTTGAGAGTGCCTTCGAGCTTCTCCTGCGCCATGGCCGGCAGCGCCACACACGCCGCCATATATATGATGATATGTCGTTTCATTTTATTTGTACTTTTTGAGACCGGCGTCTATGAGTTGCTGTATGTCGGCTTCCTTGCCGGGGTAGTTTGCGCGGAGGGCGTCGAGGTATTCGCGTGCGAGTGCCTTGTTGCCCTGCAGGCCCACGGCGTCGGCCAGGGAGATGTATCCGCGTGCGAGCCAGTAGGCGTGCGGCGAGCCGGCATCGGTGAATGCTTCGAGCACCTTCTGCGCCTCCTTGTACTTCTTCTGCCCTATGAGCAATTGTCCGTAGGCCACGGCTCCGCGTGCGCCGTAGAGGCTGGAGGGCTGTGCGGCGAGGGGCCTGAGGAGCTTGACGGCCTCGGCGTCCTGTCCGGCGGCGACCAGGCCCATGGCCTCGAAGTAGTCGGCCTCCTGTGCCTGCCCGGCGCTGAGGGAGGGCATGGCCTTGATGGCGCGGGCGTAGCGGAGCTGGTCGGCGGGGTCGGAGAGCAGGCGCATGACGCCGGAGCGAACCTCCACGGGCATGTCGGCGCCGAAGAGTTTTTCGGCTCCGAGATATGCCTCGAGGGCGGCGGCGTCCTGTCCGGCATCCTCGAGGAGCTGGCCCTTTAGCAGGAGCGCCTCGGGTAATTGCCTGGCGTCGGGGCGCATGGCCTCCAACTTCTCTATGGTGGCGATGGCGGCGTCGCCCTGGCCAAGCTCGTCCTGGGCCTGTGCCAGGCGCCAGAGGGCGGCGGCCAGGTATAGGCCGTCGGGGTAGCGGCGCAGGTACTCCTTCATGGGTGCCTGGTCGCCGGGGCTGGCGATGAGCTTGTTGTCGGCGTTCTCGTAGTCGAGGCGTTCCAGCTCGGCGTTGTCGACCTTGGGAGCGCCGGGCACGGAGTTCATGAAGGCGGCGTACTCGGCCACCTGGCCGTGTGCGGCCATGAGGCGCCGGAGCTCGACGTTGGCGGCCTTGGCCTCCTCGCCGGTGGGCCAGCGGCGTATCACCTCCTGGTAGGCGGCGATGGCCTGATCGTCGCGATTCTGCTTCATGAAGATGGTGGCGAGCTGTAGCTGGGCGCGGCGGCCCTCCTCGAGCTGCGGATAGCGGCGCACGGTCTCGGCGTAAGTTGCCTCGGCGGCGGCGTTGTCGCCCTGCTTGGCCTGTGTCATGGCCAGCTCGAGCATGGCCTGGGGGGTCCAGCGGCTGTCGGGATATTTGCGCACCATGGTCTGCAGACCCGTTATTTCGGCAGCGAGGTCACCACGGAGGCCCTGCATCATGGCGGCACGCATAGCGGCGTATGCGGCATCGCCCTGCCCGGTGTTCTCGGCCCGGGTGTATAGCTCGGCGGCGGCGGCGTAGTCGCGCAGGTAGTAGCGGCAGTCGGCCAGGCGCACTGTGGCGTCGGCGCTGAGGCGCTGCGGCAGGCTGCGATCGGCCAGGGCGCGGGGGAACTCCTCGGCGGCCTCGCGGAACTTATCCTGCATATAGAGGGAGTAGGCGGCGTCGTAGCGGGCCTGGGCGGCATTGGCGCCGGTGGGGTTCTGCTTCAGGTATGCCTTGTAGGCGCGGTCGGCACCGGCGAACTTGCCCTGGGCGTAGAGGGCCTGGCCAAGCCAAAGCTGGGCCTGGGCGGACACCTTGGGGTCGACGCCGGTGGTGGCGGCCAGCAGGTGCGTCTCGGCGCCGGCGTTGTCGCCGTTGCTGAGCTCGCTGACGCCCAGCTCGTAGAGCACGAGCTGGCGCACGGCCTGCTGCTGGGTGGTCAGGCGCGGTATCTTGTCGAGGTTCTCCAGGGCCCGTCGGTAGTCCTTGTCACGGTAGTAGGCCTGTGTTAGGATCTCGCGCACCTTCGCCTCATACCGGGAGCCGGGGAAAGTGCGCAGGAACTGTTCGGGGAGCTCGGTGGCGGAAGCGAAGGGTGTGCTGGCGCCCTGTGCCAGGGCGGCTATGTGGTTGTACATTCCGCGTTCGGCCACGGCGCGGTCGCCGCCGTTGCGCCAGGCCTTGTCGAAGTATAGCGCGGCGGCATTGAAGTCGCCGGAGTCGGCGGCCATCTGGCCGAGGAGCAGGGAGGCGCCCTGGCCGGTGATGTCGGTGCGGGAGGCGAGGGGCTCCAGGAGCTCGCGGGCCAGCTCGACGCGGCCGTCGTCGTAGGCTATCGCGCCGAGGGCGTATGCGGCCGTGGGCGACGACTCGCCCGGCTCGCAGCCGTCGAGGTATGCCTTGAGGCAGGGCTCGGCCTCCTTGTAGCGGCCGAGCTTGAAGAAGCTCTCGCCGGCTATGCGGTTGAGTTCGTGGGCATACTGGAAGTCATGGACGGATTCCCCCAGCATCCGTTCGGCACGGGCGGCGGCCTCGGCGTACCGTCCCTGCTCGAAGTCTATCTGGGCTATGTAGTATCCGGCCTCGAGGTAGCGGGGGAAGAACTCGCCCTCGATGCCGGCGGCGGCGGCGTTGACGGCGCCATCCACCGGGCCGCCGGACCGGAATAGCTGGAAGTTTGTCGAAAGT
>OGLM01003937.1_pt1 | contig 11464 bp, 8 predicted proteins | sample 1572531 | NCBI WGS metagenome assembly OGLM01 (sample SAMEA2581909, study PRJEB24529) | metagenome | biome: Human gut stool | place: China | collected 2011 | reverse complement strand
ATTCTCTTGCTTATTCAACCTTTATAAAAAACTTCCCTCCAGGCCCTCCGTATCGGGAAGAAAAGAAAACTGGCCGCTACTATACCATTACAAAAGAATTTCTTAGAAAATTCCGATGATTTGATGAAATGATGAATATTGTTATTAAACAAAAGGGAATGAATGATTTATAACTCATCAAATTTTCATCATAATACAGAAAAAAGACTCAATGTTTCTTTATTTGAGGCATTGGACCTTTTTTCTTCCCTATTGTAAAATATGAGTATCAAGCACACAATCCAAGCGGAGAAGTAAAGTAAATGGCAATATAACATCTTCTACCTCTTGCATCGTCTTAAAGATTACGGATAATTTCTTTAATATTCCAAATTATATTAGCTAATCCCTGCATCTGTATGTAAGTTAATATTTGATTATCAATTAGTTAATTAATAATAATCGATTAATATGGCGCTCTTTACGGGCGTCTTTTTTGCTGCTCAAGTATCGTTGATAATCGTTGCTAAGCCTTTTTACGCCATTTTTTGTACCTCCTGTGTACCTCACCAAGAAAATCCGAAGATTATCGTTGGCAAGGTCGTAGAGAAATGAGACGCTGTGAGACACAGTGATACGTAGAGATACAGTTTTGGCGAAATAAAAAGATAAATGAAATGGCTAGTAACATCAACATTCAGAAAAAATGTGAGTGGTGTGGCAAATTATTTATTGCCCACAAAATCTCGACACGATACTGTTCGCGTCGTTGTGCTAACCTTGCCTACAAAGTAAAAACAAGGCAAAAGCGTATTAGCGAATTTCAAACAATGATCAATCAGCAAATCGAAAAAAAAGATTGCATTGACAAGGATTTCTTTACCCCAAGCGAAGCTGCAAAGTATATCGGTATCAGCAGGACTACCTTTTATAGGTATCTAGAAACTAACCTAATAAAATCGGTTCAGTTAAAGAGAAAGACTATTATTAGGAAACGAGACATCGAGGCTCTGTTTGATAATGCCTCTCCTTACAAAAAACATCTACCAAGAGCCAAGCAGAGCATCACCGACTTCTACACCACAGCTGAAGTTAAGGAGAAGTATGGCGTAAAGGATTCTCGGATATTTCATATCGCTAAGGAACATAATATTTCACGAACCTTTCACTGTGGTAAAACCTATTGTAGCAAAAAGCATATTGATGACTACTTTGCAAAGAAAGCTCACGATCCTGAAATCAAGGAATGGTACAGTACGCAAGATATGCAGGAGAAGTTCAGCATGACATTGACGGCCATATATTCTTTTGTATCAAAGAATGCTATTCCCAAAAAGAAAGTCGGCATCATGGTGTACTACTCCAAAAAGCATGTGGACATCGCCAAAGGTCTCATAGCTCCCGAAGAACCCAAATACTACACATTTCAGCCATAAAGTTCCGCTGTCATCCTTTACAAGGTTTGTTTTGGTTATGGACACTACATCAATATAAGATGTTCCGGTATAACAGGCGAAAAGAAAAAGATCTCTAGTAATAATATGCGACCAACGGTGTTCCTCTATTTCCAAATCACGGAGTTTTTCAAAATTCTCACGGCTCAATGCTCTCGGTGGCTTCTCCAACTTCTTTGGCAAAGTGTAATGTTCAAAATGGTATTTGTCCGAATGTCCTTCCTTAAAGGCTATACGACAGACCCGTTTAAGTAAAGCCAGATAATGGCGTACGGTTTCAACACTTAATCCACACTTTATGACCACATATTCCTGAAACTCCCTTATGAACTGCTCGTTCAATTGTCCGAAAGCAAGATCGGAAACCTTATAACGGCTGGATATAAATTCGGCAAGTCGTTGCCGCGTATAAATATAATTGGGTATCGTTCGTAATGAATATTCCACACCGAAAGAGATTTGACTTCTTCTATGTGACGGTCAAAAAGTTTGAGCAGAGTCATGCGGCTGTCCATTCCACCTTGAAACAGATTTTTTACTGAAACGGCATCGAAATCGGTTTTCCGTTCTACAAGGGTATCAAATGCTTTGTGTATGGAAACAAGCAGCCTGTCTATTTTGGCATTGGTTTCCACCGCTTCCTTACTTTTGCCGTTCAACCGGCTTTCCCTCGGATTCCAAAGTTTCTCACTGCAATTCAGTTTACAACTGAATTGCGCTACACTACGGTTTACCGTAATTCTGCCCATGATCGGAGTTTTTCCGTTCTTGTCTGTTCCGCTTCTTTTAAGGTAAATCAACACCTTGAATTTTTCAATCTTCATACGCTTACATTTTTTGTTGTAAAACTACAATTCTTATAAGCGCTCTTTGATATACAAAACATCGCAAATCGGCGAGAAAAATATCCGGTCTCAGATTACTTGATTTGCTCACCGTTACCTATATTGCTCAGGTAACTGGACAGCTAACGTTTTGGTAACTGAAACCACTCAACATTCTGCACTTCATTACTTTTTCAACTTTAAGCAAAATGATGAATATCTGCTTATTTCCAACACGTTACGATTTATCTATTCAATCTTGTTAGCTATTGCTTTTTACTTTATACTCCATTGCGGTCGTCATTCATACGCCGTCATTCAAATCTCTTTAGGCACAGACATTTACACAGTATCGAAGATGCTGACGCATAAGAATGTCACCACGACACAAATCTATGCTGATTTGGTTAACTCCAAGAAACGAGAGACGGCGAATAAGATTTCGTTGAAATAATTCTATATTAACAATAAGGAATTCCGATTTTTCAGAGTTCCCTATTCATTTATTATTTCTCATCTTCCACAGCAATTTTAGGTAAACCAAGTCTTATTCGAACAATATCTAAAGCTAAAATATCTATACGCTGAAAATATAATTCAGCTTCTTGATTTGTTAATGCAGGATGAGGTGATTGAGGTGAGGCATTATAATGCCTTGTTTCTTTTCTTGAATTAGCAATTCCCATTAAATCTTTTATTGTTGTATCTCCAAAGAAGGGAATTAGTTCAGAAAAAGTTTCTTTAATTCGTCTATCAAGCCTATGCTTTTGCTTTAATGGATATAACCAATTGATCATGTCAATTAATTTCCCCATAATTAAATAACACGCTCTTTCGTCGGATTCAACAGCACTATTATGTACTGCTATCAAATCTTTGATTCCTTCATCCAAAGAATCATAATTATTAAGAGCAATATGTAATTCATCCAAAATAGAGGTTTTCATATTTCCATTAGTAGGAATAGGAACTGCTCGTGTAAATGAAGTAAGCGTTTCCATTAAATATGTATCAATTTCATCAATATTAGCATCCCAACCCTTAGGTATCTCCCTAAAGTCTACAGTTCTAATTCTTTTGTGAAATATCTGATTATGAGGCGAATTCAAAGATATCCCTAAGGCATATTTAAGCAACATCGTTAGCTTTTCCACAAAACCTGATGTCAAAATTGAATCATATGTTAAGTCATTATAATCTTTGATAGTTTCTTTTGTCGAAACTATAATACGATATTCATAACCAAATTTTAATTCCCTGTAATCATCTGATATGATCCATTTATCATATTCAAAAGAATTATGCTCATATTCATCAATATGAATTGGCATAGGTTTACTTTTATAGACTATATGCATATTACAAAATTGACTTACAGGCAAATATACACATTTAATATTGATAGCTACTACAATCTTATTGTTTTCTAAAAGATTAAATTCAAAATAATAGATTACATAATTAAGCCGATTTTAATTCGTAGTTATTAAACTCTTAACTAGGAAAAAAGCTACATATCGAGGACAAATGCTGCCACTTTCTTGGATTTATAATATGGTATCTATGAAATGACATATATTTGCGCACAAACAATTAGCAAATATCACTATGAATCAGAAAAGTATAGAACATATAGTACTCTATTTCCTTGTATTGGTAGGTACTCTTGTCGTTGGCGTTTTAGTTCGTCAGTTTGTATTATCCAAAGGTGTTGACGATTTCAGTAGTAATGTTACATTTTTTGCGACAGTAATTGTCTTAATGGCGATCTATGCCAGCTTATAGACAACTTTCAATCAGTTTCTGCTACCACGCATAGAAGCTTTTCTATTGCGTTTCTTTGCTTTTCAAACGATGAAAAATCACAATGATACCGTTTCTGCTCCGGAAGCCCTTACAATCGAAGATTCAAATCAGGCTACTCCCAGTGTCATTGTCCCTGCTCCTACCGCTGAAGAAATGACCTCTGAACCTTCAAATGCGAACCAATTCTATCGCAAAAAGGAATCGTGCTATTCAAACCAAATTGGAAAGGTCCTCAGCTATACGAAGCAAACAATGGTCGCCTATATGAGTGAAGAAGATCTCAACCGTTTATGTGCATACATCGTAGAATATAGTTCAAGCGATACCTTACAAAAGATATCGCCTGTAAAGGTTGACTCACAACTTAAAAGCATTGATATTATGCATTTTGGTTGGAATATTGGTAAAGCTTTTGGTAGGAAGCGTATTCATACTGCCACATTCATTAAGAAGGTCTTTGCTCATGCTCTCCGTAACTTGGAAATCTCAACTATTGAGCGTAAAATGTCATATAGAGAAACTACGTGCAGGATTAAACTGGATGAAAAAGATGGTGTAAGATAAATGATTTTGCGAGTCATTTAATATAGCAAAACGAGAAATATATATAATCAAAACGGAAATTATATAATAAATACTGGAAATTATTTGGCATTAAATAGAAATTATATTACCTTTGTATGAAATTAAACTATATAAAAAAAGATGGCACCATATTTTAATATTATCCAATCACTTTGTCGAGCATGTTTTTCCTCAGATTTAGATGTTATAACTCATCAAATTGAGAGACTTATATCTGCATATCGTGCTGACGGCAATATTGATGAGGCAAAAGCATTAGAAAAGATGCTTAATAATGCAAAAAATAAAGAAATTCTACATTCAAGTGTTATTACATTTTCATCTTGTTTGCAAGGTGAGACCTTAACACCTAAAACGATTATACCTGTTGATAAAGAAACATCTGCTCCCATCCTGGATGTTATCTATGTGGATGAACTGCCTTCCACCGAACCCATTTTTGACACATTTATAAAAGAGGCAGTCGATTCCGTTATACTTGAATGGTCAAACTATGATAAATTAATAAAAATGAACGCCACACCATCTCGTTCATGCCTTATATATGGTTTACCAGGAACAGGAAAGACGCATCTAGCAAAATGGATAGCAAAGCAATTAGGATTACCTATAGTATTGGCAAAACTGGATGGCATAGTATCTTCATTCTTGGGAACCAGTTCCCGTAATATTGGAAATCTGTTTGCTTTTGCAAATAGGTATAAATGTATACTTCTTTTAGATGAATTTGACGCTATAGCAAAATTGCGAAATGACCCTCAAGAAGTAGGAGAAGTTAAGCGCATAGTTAATACTTTATTGCAATGTCTTGACTCTAGAGATGAAATCGGATTTACTATTGGAGTTACGAACCATGAACAATTATTAGATCCTGCAATATGGAGAAGATTCGATGTGCAGATAGAAATACCTAAACCGTCACCTTCTATTATACCATTATTATTGCAAAATTTCATTAGTCCATTAAAGTACAATGAGGCTGAAATATCATTCTTATCGTGGTGTATACAAGATTGTTCTGGAGCAGATATTCAGAAACTTTCAAATTGGTTGAAACGAATGAGTATTATAGATGAATATAAAAATGAATGCTTATATCATCTAATGCAACGCTATACTCTTTTAAATACTGGAAGGATTAGTGATAAAGTGAAAGAAATTATTACTAAAGCCCCTGATGATATTTATGCGAGTCTTAAAGCATCATCACCAGAATTAAAGCAAAAAGATATAGCTGAAATTTTTAATATGACACCCTCATCATTTTGCAAGATGATTCAAAAAAATAATAAAGAATAATTATATGGCAAATTTTCCAGTACAAGTCATTTTAGATAGTGACAGATATATTCAAGAAGTTCTACCTCACCCTGGAGGTAGCCGTAAAGATTTTTACAGTGGCAAGAATGAATTATTTTCTTCGCACAAAGAAAAAATAACAACACAGTTAGACTCAGTTAGTGTAGCCTTTTCAGAGAATCAGTATTCATCAATCGGATACACAAAAGTAAGATTAATAACAAATGCATGGGCTAAAAGTCATAGGCCTTTGGGAAAAATCTTTACAACTAATAACGGATGTACTATGGTTGGTGGATTACGTCAGGGTGAAATGCTGGTACGACTGTCCGCTGAGTCTGCATCTTTAATAAAAAATGAAATTATAGAGCACGCAGAGGATGAGCCACGTAGAAGTCCGAATAAAGAAGGCATACTCATGGATAGACCTAGCGAGTGGCGATGTGAAGTTGGCACAATTGATAGTATCATTCCATATGGAGCAGAAGATAAATTAAAAATAAACTTAGAAGACATTCACTCTTGGATAGAGAAATACGGAACATGTCAATTCTTGATTGAATTGTTTGACAAGCCAATTCCACAGCAGAATTGGGATACATTAATGGAGGAGGAATATAAATTACATTCAAGTTTTATTAATGGGCTCAAGACTCATACTGGATTATGTATATATCGCTCTAAAATTCTATCTTCTGACACAAAATTCATACTATTATTAACGGACAAAGAAGATGTCACTGTTTCGTTGTTTGATTCTATTCAACATAACTCAACCGCTGAGGTTACACATGACATAGGGAAGTATGTGTCATTGTTAGAGTTTATTTCAGGGCATCCTATAGTTAAAAGTATTGATATTGTACCAATTGTCGAAAGCAATCCAATACCATCGTTCAACATTGATGGTACTGAAGAGTTAATTATACCACAACCTTCATCTGAATCAGATTATCCAACGATTGCAGTTGTAGATACTGGCATTTCGGCAATATACGCCCCATGGATTATTGATGACTGGGACAATATATCAGTAAATATGCGTGATACTACGCACGGTACATTTATAACTGGGTTATTAGTAAACGGACAGCTGTTAAATAGCTCCAGTGTATGCCAGGACCCCGATGGTTGTAAAATAATTGACTTATGTATGCTCCCCAAAAAAGATAAGTTCTCCTCCGTTTATCCAAATTCATTGGATGATTTTTTAGGAGAACTTAACGTTGCCATCCCCACAATATTAAGCCGCACAGATGTCCGTATTTTTAATCTAAGTATGAATATACGTTGTACTCGACTGTCTTCAGATTACGGGGAATTTGCCAAAGCACTTGACGAATTAGCTGTTAAGTACAACATTGTGTTTGTAATTTCAGCTGGCAACCTTATGACTTCTCGTCCAGAATGGAGTGATAATCCCATTGATAATATTACAGAATGGAATAAGCGTGATGATGACATTGTATATATGCCAGCAGAAAGTTGTCGTAACATTTCTGTCGGAGCATTAAATCCAACAAATAATGGCCTAACATCATATAGTTGCAGGGGTAAAGGTTCTACCTTAACAGTAAAGCCTGATTTTGTACATATTGGAGGTTTAGGATATATAGATCCTGAAATAGGTACAGGATTATACTCCGTAGATAATAATAGTAATATTACATATAATTGCGGAACAAGTTTTTCTGCCCCCCTTGTAGCAAAAACAATGGCTTTGGTGGAAAAACAAATAGAGGGAACAGTATCAAGAGAAACCCTTATAGCTCTAATGGTACAAAATTCACATATTCCATCTGCTTTTAATAGACCTGAATATCAAACAATGCTAAAAGATTTAATAGGTTACGGAATGCCTACTTCTGCTCACAAAATACTAAATGGAGATCAACATTCTATAAATTTAGTATTTGCATCACGTATTAAGCCAAAGAAAGAGATGGTTTTTGAATTCATGTGGCCTCAATGTCTAATTCGGAACAACAAATGTTATGGCGATGTAAAGATCACATTGGTAAGCACGCCTGCAATTGATTATAATTATGGTGATGAAATGATTAGAGGAAACCTGAATGTTACATTATCACAAACAAAAGGCGATGGTACTTCGCAATATTATTTAAAACCACTTTATAAGGAGGAAGCTGTTAGGGAACATGGAGAATATGAATGGCAACTTATAAATGAAAACATGAAATGGCAACCCATTAAAGTTTATCATAAAGAATTTAAAAGAGGTACTACCCATTACAGTCCTTGGAAACTACGAGTTAGTAGAGAGGATAGAGACTTTAATGTTGTAGACAATGAAGGCATTCCATTTACGATTATTATGACTATATCTGACACCTCGTTAGAAACTAATGTTTACGATGAAATACGACAAACTCTTGTAGCGCAAGGTGTACAGATTGCAGACATTCAAACTGCAGCGAGAATTACTCAGCGCATATAAACTTAGAATTTATCAAGAATTTGAAGTATTACATTAAATAATACAATTTCATATCCACACATTGTTTAATTTGAGGTTTAACCACAGTCGTGAGATTGTGGTTAAATCTTATTTTTTGATATACCTACTGTTAAATTCTATTTGCATATTCATAGTTGGCATTATTTCTTATCAAAAAACACCAATAACTACCATTAGTGCCACTATATAGCATAATAAATCGTCTAATTATCAATTACTTACAACAAAAAATCACCACCAAAAGTTATCTCACAGTTATATTCCGGTGATGTTTTCCACCATCAAAACACCAATTTCCTTTGCCAGCGAACAATTAAAAAAGAGTACGTATGGCAAACGAACAAATCACTTTTGATAAGCCGCCGCAGGCAGTAGGTTATCTCACAGAACAGATGGAACAAATCCGGCAAATGGTAGCGGCACTGCAACCGCAAACATCTTCAGACAAGCATCGTCTTATTGAAACTGACGAAGCCTGCAAAATCACACGAAAGGCGAAACCTACCATTTTCACGCTTGCGCGTAAAGGACTGATTCCAGCCTATAAAAAAGGTAAGAAACTCTACTTCTATGAAGATGAATTGCTGCAATGGATTGAGTCCGGGTGCAAGCAGATGCAGGCAATGTCGTTCCAGGAACAGGCAGCGGAGATAGTACATGGAGCGAAACGCAAGCCAAAGGGAGGTTATAACTTTTGATCTGCACGGCTATGGAAACCTCCAAATTAACAGCAGAAGGTATTATCGGCGAGGCTGTGCGCATTGGAGCCAAAATGTCCGGTGGTGAGTTCCCGATAGAAATCTTTCCTATCAGGATTCTGCGTATCATCAGCAGTTTGCACGATTGTCAGGGCTATCCCGTGGATTATGTCGCCGCAGCTATCCTTGCGGCCATTGCCGTGGGGATTGGCAACTCCCATCTGGTGCAGGTGAAGCGCAACTGGCTGGAAAGTCCTATTCTGTACATGGCACTGATTGGACGCCCCGGAGCGAATAAGAGTCATCCGCTGAGTTTCGCTTTCCAGCCGTTCATTGAACATGACTATTGTCAGAATCAGGAGTATCAGAAGCTGTATGCCGAGTATGAACGCACTATGTCCATGAGCAAAAAGGAACGCATGGAAGCCGGTTTGGATGAGTTTCCGCAAGCTCCCGTGCGCAGACGCTTTCTTGTTTCGGATATCACTCCCGAAGGATTGAGCCTGATACATGCCCAGAATCCCAGAGGGCTCTGCCTTTGGTCGGACGAGCTGTCGGCCTGGTTCAAGAATTTCAACCGCTATAATAACGGTTCGGAAGAACAGTTCTGGCTTTCGGTGTTCAATGCCAAGCCCACGATTTCAGACCGCAAGAGTACGCAAAGTTCCATTTTTATCAGACGTCCCTATATCTCCGTTATCGGTACCATCCAAAAGAAAATTCTGGGCGAACTGGTCAAGGGCGAGCGTTCGAGTAACGGTTTCATAGACCGTATTCTTTTCGTGATGCCTGAATCTGTCTTGAAAAGCAGATGGAACGACCGGGAAACTCCAGAAGAACTGGAAATCCAGTGGCAACAGATTATCGACAAGCTGATCGCACAGGATTGTCCGCATGACGAGAATAATGAGTTGCAGCCTCAATGCCTGCCATTCGATGAAGATGCCAAGCAACGACTTTACGGTTGGCAACATGAAAATGCCCGCCAATGTGATATGGAAACCAATGATGCGTTGGTAGGTATTTACTGCAAACTGGAAATCTACATTATCCGATTTTGTCTGATTATCCAGCTTGCCCGATGGACTTGTGGAGAGTGCGATAAGACTACGATTGACCTTGAAAGCGTGAACCGTGCCATCCTGCTGGCCGAGTATTTTCGGACAACAGCCGTAAAAGTGCAGACCGCCGTCAGTCAAGAACAGTTGAGCGAATTGCACCGCAACATATACCTGAATCTGCCTCACAGATTTACAACGGCAGAAGGTATCGGCATTGCTGAAAGTTACGGGATGAAAGAGCATGCTTTCAAGATGTTTCTAAAACGCCATATCGGAACATTATTCAGAAAAGAGAATCATGGAGAATACAGTAAATAAACCTGTTACTATGCACATTTTCGCAACCGAGGGGTTTGTGAAGTTGCGAAAATGTGCATAGTAACATCCAAACAGAAAGAAAAATGAACTACAGATTTACATTAGAACCATACAAAGGTGTCAGCACCCGGCACACATGCCCGAACTGCCACCGCAAAAGTTGTTTCGCCAAATACATCGATACGGAAAAACAAATCAGCTTTCCTGACTATGTAGGGCGATGCAACCATGAACAAAAGTGCGGCTACAACTATACGCCCAAAATGTACTTTGATGAGAATCCGATTGCCAAGGAGCGATTGAGTGAAGAGTTTGTACCAGTGTCAAAGCCACGCATCAGTCTCCCTCCTGCGCCATCCTTCATTGAGCCCGAAATTATGAGGCAATCCCTGAAGCTTTATCACACGAACAAGCTGTTTCAGTTCCTGAGTTTCCATTTCGGACAGGAGGCTACCGAAGAGCTGATGTTGCGCTACCATGTAGGAACCTCGAAGCATTGGCCGGGAGCTACGGTCTTTTGGCAGGTCGATATTTCCGGACGTGTACGCACCGGAAAAGTGATGCTCTACAATCCTGGAAGCGGAAGACGGATTAAAGAGCCGCACAACTACATCACGTGGGTACATTCCCTTTTGAAGAAAGAGAATTTCAACCTCCGGCAATGCCTGTTTGGTGAGCACCTTTTGTTTTCCGACCAACAGCGTCCGGTTGCCCTTGTGGAGAGTGAGAAAAGCGCTTTGATATCCAGTTTCTATCTGCCGCAATACCTCTGGATTGCTTCGGGCGGAAAGAACGGTGCGTTCAATCAGGATGCCATGAGCGTATTAAGAAACCGACGTGTTCTGCTCTTCCCCGATCTGGGTGCAACCGACTATTGGAATAGTAAAATGGAGATGATCCGAAGCCTGGGAATAGAGGTTTCTCTCTTCGATTTTATGGAAAGAAACGCAACAAAAGAAGA
>OGLM01003936.1_pt1 | contig 11469 bp, 10 predicted proteins | sample 1572531 | NCBI WGS metagenome assembly OGLM01 (sample SAMEA2581909, study PRJEB24529) | metagenome | biome: Human gut stool | place: China | collected 2011 | reverse complement strand
CTCCGAAATAGAAAATAATCCCACCACCGCGTAAAGTCACTTTCGTATGGGAACTCCGCTCATTGGGCTTGTCGATGATATTGCACCTATCAGCCACTCTAAAATAAAAAAGTTCTGCCAAAAACAGCAGAACCAATATAATCAGATAATACATAACAGTATTTTCCTCTTTAATTTTTAATTGTTTACTTTTATATTTGAGAACGATTTTATCGTTCTCACTATCCCCTCCTCTGCCCTCACCGGCATTCTGTCAATTCCCAGGGCAGCCTTTATCTTCGCATTACTCACCACATAATTCTCTGTCAACTTGCGCAGACGCTCTGTATTCAAAGGCAAATGGAGCAGAGTCCCAAGCCGGGCACAGAATTCCATCAGTCCTCTGTTTATCTTCCAGATATGCGGCTTGCGGTCCAAAGCCCGACACATCAAAGCTATCAGCTCATTCGTGGACAAGGCCTCGTCATCTCCCATGTGGTAGATACCACTCCCCACCTCCTTAGTCAACAGCCCTTCCACCACGTAGCAAAGATTGTCTATCGAAGTAAAAGACCTCCTGTTCTCAAAAGCCCCCAAAGGCCAGGGAATACCTTTCCTCACCACATTATAAAGAAGATTCAGATTGCCTTTGTTGCCGGAACCATGAATCATGCAGGGACGCAGGATATAAACCTGCTTGTCATCATAAGGATTAGCTTTCAATTTCCCATTCTCAACCTTCAACTTGTCAAGGATGTAATTCTCGGCAGCTATCTTACTTTCCCCATAAGGCCCTACCGGAGCAGGCACCACATCTTCAGTCAGCATATCACCCACCACACTGTCTGCAGCGGCTTTCACAGAACTGAAGAATATGAACTTCTTCGCAGACGATTCCAGAAAGAAATCAAATATCTTTTGGGTCAATCCCGTATTAATATCAAAATAGGATTGGGCTGCGGACCGGTTTTTCGTATCATGGGCTTTACCAGCCAGATGAATAATGGCATCGAATTCAGGAAGATCCCACATCGGAAAAGAAGCCGGTTCAATATCTTTCCAGAAAAAAGTCTTTATCACCCCCGCCTTTTCAGGAGCAACAATATCCAGCCCGTAAAGACAATGACGTTCCTTTAGGGCAATAACAAGATTGGAGCCCACAAAGCCGTGGATTCCAGTGATTAATATGTTCATGGAATTATTCTATAAAATATACTGACCAGAAACGTGATTATTGGTCATATACTTGATAAAGTAAATATCCTCAACTTCAACAACAAGTATACCTTCATATGAACACAAACTTTATATGGGAATGAAGCCTGTTCAATAGTTCCTCCCCCAATAACACATCCAATATCATCACATTTTCCAATAACAATATCCAAATTCTCCTTATTGCTTGTGTAAGTAACAAACTTTCCTTCTACCGATTCTTGCTTTTTATATGACTCAATTTTCAAAATTCTCAGTATAGATATACTACTCAATTTATAACCCTAAATTGAAATACCAAATTTTTTCCAATACCGCAATAATGACTTGAGAAATATACAAGCATACTTCAAAGAATATCTTGCCGATCGTGTCCCCTCATACTCAATTTCTGCCTCTGGAAAATAAACAACAGAATATCCTGCCAGATGCATTCTCTTGCACAAATCCATATCCTCGCAATACAAAAAGTAGTGCGCATCCAGCCCCCCTACTACCTCATAAGCCTGACGTGGTATCATCATAAATGCACCTATCACCCAATCTACCGACTGTATATTTAATGCAATTTCCACTCTCTCCATACCCAGCATCCGGTGCAAATGGCGACAAACAAAATTCATGGGTGTTATAAAACGACGAAAACTATCTTGTATTACACCCTGTACATTCTTTATCTGTGGTGCAATGACACCAATAGAATCATTCTGCATTAAATAAGCATACATCCTATCAACCCCCTTACCTAGTTTCACATCTGGATTCATTATCACTAATACATCACCACTAGCCACTTTCAACCCTTGATTCATAGCATATGCAAATCCACCATTCTGCTCATTGAATATCCACTTCAGCATACTATAGTCTCTCACCAGTTCTTCTTGTTTTATTTTAGAATAAACAGAGTTGGATGAAACAATAACTTCATATAAAACTTCCCTAGGAATATTCCGGGATATAGCATCTTGGCAAAGCAAGATTTCATCAATAGAATAATATTCTACAATGACAAAAGATAACTTTACAGAATTGTGAATCATTTTGTGATTAAAGTAAGTAACATTTTACTTCTATAATAGAATCCTGCTATTCTGGCAAAACATAGCTTTCCATCAAAATCAATTATTAAAGCTTTGAAAGCTCCCAATATTCCCATTATTATACAATGTATAGCCTGCTTATATTTTTTATGTTTGCAGAGCAAAAAGACCACACCTTCACCATATTTCTTATACCTTTCAATCAAAGCTTTTAAAGAAATTGTTGCAAATTTCGTATCGGAAGCCGGATGAAATGTGTGTAAATGCTGATTAAATACAAAAGGTCCAAATCGTTCACAGATTCTAAGAAAAAAATCACCATCCTCTCCTGCTCCATATTTGGCACCAACTCCCATTCTTTCATCAAAAAATCCAATTTCTATAAAATGGTCATATTGAATAATCATATTAACAGACATGGCATTTTGATAATTATTTGTTTTTTCCAAATAATTTAACTGCGGCATTTTCTGGTATGGTATATTTGTCCCCTCACAAAAAACGTTAATCAATGTATCAGAATACACTTCTGAGACAAAATTGTCAAAGAACTCTTTGTCAAATGTACTGTCATCATCAGGAAACATCACATAAGATGCTATCAAATTATGTTCTCTTATATATTTAATACCTATATTTCTAGCCTTTGATAAACTGCAAAGTTCTTCACACTTCAATTTGGTGATTGTAGTATAAGAAGTATCATAAACAACATCCAAATCAAAACCGCATTGAAATAAAATGATTACATGCACTCTTAAACTTTCATTGTTGCTTGCAATACTTGACAATAAATAATGAACATGAGAAAGAGATGTACAAGTTGAGATGAAAATTAAATCGTATCTCATGAATATGGAACAGTATTATTAGATTTTTTTACCAATATTTATTGATGGTGGCAATATAAAAAACCAACCCCACATTATAAAAAACACAAACGCATTAAAGCAGTGAACAAATACCATTGACAGAGCTATGAAAAAGAGCATTATGTTTATACTTTTTTTATCTTTTAAGTAACCCAATAAAAATATTAGTAAAAAGCATACAAAAGAAATCATCCCTAGCTCTACTAATATCTGTAAAAAATAGCTTTCAGTAGCTTCTGCGCTCTGTTCTCCTCCCAGGATCTGATGAGTCCCAGCACCATCTCCCCAAAAAGAAACCTTCTCAAGCAATTCCCGATAAACACTTAATCTACCTTCTTTTTCCTCTCCCGCAATATTTTCCACACTAACTATTCTAGACAAAAAAGAAACCTCATCTGAAAAATAAACCATTACTAAAAGTAAAACAACCGAAACTAAAAGTGTCATAATTTTACTTTTCATATTTCTTGTATTCAAAATATAATACCCCCCAAACAATAGAAGTATCAGAAAAAATGATTTATTACCTGAATGAGCCCCTGCAAATAAATAAATAGACATTAGGATCAAATTTAAGGCGTTTTTTTTGCTATAAAGAAAAAATGAGACTGCATACAATACCATAAACAAACCAAAAACTTGAGGTGATGATAAAATAGAAGTTGCCCTTAGATAAATCATCCAATTAGGAAACACGTCAGAAGTAGCTTTCAGTACATATGGATCAACAGGTCCACTCAAGTTTATAAATCCAAATATCCCCGGTGAAACATAGAATTGTATAACCCCTAATATAGCAATCAACAAAACCGGATATTTTAGCCCTAAAATAAGCTGCGGAAAATAGAGTAGCATTTTTCTTTCATCATATAGCAACCAATATAGTAATGGCAATGTATAAATAATCATCCCCATAATTATGGATATGGTTGCTTGAGATAATAAAAATAAAATGGAAGATAAAATGACACTAACTATATATATGACAATAGAAAAAAAATAGATTTTAGACTTACATAAAACTTTTCTTCTAAATAAAAGAGATAATCCTAATATCAAAAAGAAAAGATATGCGTATCGTATTCCATACCTAATAAGTATACTATTATAAAGTGCACATACCTCTACCAATAAAGGTATCCAATAATAGATTTTTCGCTCAGACAACATTATGAGGTTACTAAATATTATCTAAAACAATTTGCTCCGGAAATTTATTCTTGTCAGGAATAAATTTTGAAAATAATTTACGATACAATAAAGACTCCAATCTCGCTAAAAAAGAAGAATATAACAATTTATCATAAGAGAATGTATATATTGTTTTGAAAAGCATATTTCGTTTAATGAACGATATATCAACAAAATTTGCTCTATGGCATCTCACTTCCCTATCCAACAAATAGAACGCATATTTTAGAGCTCCTTCCTTAGCTAGAGGCTGCAAATCGGCCTTTATCATCTCACACAATTCTTCTATACTACTGGGAAGATAACATACGCCTAAATTATAGTATTCACTGGCAGACAAGAGTATAGATGGCTTTCCCCAATAGTTTGCCTCTACCCCCATAGTAGATCCAAATGAAATAACTTTATCAGCCGCATTCATCAACGAATAACTACTGATTTTTTCAGCTGGTGCAATAACTATAATATTATCAAACTTATCAGCCAGCTCCAATAAATCATTCACAAAAGGGTTATCTAATTGGGACAAATTAGGGTGCATACGCAGATAAAAACAGAAATTTCGTTCCCCTATAAAGTGTTCTAATATAGAGCAAATGCCTACATACTGAGATTTAAACAAAGAATAACTATCATAGTCAGCTCCGATAGCAGCGAGTTCGTCATCTGAAGAATTGAATATAACAATATTCCTCTTTTGCGAATCCCATTTTTGAGGAAGTAACCCTATTTGTTGCTTTTTTACATAAGATTTATCAATAACACAATCTCCTCCTTTTTTCCATTCATAAAAGTGGCTCCCAATTTTAATTTTTTCTTTTTCTGAAAGCGACGACTGATTCCATGTATCATAAACTTTTTTCGTTTTATTATTGATATCAAATGCACTACAATTAAAAAAAGTTTCAATAAAAAATGGCTTTTTACATCTAGGGCCATCCAGCACTTCTTTTATCTGGTAATCTATATGATGCTTCCTTGCTATTTCTATGCATATGGCTGCATCAAAATAACGGCCATTAAAAACTACGATACAATCTGGTCTGCAATCCTTTACAATCTTTTCAAAACAAATAAATCTCTCAATTACTTGTGAAACTAATTTTGAATAATATTGTTTATGTCTCTCCGAAAAAGACATTATAGAATTTCTTGTTGCTGAAATATAGGCCGATGCTATAGAATAACCTAGGTTACAACCCTGAAATGTAAAGTCTTTCAATTCATCTATATCACAGAACAAATATTCTTTTGCATCTTTTACACACTTATTTTTATCAAATAAAGGTATAGTAGTCAAATGCTTTGAGTATTTACCTAAAAGCCTATGAACTCTATTCACACAATTCTTACAAATTACAGAATTAGAGCTCAGATTGGAGATACAAGATTGATATTTAGCATTACAATATACCCATACTATTTCATCCCCCTTTTCATTTAAAGCCAAAGATTCATTTAATAACACTCCCATATGAGGCATTGTTATAGAGGAACCTCCATAAAACAAATATTTCATCCTACAAAAATTTTAGTTTATATGAAATTTTACTTATATTAGAAATAATAATTACCATGATTAATAAAGTCATCGATAATTTAGCCATAAAGTACTTTGAAAGAATTATAGATGTCACCAATGCAAAAACAGATATCAAAAACAATTCTACCAATTTAGACCTATTACCTAACCATAACGAAATTTGCTCCTTATAATACCTGATGAAAAATGGGATAAACATTTGAGTCCAATAAGAAATCAAGGTTGTAATCACAGCAACTCTATAGCCAAACAATGGGATAAAAATCAAGAGCAAGATAATATTCAAAAGACCGGGTATAAATACTAACCAGAGTAATTGCATAGTATCTTTCTTTATAAAACAGATGTTTGACATAAAAACATATAACGGGAATACGCAGTTAGCAAAACATGATATTTGAGAAATAACCATACTTTCTTGCAGACTCTCATTTCTTATCAAAATGCTATAAATCTCCGGCATCCACAAACAAAAAATAAAGATAGATACCAATGCTATAGATTGACACAAGAAAAATAAGAAACGATAACACATATAATTTTCGCTTCTAAAAGTAGTCTGCATATAAGGAGCAAGTGCAAAAGCCAAAGCTGTTGTCACAATAGTTATATAATCACCTAAAATATAACCATTGGAATATATGCCAATATCTTCTATAGGTATCTCATAGAGAGCCATTATTATCCTACTTGAAGAGGACAACAGCAGAAATCCTAAAGCATGAGGAACAACCGGTAACGATATCTTCAGTAATTTGAAAATTCTTACTTTAGATATCTCAATTCTTGGATAAAGTTTCTCTTTCATCCACAAAGGGTAGATAAAAGAAAAGAAACAAAACATATAGTTCAGTGCAGAACCAAGAACAAATCCTAAATATCCAATTCTTAAGTATCTAATAGATATAAAAGTTACCGCAATCCCAATTAAACCACCTACTAATGTTCTTACAACAAAAGGAATAGGAGTTCCACGCAGTGTATATAGGCATTGTCCCATCAAATTATTAGCATTGAATTGCAAGCTAAAAACAGACAACAAAGCTAATAATATACGATTATCAAAATCTAAATTATCAAATGTACTCCAAATAATAAAAAATAGAATACACGAAAAAAAAGTAGATAATAATAGTAATAGAAACAAAATACGCCCCCAGACAAGTCTATACTTATCGCCATATTCATAATACGAATTGCTTAAGTGCATGTGCAATCCCAAAGTATATATAGATATAAAGATACCCATATAACTTGAAATAATCCCCCATACGCCATAATCGCTAGCTGACAGATAAGGGGTCACTAAAGGAAGTATAAGTATATTTATAAATGTCGGTAATTTAGGGACAATCCCAAACCATATAGATTTGGCAAACAAAGAAGATATATTCATATTACTAAGGTAACCTATGAAAGACTAGCAATCAATCGTAAGCACTCTGTTTAGGGCATACCGTTAATACTCAATTTTGAGCATATCCTTTTTATAAAGCACCAGAATGGATGCCTAAAAAAATACTATCAAATTCAATTGATTTTTAACTATTGACATACAGCCAAGTCTATATTTTACGGTGACAGACTCAAAGATATCTTGTGCATCCGAACCGGAACCATCCTTTTTACGGACTATTTCTTCGAACCGAAACAGTATTTGCAGATGGATTCGAATTGTTCCTTCAGCTTTATATCTCACAGTCCAAGGATTTACACAAGTTACGCTCTTCCTCAAGAAGAGATTGCAACTCATTTGATTTTTCTAACATCTGATTGGAGTGGGGTAACTCTCTGCTCAGATCCTCCAACACCAGTCTCATCACACGGTTATCCAGTTCCGCATTTTCCAGACGTTCGATCAAGTATTCCACATACTGGCTCTTCATTTCATCAGACATATCCTCACAGCAGCAAAGGCACGACGCGAGAAGGTCTCATGCGCCAGAAGCTCGCGCTTCTGAACTATCAACTGTTGTAATTTGTCCGTATCCTGCTTTTTGCGATATAAATATACAAAAAAACTTGATACTACCATATTAATTACCTTATCCTTAACAATTTAACTACGGGATTCTCTAACAGTAGGACCACATCCTTCAAGTCTATCCGATAGGAAACCTCGTTACCTTCGTCATCTCTGATTATCCGCATAAACTGATAGCCCGCAACAAACTTTTTCTCGAAAAGACTATACGAACGGTTATCATAGGCGAACAGGCGAACGATACGCCGGTCTTTAGACATCACGATATAAATGTCACCGTCTGAAGGCTCACGGTGCAACTGTTCACGGATGACGGACAGCACACGGGAATGCTTACAACGCATGTCTGTAAAGCCACGCAGGTAATAGAAGCGGTTCATGCCGGTCACACTCAACATAGGACCTCCAGCTTTTGGATCAGACGGTACAGACCCGGATAATCCAGATCTTTCTGGAGGATATGCAGGCCATTGCTCAAGGTCAGCTCCACGGATATACGCACGGGAAGCGCCCCCGGGACTTTGCCCGGCTTCCGGTGTCTGTGTACTGCACGGGGAGAAGGACTGTCCTTCTTTCCCGGGGTTTCCCCTGAAGGGGAAGACGGCACGGATTCCGATGGTGGACCCGAGGGAACACCATCCACCTGAACTTCCACTATTTTTTTGCGGGTATCCTTGTACCATTTGTGAAAAATGTTATATGGAACATTGTTCCGTAAACAGAATGTCTGGACTGACATTCCGAGAGGCACCGCCTCGGTTTGATACTGAAAGTAGAATCTTTCAAGGTCTTCACTGCTTAGCATAATTCGTAAGTTTTAGTTCGCAGCGAAGATATATATTTCATTTTTGAGCCCTAATTTGAGTGCTTACGGATATCAAAATATATGTTTCTAGATTTGCTGTTAGTAACTTACATGTTCTATGGTATATATCTGATTATTCATCAACTTTATAGTACACTTTAGTTATGTTGTTTTATTTTCCCTAACAGAATATGATAATCGTCCTGAAACTTAAATAGGTTTGTAACTTTCATTCTTAATAATTTGCAAGAATCAGGAAGTATATATATAGCCATTATTGTTTCAAACAGAGTCGTAGCCAATGCTGCTCCATTGAATCCCCATACTTTAGATGTAGTGTAACAAACAAGTACAGAGAAACACGCCATTGATGTACTGGCTATGGCAAAATGTTTGGGCTGATTGGTCATTCGATATGATATGACACTAGTCCACCAAACAGCATTCATAAATACTCCTATCATGAATATATTCCACACTGTTTTATCTACAGGCAGTGCATTTTGTGTCCACCAGTTATATAGGTTCAAACCGATGACACAAAGGGTGCAGGAGCCAATAAAACCGATTATAATAGAAAAATCAACAGCTATGCGGAAAAGCTTTTGAACTAAGGGTAGATTACCGCGTCCATACTCAAATTGGAGATCTGGGAAAATAGCTGCATTGATAATGCTAAATATTTGATTTACTGAACGACATACTGTACGTACTGTATTAAACACAGCAACAGCCTCTGCACCAAGTACAATGCGAACTACAAATGTAGTACCTTGAAAATAGACACTTTGCCATATCGGGGTGGCTAAATATCCTAGTCCTTTTGCGGTAATCATACGGATGTCTTTACGTTCCATTTTGCCTTTTAATCCATCAAAAGAAATCATTCTTCGTCCTATAATCCAATATAATGCAGTGTAGCTTACCGCTATTATCAGATTGGACAAAGCAAGGCTAATAACTCCATATCCCGCTTTAAGAATTGTTATACCCACGATTATATTCAACAAACTATTGCCTGAAGCTAAAAAACTTCCAATGGCAGCCCTGCGAGCTCCTCTATAGAAACCTTCAGCAAGTTGCGTGTAGAATAATATTAATTTAGATGTCATCATTATGGTTACGGCCAGCATTGCATCACTCGCCGTGATAACTGATTTTGCAAACCATCCAGCATAATAACCTGTCATCACAATAGTGGCTGTTAGTATTGTTCCTAATAATATAGTGGTTGAGATAACCCAAATACCGCTTTTGTATAGATTGGCTGCTTGCTGTTTATTTCCAGAGGCGTAAGCTAAAACAAATCCATTGCACACAGCGGAGCCAAAACCTAAATCGGAAAAGGCTAATATGCTTGGAATTATACTCAAAGTTAGCCATTCTCCATAATATTCCGCTCCCCATGCTGTGAGAAAAAAAGGAACTAGTATAAGCTGGTCAAGTATACGTATAGCTCTTTGGGTGATATTGGCAATGCCATTGTGTATGATGCCTTTTGTGATGCTCATATTAGTGGAATATTAGCCTATATGTTGTATTATTTGTTTGATAAGTAGTTGTCTTTCCTCTTTGATTTTTCGTATATTAGGATACATAATACCATTATTTGATTTGTAATCAAATCCCATTCTATCAAAGATCCCAGCTCTAGGTGTATTAAATAGAAAACGTGCTGGTTTATTGCAAGCTAATGCAATGGCACATGCATGAACTCTATCAGAAATAACAAATTGGGATGACTTTGTTATTTCCAAATAACTTAATGGATTGAAACTGATAAAGCTATTGGGCATGGCAAAATTTATATGATTAAATCTGGTGTTTAAATTTTGTATCGTTCTTACAATTTTTAGATTACCAATATATGCTTGTTGTGGTTGCATGAAATTCAAATGTCTAGCTATTTTAAACGGTAAATAAAATTTTGTTTTATGGTGTTCTATCTGTAAATTTTCAATATTACAAACGTCATCGTTGTTTTGTAAAGAATAACTTGGCTCTAATTCTGTATAGAAACTGCTAATGAAAAACGGTTCTTCCATTTTATAGGATTGTATATCAATGTTCGTATCTACAAGAAAGGCTGTGCATATCCCATTATAGGAATTTTTGATATATGGGCTAAAGTTATTAAAACTTTCTTCATCACGTGAAGAAAAAAATAGTGGTGGATATTTTTTGAAAAAATTACCAATTTCTGTAACTCTAGATTTGGATAATCCTGTACCTGATGCACTGATTAGAACATAGTCTTTTTTCCTTTTTTTTATTTCTTGGATCGTATGTTTATACTCGGTATCTATTGTCGGAATCAAGGGGCCCGAGAAAACGTGAATATCTCCTGCTTGATAATCCATCCAGTTTAGTGCATTTTTCATTTGTTTAGATGATGTTATTCTGAATGCTCGTTTTATAGGACCTTCCCCTAGTATAACTTCATGTTGGGGAAGACATTCTTTCAACATAAAGTATAATGAAAATTGATACCATCCATCACCTACATTATTCCAAGTAGAGTTTTCAACAATTATTTTCATATCGTTTTTATAAAATAAATATATATATATTAATTTCTATATTGCTGTCTTGAGGCTTAGGTAATCGTAAAAAGTGTACATTGTAATTGTTAGGCATGTCATATTGAGAAAAGGATTTTGTGTTGAAAGTCAGAATCAAAACTGTAGAGTAATCGGAAACTCTTATTTATTATATTGAAAATAAATCCTTTTAAATGTACATCACATCTTTCAGAAATTTCGTAATGAATTTCTAAAGTTAAGTTAATACTCAATTTAGAGGGTACCCTTTTTATAAGGCATCAGAATGGATGCCTC
>OGLM01003933.1_pt1 | contig 11477 bp, 25 predicted proteins | sample 1572531 | NCBI WGS metagenome assembly OGLM01 (sample SAMEA2581909, study PRJEB24529) | metagenome | biome: Human gut stool | place: China | collected 2011 | reverse complement strand
AGTGTTGCGCGAAGCGGCTTTGTATCGGATACCTGCCAGAATCTAATCCCGGAGCGCAACGCACCGTTTTCCTCATCGAGAAGCGGAACGAACTCTGTTACATCGAAAACCTCAAGATGATCAAGGTTCCAGAAGCCATACGATACGCCTCCAACAAGCGCCGCATGCGCTGCGTCCTGCAGCCGAACGTCGAACGATGCGCCGAGTTTTCCTTTGTTCGCGGCTTCTTTCAGCGTCACGCCGTTTCCGAGCAGATACTGCGTTTCCTGCGTGATAAAATTTGCAAAGAAATTGCTCCGAAGCTTATAGTTCGGACTGTAGTTGTCCGGAATGACTTTCCCGTTGAGTGTATAAAGCAGCTTTTGAAAATTTGCAATCGTCACATTCCTGTGCGCGTCGTATTCTTTCGCAATCAAAGCCTGCCGGTATATGTCGGATGCTTTATGGGCATTGATCGCAGCCAGCACGAACGCCATCCGTTCCCGGTCAGACTTTTCCGCGACCTCTAAAAAATCTTGATATGTTTTCATCTTTTACCTCACCGCGCCAGCTCCGGCACAAATCTGTGTTCTTTGAAGTGCTTTTTCAAGACCGTCATCACCATGTACCTGATTTCGTCCATAGCGTGGTCGTTTTCCTTCACGACGCGGTCAGATTCTGCTTTTTCGTCCCACCTGTAAAGCCCGAATTCGCGGATGGCGTCCTTACAGCCCGCATGAATCTTGATTCTTCCATCACGCAGGAAGTCGGACGTTGTGCGGATCCCGTTCAAAACGTCGTTGTCCGCGTGCCGGACTTTAAATCCGCTCCTTCTGCGCAGCGCTTCAATGAACGATGCGGCAGACGGATCCACGACAACGGCCCTGATTGGCTTATCTCCTGCAAGCCGTTCTACCATGTCGCAGTATTCCTCATCTGTTTTCTGTTTCTTTTCCTCGCGGCCGCTGTAATAGATCTCCGCAATCCTGACTGCACATTTTTTCCCAACGCACCATAACCCGGCAGAAAATGGGTTCAGCGTGCCATAGTCTATAGATATATAATAATCTCCGGTGTCCGGGGTATCCTGCGTGATGCAGCCATCTCCAAACATCGGATATACCAGTCCTTCGGCACGTACCCAGAGGCCGAGAATGTAGCGGTCGTAATAAACCGTCCCTTCGTATTCTTTTTTCAGATTTTCTTTAAAAGATTCCGGCAGGAACGGATTGTCGTCGATCGTATATGTCTGGCTGAAAATATCCGCGTTGCTATCGAGGAATTTTTTCAGCCAGTGGTCAGGATATTGCGGATTGAACGTCCCATCAAAACAGGAGTATTCCTTATCAAGACGGCTTTTTAGCAGTGCGAAGACTTCTTCCGACCAGTCCGCAACCTCGTCGCCGTAGCAATATTTAATCGACGCGCCGCGTATCTTTGACACCTGAGAAACCTTTTCCGCACCGAGGCAATAGCACTTTTCTCCGAAAATCCACGCCGTGTTGTCGCTGGAGATTGTTCCGACGAGCATATCGCCATACAGGTTCCGCATCGGCTCCAGCACATTTCGCTCAATCGTGGATTTTGTTACGCCGAGAATGACGGCCAGACCATCTTTCCCGATTCGCTCACGAATCCGGATCGGTATGATCCATCGAAAATCGAGGTAAGTCTTCCCGCTTCTGGTGGCTCCGCCCTTGAAGTTCCATCGATGCGTCCCGTATTTTACAAATTCACGTTGTTTCGGACTTAACAGCATCTTGGAACTCCTTCAGCATCGAATCAAGCTTCTCCATTGTCGTCCTGTTGCGGTCGGAAGCTGCCGCGTATCGCTTCATGAGACTGTCACCGGCTTTCAGCCGGTCGGACAGCGATGCGTCCATGCCGAACTGGTCTTTGACCTCCCCGCGCATGACCGCAGTGTAAAATTTCAGAATTTCGTTTGAATCCGCGACCTGCGCCGCTTCCTGTTCGTCCAGCCTGCGCTTTATATACGCAGAAATAGCTGGTTTTGATAGGTTTTCTGCCGCAATCACTCTGCATGATGTTTCTTTGTACCCGGCCTTTTTCGCTGCTTCTGTTGCGTTCCCGGATTTCAGATATTCTTCGCAGAATCGTTTCTGCTTCGGCGTAAGCTTTTCATCTGCCATCTCTGTAAAGTCCGGCCAGCAGCTTCACCACATCCGCAATCTGGTAAGTTTCCAGCAAAGTGACATTTTTCGGTTTTTCATCAGGTCGATATTCGTAAACCATGTATTTCGTCACCATCCTGTCATTTTTCGCGGAATAGGTCTGCATTTGATTGATTTTTATTTTGATTCCGTTGTACAAGAGCGCTGTTTGCAGCTTGTGTGCAAGGGCGTGCAAACTCGCCATAGCCGCTCCTTTCTGCCTCATTCTTTCGTTCTCGTGTCTCCGTGTGTGAATAAATATATTTATTCACACCGGAGAACACGAGAACAGGAGGAGGAGGTTTCCGCAGAACGCTGCGGTGCCGATGAAGAAGGGCGTAGAGTTGATCTCTACGCCCTTATAGTAAATGTTAAATTTGGCTCTGGGACGCAGACTTTTTCATAAAAGCCCTCTTTTTTGCCCCACAAGGCGAATAAATTGTCTGTGCCACTCCTGTGCAGTGCGTTCGGACACATAAACCGCCATCGCAGCGCCCTGTAAGGTGTGTGTCCGCTTCCAAAGAACCAAGTCTATGAGCCGGAGTCGCTCCGCGCCGTCAACGAGCTGTTCCGTCTCCGCGATTGCATCCGCAACGGCAGCGCGCTCGGCCTTCGTCATCAGCCCGCCGCCCTTATAGCTGCGAATCATCCATTTTGCATAGGCCCACCAGCCGTATCGCGGCGTGCTCATTTGAAGACTTCCTCGTCTTCATCGTCATACTTTGCACCCTTAATCTGTTCCATCGTCTACGCCCTCCATCATGGCCTTGATTTCTGCGGCATTTGCCTTGATAATGTCCAGCACGATATCGCTCTGGATATGGTGGGCAAACACGGCCTTGTCCTGTGCGTCCGCATTGTAGTAGCCCGTAAGCGTATTGCCCGCTTCCGTTTTTGCCACAATCGCGATTGCAAGCGGCTTGGATTTATAGAGCGCTTGCAACGCCTCTTCCAGCCACGCCGCATATTCCTGCTCTGTGATCCCGCTCATCAGTAATGTTGCCTCCCTTCACGCTTTGCGCGGTTCGCATCGTGCAGCGTCCGCATACAGCCCCTTGTTGTTGCATATCTCGCTGCATCCTTCGATTGCTCCTGCTTGTATCTGTCCGCCTCCCGGCGGAATGCTATGTATCGGGTGCAGTCCGTGTGGCAGCCGGTATGCCTGTCCGCGCAGCCCTTACACGGGGCCTGCACCGGTGTAAGCCCTAGATTTCCCTGCATTCGTTCACCCTCACACATACGCGCCTGCCGTTTACCGTAACGACGTAGCCAGTCCGATTTGTCGCGTACTTGTACTTCTCGGCGGGATACTCCCGCCCGCAGACGGGCCGCATTTCCGGGTATACCGGGATCGAGCACGTGATCAGGATCCGCACGCGCTCCGCCCGGCCCATCACAGCTTCCCCATGTGCCGCCCAGGCGCACGCCTCGCTGCAAAAATTGTATTTTGCCTTGTACTTCGATGGTGCGCGCATAAACGTTTTCCCACAGGCATCGCACGTCAGCTGCATCGGCGGCCTTGGCGGCTTGCGCTGCGTCTTGCTCATAGCTTTATCCCCTTTATGTACTTGTCGAAGTACGTCACGGCGACAGCCATCGCCGCCCACATATCCGCCGAGAAGCCGTAGAAGAAGCCGGGGTTCTTCTTTGTGCCCTTGCCGAAGTTCGGCTGGCCGGGCGCATAGCGGTCGACGAGGGCTTGTCTGATGTTCACATCCTTCGCCGACGCTCTGCCGCAAAGGTAAAGCTTCTCTTCACGGCGGAAGATCTTCTGCATTGGTCGCGGCTCTCCGTGGCTGTCTACATACTCCCAAAAACGCCCAATCCAAAAGCAGGTATCAAATACTTCTGCACCTACCGGCATTCCCATACCGGCAACCATTTCAATTGCAAAATGATCATAAAAGTCATATGGCGTAACAATCACGCCAAACATATCTTCGTTCGATTTCTTCCCGACTTTCAGCACGCGGCGGATCTCTTCGCCGTCGTGTTCTACCACGACGTAGCCGCTCTGAGTGTTTCCGGGGTCAATCGCCAGAATTGTGCCCATCAGGTCACCTCCTTTGTTCAAAGTCTTCGCATTCCTCTCCGGAAAAGTACCTCCGTTCCAACTCCTTCTCCGAGAACCGTTCGGCCTTGTGTTTCAAGCACCGATACGGATAAACGTAGTTCTTTCTGTATTCCAGATTCTTGCAAGTCAAGCAGCAATCCTGCATCAGCTCTCCTCCTTTCGCGCTTCCACGAGCAAACCGCAGCCCGCTCATTCGGGCACGCCTCTACTGCAAAAATCGTCCGGTGCAATCTCCATATCGCTGATGTCGCAGATGAGAAAACCGTTAGCGTTAATCGTCGCGTTAACAAGATGCTTGCAGTCCCTGCACCGCACCACCTCCGCAACGTCGGCGGCGGGCTGACGCAGCAGGAGCGTTTTCACCCGCTGAGGTGTCCAGTTCGGATTTTCCGCGTTGCAGGCTTCAAAATCTGCCAGCGCCGCCTCGCGGCTGATGTAATCACTCATCATTTACCCTCCGGTTCCATGCCTCAACCGCTTCAATGTATGCGTTCGTGTTCCATGCTGTTTTCAGGGCGACGGATGTCCCGCATTTCCTGCATTTTACTTTAAGAACCATAATCTTCTTCCCGAAATTACATGAACCGCCTGTTTCTTCAACTTCACCGCCGCAGAACGGGCACGGTTTCAGTTCAGCCATCCTTCTTGCCCTCCATTTCAGCCAGCGCCTTTTCAGCTTCTTCGCGGCTCAAAAATACGGTTTTGCCGATGTCCTCACGATATTCCGGCGTAAACCATGTGTCTGCAATTTCCAGATCCGGTTCGTCCGGGTAATCAGCGATTGTGTAGCGGATTCGATAGACTTTTGTACCCACCTTGCACAGCAGCACCACCACGCGCCCGTCCTTGTCGGCCTCGGCAAGCTCGCAGAGGCGGTCAGCCTCCACGCCCAGCGCCTGCGCTGCCAGATTTATCATCGCGTCCTCCGTAAATGGAGCCTTGATTTCCTCCGGCGTCAGGCCTATGTCCTCGTAGGCTTTCAGCCGTCCGTACAGATCGCGGGCCATCTTGCGGAAAATATCCTTGCCAAAGCCGTTGCTCGTTGGGCCGTTGATCAGCACGTTGAGCGTGCTGTCCCGGGACTGCTTCCAGTCGATTTCTTTTCCGCCGATCACGGCGTGCAGAAATCGGTCGGTATCCGGGTCTACGTTGATATTAGGACTTGTCAATCGTTCCATATCTCTTCCTCCACATACCGCCAGCTCTGCGGCGGGCGGGTGATTGGCACTGGCTCCCAGCCGAATCTCGTCTGCCGCAGGCCGATAAACTCCCACAGATCGCGCGGGTGATCGTAAACGCGCAAATCTGAGATGTGCCAGCCGTATAATCCACGCGCACCATTTGCGTATTTTCGCATTTCCGCAGCAGACAAACACGTGTGTAAAACATCATCCTCGTCCAGCCAAAACCTGCTGTTTGAAAAAAGGTTCGTTACTCTGTTGCAGGTAAACTCCCCGATGACCTTGCCGCCGCCGTAAAACTGTGGCCTTGGATAGTCCGTCGCAATGAAGTCCTCGTGCGGATATTTTGGCAGCGTGCAGTAGATATAGCACTTAAACTGCGGAATGAGTTTTGGTCGCGTCTTGCGCACCTCAATCGTTTTCTCTCCGCTTATGATCTTCTCGCACCACTTCGGTCTGATGCTGATTAAAACAGCTATCATGCCTTTTCTCCTTCCTCCGATTCTTCCGGCAAGCCGCGCCATTCCCAGCAGCTGGAATCGCAGCACCCGGCGCATGGGCATCCTTCCTTCATGCAGTTCATACAGTCAAAAATAATATCACCGTCCGCACCGTCAAATTCGCAAAAATCGTTATGCTTGCAGTCCATGCAGTCATGCCGCTCTTTTATTTGCTCGATCAGCGCGTCCCTCTCGGCTTCTGCCTCCGCCTGCTTTCTCTGGGCGAGGGCAATCACCCTGTCCTTCCACTCAAGTTCTCTTCTGAGCCTTTTTATCTCGTCCGATTGCCCATCTGTCACCGCGCGCAGAAATTCAATGGATTTTTCATATGCTATTTTCTGCGGGCGTTTTACTTTCCCAAGACTCGCGCCTTCGCGGAGCGCCACATTCTCGGCGGTCAGGCGCTCGATGAGGTCAGCTGCATCCGTGCTGAGCCTGTCGGCATCACACCCGAACCACTTCCGGAAATATCCGCACTTCAGGCAATCTCTGTCCGTTGCACTGCATACCGTAGATATGCACTGCAGCGCCTTCACGATCTCTTTTTCAGTCATAGGGTTTCTTCCTCCATTCCTTCAAGAACCATTTGTCCCGGCAAAACGCCGTCCTCCATCCACCAGTGCATCACGTCCTCGCCGGTCTGCCAGTCGCAGGGCAGCCCCCGCGTCTGCCGTTCTGCAAGCATCCTGTCAAACGCTCGGACATACGCTGCTTTGATCTTTGGGTAACGCGCGAACTCCACCTTCCGGTGCTTGCCCGCCATCGGGCAGCCGATACAACCCACGCGCTTCCATCCGCATTCATACAGCGGATTCATGCAGATCTTTTCGGCAGAAGCGTAGTCCAACACATCAGATTCCGTCCAGTCGATGATTGGATTGATCGTCCGCGTCCCCTTGAGCTGGCAGTTTTCCATCATCATTCGGCTTTCGTCGTTGTCATTCATAAGCGTCAGCCGCTTGTCTTTGCTCTTATGCAGTGCTTCCATAACGCCGCGAGATTTCCGCTTTTGTGATTCCTCCCAGCGAACTCCAGTTGCAATCCATCTTCCTTTTCCACCGCCCTCTTTGAGTTCCGCGCAGCAGTACCGCACCAGACGTGTCGGCGGCATGAGTTTGCGCGGGATCAGGTTCCACATCGTCACGTTTCCGCCGTCCGGCGTCCGGTGCGTATCGATGGTGCATTTTACGCCTGCCAGCTCCAAGCGTCGGAAGGTATCTCGGACGTGCCAGACGGTCTCCGGCGCGTCCGCCGTGGTCAGCGAGTGCAAAACCTCATACTGGATACCGGCTTTGCCCGCCAGATGCAAAAGCACGTCCGAGTCCTTGCCGCCCGAGTATGTAATCACAAGCGGCTGCTTGTACAAGCGCAGGCTCATATCCGAGGCCATCCGTAGCCGCTCAATCGCGGTTTGCTCTAAGTCCATTGCCGTCCTCCCTCCCCGGCGTCAGCTTTGCCAGCATGATCTGGCCCAGATCCGCAACGTAGACCAGCCTCCCGCGGCTGTACACCATCAACTTCTCGCCCTGGATCTCCATCCGGTCTGCCTCGATGTTCGTCAGATCGTGGCAGCAATCGCAAACAAATCTCATGTCTTGTCCTCCTTGTCCTCCTTGTTTTCCGCAAGCATTCGCTCGACCGCCTCCAGCTGGAACGCATCAAGTTCGTCCCCGTAGCGCTGTACGCCTTGCTGCAATCGGGCGGCGCCCTTTGACACCGGCCCCATCACCCTGTCCACAGCTGCGCGTTCCAGCGGGTTCAGCTCGTCGTGGTGTCCCTGCACGCCGTAGCCGGGCTTTGCAGCGCGGCCAAGCGGTGTTTGCGCAACCTCGTCCTCCCAGCGTCCCTGATTCAGCCATGTGGCCGGGTTCGGGATAAAGCGTCCGTTTTCCTTCGTCCATTGGTTGCCACACTTCTGCCGCTCTATGGCGGTCAGGAGTGATTCAAGCGGGGCTTTTACCCGGCTGAATGCTTTCCTAGCGGCTTCCTTCCCGACTTTCTTCGGGTACGCTTGCCAGAAGAGATCGAAATCGCTGCTCTTCGCGCGCGTTGGCGGCGAAGCCGCCGTTATCTCTTCGTCTTTGTCATTGTCTTTTTCTTTGTCTTCTTCTTTTTCTTTGTTAGGGCGTTTTGGTTCACTTTGGTTCGGTTTGGTTAGTTTTGGTTCGGTTTGGCTCAAATTTTTTGTTTTGCCACCTTTTTTGCCGTTTTCGGCGTAAGCTGTGCTGTTCTCTAAATCGCGGTCAACTTGCGACTTAAAAACTGGAAACAGGATAGATTCCCGCCCTGCGAGGTCTGGGGCAATGCCAGACCTCGCATATTCGAGGATCGCAACAAACAGCCGCCCGCGTTCATCGTCTTCAAGCGCCTCCGTCTGCTCGATCCAGTCAAAAAAGGCTTTCACGTAGCATTTTGCCATGAATCAATCCTCACTTTTCGGCTGACAGGTAATAAGCAGTTGATCGCGCCGGTCAACAAGTTTTGTCAGGACTTCGAGCTCTTCCACAGTCACGTTGTAAAAATTGATCTGATTCTCAATTTTCACGCAGCCTGTAATGAATTCCTCAATGCAAACATCAAAAAGCATCGCAGTGCCCTCCATCAGAACGGAAGCTCGCTTTCGTCGCCGATCTCCATCTGCGGCATATCCGGCGAAGAGAACGGAACCGGCGTTGTGCTCGGCAGCGGCCTGAACTCCGAAGAGGCCGGTGCAGCGGCAGAAGCATTCTGCCCGTCCCGCTTGCTGTCGCCGAAATAAACGCTTTCTGCGACGATCTCCGCCGTCTTGCGCTTGTTTCCGTCCTTATCTTCCCAGTTGCGGATCTGCAAACGGCCAGACACGACGGCCATGCGGCCCTTGGAGAAATACTTGCTGACAAAATCAGCTGTATTCCGCCATGCGACAACATCAATAAAATCCGTTTCCTTCTCCGCGCCCTGCGCCGCGAAATCGCGGTCGCAGGCAAGCGTGAAGGATGCAACAGATTTTCCGCTTTGCGTCTGCCGAAGCTCCGGGTCACGGGTCAGACGGCCCATCATAACGATTTTATTCAGCATTCTTTTTCTCCTTTCCCTGCCTCTGTGCGCACGTCCAGCAGAGGCAGCGGCCAAACTTCTTGGCCGTCTGCTCCGCAATGCTCACGCCAGAATACGTATGTCCGTTGATCGTTTCGCCCACAATCTGCTGGCCGCAGACTGCGCAATTAAATGACATTACAGATGTTTGCGGTGCTGTTTTCCTCGCCTGCGCAGGCTGGCTTTTCGCTGCCCGGCCCGTTTCCTTTGCATATTCGTCCGTGTCCGCGTCCTTCGTATCGTCGATTGCAAAAAGGCCGTTCAGTGCGTACTTGCGGGCGTAAGAGCTGGCCGTACCTGTTACCTGCGGCTCGTCCATGCCCTTCTTGCTTTCCGGCTCACGGGCAAAGCCATACGTCGTATACTCGCCCTCACCATCGGAAATCGTAGCCTTTGCCCTAACATAAATGCGGTTTCCGATCTCTACAATCTCGTCGGATATCGTCAGAATGCAGCTCTGCGCCTGAAGCAGAGGCTTCACAGCCTCCAAAATGCTTTCGCAGGAACGGTAGTTGTAACCGCCGAAGCTATTCTTCTTGTCCTTCGGCGCTTTCAGCTGCGCCTGAATGGCATTCAGCTTTTCTGTTAATTTCATTTGTTTTCCAAGTCCTCCTTCAAATCATCAGTTTCGGGCGGTATCAGCTCGCTCGGAATCTCCAGCGGGCAATAATACCCGCGTTTCTGCCACGCCGGAATCAATTCCCCAGTCCTCATGCACTGCCGCCTGCTATACGTTTGCAGCAGGGGGCAAATATCACATTCGATATGCCCGGTGGGAAAAAAGATTGATACCCGGCATTCGCACGGTATGTATATCTCTTCGGCGCGCGTCATTCAGCCTCCACAAATTCACCGTTTTTCAGGCAGTACCATGTATCGGCCTTGATCTTCTCGCCGTCTACATATTCCGTCTTCACGCAGCGCGGAACGAACCGTCCTTTTTCGTCGGAATATTCCCACTCCGCAAGCGTGATCCAGCTTCCTGCCTTTGCCTTTACGGCAGAGCCGTTGCCAGCGCAGCAGATCACGGAGTCTTCGCCGGTACTATTGATCTTGGCGTAGTTGCCCGAGCTGCCGATCTTGGCGGAGTAGCCCGAACTGCCGATCTTGGCGTAGTTGCCCGAGCTGCCGATCTGGGCGGAGTTGCCCGAGCTGCCGATCTGGGCGTAGTCGCCCGAGCTGCCGATCTTGGCGGAGTAGCCCGTACCAATTTCACTTTTCGGCATATTGTCGATTGTCTGTTCCTTTGTGTAATCGATACACGCCTTTACAAATCCAGCGAAGCTCAGCTTCGCGCCGATATGCAGTTTCTTCGCCGCAAATTTCCCGTTACTTCCGGAAACTGGCGGATCGAGCGCTTCGACTTCTGCGAAATCTGAAAACTTCCCGTTTTCACCTACGAGATCGTAGAAGTTAAGGGTATCGAAGGGGTTGACGCAGTAGTGCATCATTCCTTTGCCGCAGATCGCGCCACCTGCCTCTTCGTAGTCCGTGTTCTCGGCATACTGCTTGCCTCGGCAGATCATACCGGGCGCAAATGCCTTGTAGCCTTTTGCGTTTTCCATAATGTTTCCTCCTTCATTCATGCTGTCTTTTGTTCAAATCCCAGCGCCCCGGCCAGTTCCGATTCGCTGTACTCATCCTGCACATAGTCCCCGAAGCACTCCGTATGTACCAGCACTCCGTTGCAGCAGAAGCACTCAGTTCCTTCATAGATGTCTTCCCGGCAGTATGCGCACTGGCCGACGATCTTCGGTTCCGGTTCTTCAATGCCGAGATACAAATTTTCACCATTGTATGCCACTTCGCTCTGCCTCCTCTCTGAACAGCCGCTCGCACAGACTCTGCACGGTTGCGCAGCCCTTCGTCTCACACAGCCGTTGCAACGCCGCCGCGCCGCTTTTTGTCAGCCGGAAGTAGAACCGGCAGGATTTCCTTCGTTTCTCCGGCTTCGGCGCTCCTGAGGCGTCCAGCGCCTTGATCGCCGCAGCTGCCTCCGGAACAAGCTGTACGCCGTATTTCTCCGGCGCTTCGCACTGAGAAAGCAGGCATTTGTTGAACTTCGGGTAGTCGGCCCGAACCGCCTCGACACAGGCTTTCGCACCATGTCGAACGCGGGAATCCGTTAAACTTGACATAGTTCCCTTTCTGCCCTATAATAAAGGCGTCTTAAGTTTCTTTTCGGCCTCTGTCGCGTTGCCGCGCGGCAGGGGTCATTTCTTTATGCCAGCCCGTACAGCAGCGCGACGAGCGCGACGAAGCCGGTCACAACGCATTCATACGTCATTTCGGCCGTCCCGGCCATTGCTGACAGGATCATCGCCGCGCCGCTGACCCACAGACACATTCCTTTGACGATCCGCCGCGCCGCCTTGCGAGCCTCCAATTCCTCCCGCAGCCGTTCCCGGCGTTCCTCGGTCGTTTCCTCCGGCTCATACCCGAGCCGCTCTGCAAGATTGGTTCTCATTCTGCTAACTCCTCCCTCCATACCGGGCTA